>Ga0058701_10005855_pt1 | contig 10292 bp, 6 predicted proteins | sample AgamicOrMae_FD_97039 | JGI IMG/M metagenome (GOLD analysis project Ga0058701, IMG submission 97039) | Agave microbial communities from Guanajuato, Mexico - Or.Ma.e | ecosystem: Host-associated > Plants > Phyllosphere > Phylloplane/Leaf | place: Guanajuato, Mexico | collected 2012-06-04 | reverse complement strand
ATTTTGTTTTAGGCTCAATTGCATGCGCATATGCAAAAACACGAAGATGAGTGGGTGAGCAAGAACATAGAAAAGGTTTATAATTGTCCTCATTGTAAACTGCAATTTACCCGCTCTTCTTCGTTGAAGGAGCACCTTAAAGCACATATGAAGGTATGTTCTTTGTATAGTATCTCAAGCAGACTAAACTAGTGGTTGTTATTGTGCTACCTTAACGGCTTCAAGGAGTGTTTTGATTTATATCAACCTTAAAACCTCATCGACACTTTGAGAAAGAAAGGTTTTATTTTAGGTTTAACACAAGCGTCTTTCAGTATAAGATTAGACGGTATAAGTTCACTGCAGGACTGATGTGAATGGGCTAAGTAAACTGGCCGATAACTAGTTAGATAACTCCACAAATCTTGCGCGTATGTTTTTTGGCCGCAGTTTGTCTCAAGTTTTATAAAGCGCGATCACGAGAATCTTAAGCGGAATGTCCGACCGTGGTTCTAAAAATATCTTGATGTCTTAAAAAGGTCTCGCCGTCTTTCCAGGTAAAAACGTCCCTGCAACATCGGAAACATAAGCGTCACTTTGATCGAAGCGTTTTCTCGCATAAGTGCGATATTTGCCATAAACAATTTCAGAAACCCAGTCAACTACTTCGTCATACCCGAATCCACACTGGAGAGAAACCCTACGAGGTAGGAGTCCATTTGTTAATTGAATTATGTTGTACTCTTAGTTCTAGTGGGGAAATTCTTGTCCCGCGGAAGCAACTAATCTTGCGACTGTTTCTTCTCGCCTCCAGTGCGAAGTTTGCAGTCGAGCGTTTAACCAGAAGGGCTCCCTCCAAGTTCATATGACAAAGCATAGTGGGGCCAAACCTTACGCGTGTGACTTTTGCAGCGCTCGCTTCAGCCAAAAAGGTAAGAGGAGGTGCATGTAGAGAGCCTCACAGGGAGAGAGGCGTCAACTGCCCCATCACCTTTGCATTCCATCCATTAGAGATGCTGGTTTCGTGCATCCAACGAATCAGCGCATACCGCGGGAATTACTTGTCGCCTCTCTTCTTATGATGCTCTCTAGTTGCGTCAATGGGGAGCTTAGGAGAATCTTGGACGTGGAGTCATTTCGACTCGTAGTATCTCCGACACGGAGATGCTCTTTCTAATCTGCGTCCTAACCTAACCTTACTTAATCTAACCTCAACTGACATAACCCGAACGAACTCTCACTTAACCTGGATTTGAGTCGCATTTAATTCTCCCGAGTCCTTACTGAACTTAAGACTAAACCTAACCCGTAACCACCTCTACCTGTCCTAATAAGTAACTCTTAACATTACCCAGTCGAATGCGAACTCGTTAAACCTAAACTCACCTAAGCTGAAGTCCCCTAACACATCCTACCTACCTAGATTTCACAAGTATGAGAAATTAAAACTCGGTTTAGGAGCACTTAACATGGGAAAACATATTCCGTCTCGTGTCGTGGGCTCAAGTAATATTAGGTATTTATGCGTTTTCTGATCACGAATTTAATGTTTTTTTCTGTTCAGGGAACCGTCGAGCCCATATCCAGCGGGTCCATTCGATTCCCCAGTCGGATGCTATATCCTACAGATGCTCTGAGTGCTCGTGCACTTTCCGGAAACTCGGCAGTCTGAATTCCCATATGGGCCGCGCTCACAGCCGTGTGGATAACCCCGTCAAGGAGGTAACGTTCTCTTCAATGCCTAGGAAATCCTCTGATAAACCTTGTTTACTTTTTATAAAATCGCGCTTATCACCGTCATCGCATTGAAAGTTTTCGACCTTCCCTAATAGACCCTTTCTAAAGTAATTTTTCAAAACGGAACTGATTTCGTCTCCCGTGTAAAATTGTAAAATGAGCCTCTTTAATGCGATCGAAATTCAATTATTTGCCGGGAAGACTCCTCATTAACATTAAAAAAAAAAAGAAAATTTTCAGCGTCAAAAAATGGCGATTCTTATTCGGGTTCCAGCAATTCTTACGTCTAGGCAATCCTGTTCCAATGCGTTAGTCAAGTTTTCTCAAATTTTCAGATCACAAGTTTCAATTCTTTTTTGTAGTCGTAGGAAGATTTGTCATCTAAATACCAGTTTCTGGTCGGCAAACCGTTAATTGCAACCGCTTTCTTCTTCAGGAGGGCGGTGGAATGAACCTGAACGTAGATCAGTTAGTCGACGATTTAGTAGCTTTGGAAAAGGCCGTGAAACAGGAAAAAGAGCCAACGGAAAACCGTGATATTCTGCAGCAAGCGATAAACAAGAGTGGATTGGAGGGCAAAGCTGCAGCATCAGGTGGGTAGTGGAGCCGTTTCTTTAACTCAACAGCGGAACGCTCCCCAGCGCAGTCAGTGACCAACGCTTCGTGTTTGTTTTCAGCTAAAAAGTCAGTGACAGAGATCAGGGATAGCTCCATCACCGGATTCATAACTCTAGCAGACAAAGCAATGGACGGAACTGTTCGGTAAGCCAACTGAAGTTCAATTGATTTGTGCATGAACAGATTTACCAAAAACGAAATAACGCTTTACCCCAGGGTTCCCACCTAATCAAACCTCAATAACTAGATATTACACAGTAAGTTTCTAGGGTTTAATTTTCTACCTCTTGTGCTGCACCCTGTGCCTGGTTCTACCTTTCAATATACCCCAGGATGACCGACTGACCGTCATAATATCGCGTAAGTTGGGTCAGCCTGGGTTGTGTGCGTCGTTGCGTTGCCGCTCGTCTGGGCTTGGCGACGGAAGTAGAACTCACGTGGTTGAAAACGGATACTCTTAAACTATAAGTGTGCAGGGGAGGCCATAAGATAAGTCGCATATGAATATAGGTTTTGTATCTTTATTACGAGAAATTCATGTTGGCAATTCTGTTGAACTGACCGAGCGCGATAAGCTCCGTACTTAAATGCATTACAGTACTACTAACCACAAATTTCGGAAACTTAATAGTCTTTAGATAACAGCGACTTACGACTGAACGGTGCATCTCAACTGAACGTTGTATGTTTTCTTCACGGAGCTCATCTCTTCTTATGTTGTAGGCGGTACACAATCAGACAAAGAAAAGTTGGAGGAGTCCGGTGGCACCAGTGTTCATTTTGCCACAAGGAATTCAAAAAGCCTTCGGATTTGGTGCGCCATATTCGCACGCACACCCACGAAAAACCGTTCAAAGTAAGTGATAATAACCAGAGATCAGTAGACACTAAAACGTTCTTGATATCATTTATTTTTCACTTTGCAGTGCCAGCACTGTTTCCGCGCATTTTCTGTCAAATCGACGCTCACGGCGCACCAGCGAACGCATCAAGCTGTGGAGAAAATTTCCTGCACAGTTTGCTTTAGACAGTTCTCATCTTCCAGTAGCCTCAAAGTGCATATGAGGTAGGTGCGACGAACTAAAGCCCTATATAGGTAAAGAGACGCAAATGAAATAGAATAAATGGCCGCTATACACGGGCGGTGTAGGAGCGGCAGCCATTTTTTCTATGCAAGCGAGTAGGTCTGTCTCTCTCGCACAGACAGCAAGTCGTATTTTCTCTCTCGTTCTCTCGCCGACCAATCACAGCGCTCACCCTCGCTTGCGCTTCTTTACCTATGCAGGGCTTTACGACGAGCTAGGCTCCGTCAAGGCCTATGCATCTTTGCGCACGCTTTTCTAAGAATACTTTTTCGCAGACTTCACAGTGGTAATTCGTATCCTTGCCGAACGTGTAATCTGTCGTTCCGCTCGGCAACGCTCCGCGAGGAGCACTACGCGACCGTCTGCAGCGCCGGTGGCCAGCTGGCCGATCAAAAGAGAGACCAAATTCTGCAACGGATGAAGAGGAGGAATGCATTAAAAGCCTCCATGGACCCCTCTCTGCCCGAAATTCTTCTCATGGAACCTATCGTCATAACCGAGTCAGGTAAATACAAGCCAGAGGACTCTCTCGAAATCTGTGAAGCGTGAATATTTGCGTTGTGAATTATGAAATCAAGTTTGGAATCGACACTATCTTTTATTGGGTGAATTAAAGCCCTTTTTTTCTGGAATATTCATTATGTAGAGATCTACGTTTGTTCAGATTGCGCTTAGGAGTTACTTTTATCATCTGCATTTTTTTTAGGAAGTTGAATGTTTTGTTTTTATTTATCAGGTTGGTCCGAGCACGTTCCTCGCGGTCATGTCTTGGTCGACCCCGAGATAAAACCTTACCGTTGTGACCGCTGCAGTGCAACTTTCCGTAAACCGAACCACCTGCACATGCACCAGAGAGTGCATACCGGCGAACGACCTTTCAAGTGTCCCGTATGCCACAAGTAAGTTCAAGTGAATGAAAGAAGTTCTTTGACGAAAATGTCACCTAACCTTATCTTCTAACGAAACCCAATCTAACCCGACTTGAACCAAACTTAATCGTCGTGCTCATGTCCTTCGAGCTAAACAGCGTCGTACCCTGTATAACCTAACCTCTCACTCAACACACGTTACCTCAACCCAACCCATCCTAATCCATCGATCTAACCAAACGTAACCTAACTTTACGATTGCTATGATTTCCCGGTGGAGCCGATAGCTTACTCCCGTGAGGCGGCAGAATGTCAGCTAATACGTTACGTTCTGTCTTAGGAGCTACATATCCAGCTCAGTCTTAAGAGCCCATATGAAGCTTCACGAAAACGTGAAAGCATTCACTTGCCAGGTATGCTTCAACTCTTTCTCAACTAACGGAATCCTCAAGAGGCATATGCTCACCCACGAGTCGGACTACCAGTATATGTGCCCGTACTGCAAGAAACGCTTCAAGCGCGTGTCCACCTGTAAGAAGCATATCAAAATTCATAAGGCAGAGATAGCGACACAGGTATTGGACAATTTGATATGACCTCTCCCGCTGTTGATATCTGTTCGCCGCAAGGAGTCCGGAATACTGATGTCGCGGTGTGTACGCAGGTCGCAGAACAGCTTTCAAATGCAGAGATCTCTGCTGATCAAGTCGTGGTGTCGGCCATTCCAGAGAACAGCGACTTTTGCGGGGATGGAAGATCGATTGACTTGGCTGCTTTGACTGGAGCCAATGCGGAAAACAATGAGACTGTCGTAGCTACGCAACAAGTTGCGCAGTCTTTAGCTGAAGGTGAGCAAGTGCCTTGAATTAGACTGTCAAGATGCGAAATCTTTTAAAACTAAATTTTTATTTTGTTTCTCTTCCCGTGTGTGATGAATGTTTGCTTAAAACCTGTTGTATACAGCACTTCCTGGGAAGAGGAAACAACTAAATTATTTAGTGGGCTTTGTCGGAAGTTCTTAATAAAGAAAAGGGGAAATTGGGTGAATGAGGTCAGGTGAACTTTGCTCACGCGAAGATACACAAAGTAAAGTTAGGTAAAGGTTAGTAAGGTTATGTTGGGTTTGGTAAAGTCAGGTGAGGGAAGGTTAGGTATAGTTAAGATCGCTTTCTTGTCGGATAACTATCGTGTCAAAGTGCCTTCGTGCATAACTGTCTTACCGTTTCATTCTGCGTTTTAATCGTCAAAGAAACGTGAATTTTCGTATCATTTCTTGCTTTGCAGGCGGCGGAACTCAAAATATTATATCCAGTTCGATTTTAGAAGCGCCGACGATAAGGATAACTGAAACACGGTCGCTGGCAATGGTAGGTACAGTCTACGGCAAAAGTCACCCGTTTCAATGAATAACCCTCTAACAGATGTCGAGAACTTTCTCTTTTAATGTTATACCCTTTGGATAAGATTCGTTTGTATCCCAAATGAGCTCACCTAAGAAGAACAGTTATTTGTGGAAACATGATTCCGTTTTTTTATCTTTGTTTTTGTTTTTCTCGTTAGGAAGCGATTCCAGCGTTCAGTCAACAACTGGAAGTGGGCGAAGCCAACCAAAACGGAATAGTAGTCACTAATATCCCACCTCTGGCGCTTACCTTACCACAAGGGTCCAAACAAGACGCCATCACGTAAGTTATCATCTCGTATTGCAAAGTCGAATAAATAATTAAGTCTTTTTTAAAAAACATCGGATAAACTTTACTATAAATTGTCTATCGTCCCAAATAGAGTCCAAGTGGACGTCAATAAAGATTTCATGAGGGGAAAAAAAAGGAACATATGCCTTAAACATTGTTTTCTTTTTGAGCAGAAGTCTGGCAGTTATCAGCACTCAACTGCCTGTCAGTATCGACGGCAAAGAGAACACAGACCTGAGCTCCGTTATCTTTGGACAAGGCTTCGACCAACAGAACTTCGACGGTTGCACCTTCTCCACAATCACGATCCAGGTGAGTAATGGTTGTATGACCTTCGATACCGGCGGATCTTTATAGCGGAACGCCGGGCTGGAAGAGTCTTACGTTGGACAGGGTCTCGAAAGTATCATATTAACCCATAACAGCCCAAAGAAGGGTGAAATTTAGGTTAGGACAGATTGGAAGGATTTTTTCCACTAAACTACGCAATTTTAAGCTTTGGAAAATGCCTAAATTATTAAATTTCAGGTTTTTAGAGGGATGATATTTTTTTAACTGTGATAATACTGAACTGAAAAGGTCCTCTAAAATAATTTTTTCTGTTGTCGAACGGCATCGCTGGGCGGTAGTGGGTTAAATTCGCAGATGGGCCCCAAGTTGATGATTTAAGTAAGTGCGTACCTTGTTGTAGGGCAATCAACTCGAACAAGCTACTAACATCGAGGCGATTCTTCCCCACGATGCCAACGAGCTCGTACAAGCCGAAGAACTTCCTGCAGCTGTTGACTCCAACTCGATAACTATCAAAGAAGCTCCCGAAGTATCTGCCGGAGGCCAGAGCAGCCTCGGACTGCAAAAGTATGAGAAATTTCATCGAGTGTCCCGTGTCGAAAACAGGCGTCGTTGATCATTTTTGTTCGTTCCAGGTGTATGTTTTGTGATGAGACTTTCCATCGAATGCCGGAATTGCGAGCGCATATGGTATCGCACAAAAAGTTCCCGTGTAGTGTTTGCGACCGGATTTTGTCGACAGCTAGTGCTCTCAAGGTTAGTATGATCTACTTACTTTTTATTAAAACGATATTCTCTTAACTATTGTGTTTTATTTTTATTGAGTATTGTATATTAATTAAAAAATATTTACGTTTGCAGTTACACATGAAGTCCCACACCAAGCTCAAGACGTACATGTGCGAGCAATGTAACACCTCGTTTAGCAGCCAGCAAGCTCTAATGAAGCATGGCGTTGTCCATTCAGATGATAGGTTAGTAACGAGCTGGAAACTTCCCGATAGTCCTGGCAGCGCATTAATTGCTTTTTTGCGTTTTGCCTCGCAGTAAGGTGTTCACGTGCGAGAAGTGCGCGGAGCATTTCCCGTCGATGAGCCAGCTGCGCCAGCATCTCAAGATGCACGAACGCGAAACCGGAGTCGTGAGTCCAAAGAAGAAGAGCGCCCAAATTCAGCTCTCCGCAGAGGAAACGCTGGCCTTGGTCAATAGAGACAAGGAGTCGTCGCTGTCGGTGTCTGAACAAGTTCTTATCGCTTCTGCTGCGGAGAGGAATAGAATAAGTGAGGTTAAGGTGAGAACTGCCGTAGTGTATGAGAGAGCTTCGACTCATTTACCACAGGATTTATGGTTTGAACAAATGTCTTATCTTGAAATCTATTCTCTCTGGACGAATCGTTTCGATGTGGATCTCTGATACATTTTTAGTTATTAAAAGAGCTTTGAGATGACAAGGTTGCCTTCCTGCAGGATCCGAACAAAGTGGCCGAAAATGGTCCGGTGCACGCGAACAGGTGCGAATTTTGCCCGAAGAGTTTCCGGAAACCTTCGGACCTTATTCGGCACGTCCGAATCCATACGGGCGAGCGGCCGTACAAATGCGATTTTTGCGAACGGACTTTTACGGTGAAATCGACGTTGGATTCGCACTACAAAACGCACTTGAGAGGACAGTCGAAAACGTTCATCTGTCATGTTTGCAACCTTCGCTTTGCTACTAAAGGAAGCCTCAAAGTGCACATGAGGATCCACACAGGTGAGCAAACTTCCACTCTCCTAGGAACTAGTTTTAAAATTGTTCGAGTGTAAAGAGAAAAGAAATACCCTATTGATACTGATTGACAATTTTTGATGGGTCGTTTCTCCTGTAGTTCTGCCTCTTCTCAAATGTCCAACTCGCAAACTCAAAAAAAAAGTTGCAATTCTCAAAGAAACGACTGCCTGGACGCAGGGCATCTCAGGTGTAAAAGTGATTGGTAGAGCTTTGAAAGTAATAAAAAAGAATTGTTAGCTTAATCGTAAATGGTTTATTTTTGTTTCCAGGAGCAAAACCTTTCAAATGCCCGATCTGCGGTCAGCAATTCCGGACGTCAGGCCATCGGAAAGCTCACATCGAAATGCACGAGAGAAGCGCCAGCGGAGTCAAAGTTCGCACGAGGAAGCCGCGCCCGCCGCCGCGAGTCACCCAACCGGAATCGATATTGCCTCATGACGAAGATCAGCCCACCAATGCAGAGCAAATCACCACCGTTGAATCAGTCCAGCAGAATAACCAATTAGTTGAGCTCCCAGTAAGTCGTGTCTTCCTTTACTTTAGAAATCGCTAGAGAAATATCGAATCAAAAATATCGAAATATCTCGATTTCTGTCCCAGCTCGAAGAAAATGTTGTCGAGCTCGACCTACAAGAAATCGTGAGAGCGGAGGGGCAAGACTTCCAGTGGCAGCTGACGGACTCGGAGGGTGTTCCTCTGGACCCCGCCAGCATCACTCAAGATATTCTTCAGCAACTCCAGGTAGTAGCACCTCTGTTACACGGAACACATTAACTATCCATCCAGTAATACGATATTCCGCGGTCCCAGCGTGTACGGTATTCTGTTATGCATTACAGCATTCAGTTATACGACGCTCGAGTTTGCTCCGAGAACTTCGTATGAGTGAGGTTTCACCTACCCATAAGATTTCGTGATTTGTGTCTATAAGGGTTCGAGGTCTTTCGTTCAGCATTAAATTTCGATTTTGCGTACATATATGGACGCTTAACATACAGTTGTGAAATTCAACGACTATCTTTTTGAATTTCATTGAATCGTTTCCCGCGCAAACGCAGTCTTTGAACAGGCCATAAGCAAGTTGGGAAGTAACACATTTGGTTCGTGTTGTGGTCATATCTCAACGTGTGCTCGTCGCCTCGCAGGAACAGCTTGAGACTAAGCGGATGGTCGTACAGCAGAACGGAACTGTCGAGTTGATTTCCATGGAGGATGAGCAGCCCGCTGAGACTGAAGCCCTCGACCAGGTGGGGGACGTCGTCGAGGTGGATGAGGGGATCGAGGATTCGGAAGGGGTTACTCTCCACTCCATCAAAGACCAGGAGGTGTTGTCTATGATCGAAATAGCCAATGAAAGCGAGCAGGCGCAGCATGGCGCACAAATGATCGAGATGCCGTTCGAGCACGCAGAAGTTGTGAATATTCAACAGGCCCTGGAAAATAATGGAGTACTTTTCTCCGATATTGATATTGACATGGATACGGTAAGCTCGAAATTCTCATCTGAACTCTTGTAATGTTTGTTCTAAGAAATGGTCTACCGGGGGTAAACCATTAGAGGTCAAGGCTTTATATTGCGGGTTCTGAATCTGGAGGTTTGTATTGTTTGAAAATACCTGAGTGAATGTTGGGTTTAGTTGGGTAAAAGAGGTTAGGGAGACATTGATTTCTTATATTGAAGTAGCTTGGGGGTTTGATTGTTTGGACTCTCTGACTAAGCTAACATTTTAGTTCTGCATCCTTTGGAACATCCGTATACCTAAGGTTGGATAGAAGACCCAGGTTGAGACATTAATTGGTCCCATGTATAAGGATCGACCAATCAGGAGCCGACCCACAACTCAACGGACCAATCCGAAGCCGACTTTTCTTACAGAAGGTCGTGAGTTGTGGGGTCGGATAACTTAACGTGGCTTTTCTATTTAACCTTACGTGTACCTTTCTGATACTATTAGTGGCAAAAGTATTGCTCCCTGTTGCTTTTAAACCTCTCTAACTTGAAAACGGAAAGAGATAGAACAAAAAGCATTCTATAAAGTCGATAGATAGAGCAAATTTCTATCGAATTCATTTCATGGTCTTTTGTTGTACCTCGTTTCGTTTCCAAGTTATGAACGTTTGAAAAAATGAGAGGGAGTACCGTATTCTCCCTGCTATAGTACGCACCCGTATTTAGTACGCACCCGGGTTTTTGAGGCTAAAAAGTAGGAAAAAAATTATCCTCCATGTATAGTACGCACTCATGTAT
>Ga0058701_10005854_pt1 | contig 10292 bp, 4 predicted proteins | sample AgamicOrMae_FD_97039 | JGI IMG/M metagenome (GOLD analysis project Ga0058701, IMG submission 97039) | Agave microbial communities from Guanajuato, Mexico - Or.Ma.e | ecosystem: Host-associated > Plants > Phyllosphere > Phylloplane/Leaf | place: Guanajuato, Mexico | collected 2012-06-04 | reverse complement strand
TAATTAAATTTCAGGCTTCCAGGCGGGTGATATTTTTTAAATTGTGACAATACTGAACTGAAGAGATCCTATAAAATATTTTTTGTCTGTTGCCGAACGGCACCGCTGGACGGTAGCGGGTTAATTTAATAAATGGCATCTTCGATGTGGATACAAATAATATCTTAATTTTAAGATTTGATTTAGATTATACATCTAATAGCTATTTGTTTAAATGCCCGTCTTTTAGGTCCATCGACTTTTCGCTCGAATGCCTATGAATTGGGGGAAATATTTTTGAAAATTGACTTCATGTTTTGTACTGTGCGGTTTTACTTCATCGTTACTTGAAATGGTTCTCGAAGACCGCCTGAAGAGCAAGTTCGATTTTTATTTTTCTTATTTTGTGAGAGTATTTTTCGTGAACATTGTGAACATGTTCGACCAGCATGAAAGTGGCCTACCACACTCGGTCCGCTTTCAGTTCAAACATTTATGATGTCCGAGGGGGAACACTTCGAATTTTCCGCAAGATACTTCAAGTCATCCACGAAATCAGTTCTTATAGGGACCAGGAGAAAATTACTAGTTATCCACTATTCGATTTATCGAATTATGAATTATAATAATATTACACCATTAGCTTTGTAAAACTAATTCATAAAAATAAGTTTTCTTGCTAATTGTTTAATTTAAACCGAGGAAAACAAAAACCTCGTAGCAGAGCGAGGTTTCGATCCTCGGACCTCTGGGTTATGGGCCCAGCACGCTTCCGCTGCGCCACTCTGCTGCTTGTTGAATTGTGTGTTCATAGTCTACTTGGATACTTTGTGTATGGGTGCGGCTATTCGACTCCGAGCATTTATAATGTTCTAATCGAAGGCGAAGGTCATGAGCGCGTATCACTCAAGGTGTTATAACTGCTCTATAAAATAATCGATTTTAATGTTATTATTATAATGTAATTTTTAATATTAATGAGATTACTGTATATATTTTGAGGTAAAAAAAGAGGGATCATTCGAGTGCGCTATTTATTTTTGTACGATGTTATGAAGTTTTACATTTAGTTGATACAGTAGTTTCCTCTCTTGTAAGGGTACATTACATGTCTTGGGTTATAAAAAGTCTTTTATCTAGTCCGAGGAGTGTTGCATCAGCTTTTCAGTTGACAGCGGCGGCGCGGCTTCCGCCGTCACTATGGTTACCAACTCAATCCCCACCAGTGGTGTATCGACCGTGCCATTTGTACCGCTTCGCGTTCGTATGAAGTGCAAGGTTTCCGTAGTGTAGTGGTTATCACGTGTGCTTCACACGCACAAGGTCCCCGGTTCGATCCCGGGCGGGAACATATTGTTTTTTTTTTTTTGGGGGGGGGGGTTAGATTGAAACGTAATATTGCATTTTAAACTTTACCTACCCTGCTTTCTTCACAGTCTCTTAGATCCTTTACCAGTTGGAGGTATTATTCCGAAAAAGCGGAATATTCCAAATATTCCACCTCTATTAGAGCTTTACGTGTCCACTTCTATCATTCCACTGATTCGAAATATATCACCCTTCTAAAGAGCTGAGTTTGAAAAAAGTAACTTTAAAATGCTAGATACGCTCATATTACTATCAAATATTTTGGTCTTTTACGGGGTTCAAGTCAGCCGCTGTAATATCTCTCGAGCGGAAAATACCAATAACAACAGTTTCTATTAGCGGTCAGCATTAAATGGCCAAAGTGACATTTTTACCTTTTCAAAGCATCTTTTATAGGAAATATCGCTTGGGGGGCTCGGTAAAAATGTTGTCGACATGCATGCTACTGTAGGAAATTTTATTTTTTCCGCAAAGATTGTGCCAAAATTGCGTTGGCACTTTTGTGTTATACTTTCTCGCAAGTGCACACGCGACGGACAAGACGAGAACTTCGTCTTCCTTCACGCCAGCTGTACTTACTTGTGTAACAACGCTAGCAAGGACATGTACTTCCAGCACTGTACCTTTCTTCTCCCCTTTTAATTATTTTAGTTTAGTGGCGAACACGAATCCGGAAAAGAGAAAGTTTTATTGCTCTGAACCCGACGGAGCGGTTTGTTGAATTAAGGGAAACTGACAAGTAGATCAGTAAAGGATCCGACTTTGAAATTAAATTCTTATTTACACGCCAACGTGAATACAAATACATCAAAAAGTGTATGGAGGTGCGGGGTATCGATCCCCGTACCTCTCGCATGCTAAGCGAGCGCTCTACCATCTGAGCTACACCCCCTGATGTTAAATTAGTGTGATCGGTCCATTATATGAACAAGTCTTTGGTGGGGCCACAGCATTCCGTTCCCGTTATATTGCGTAATGTGTTACAATAAGGTCACAAACGAAAAGGACCTTCTAATCCCCACTCCATAACCGAGCTTTCGATTCACTCCTGTTTTCTTCAGACCGCCGCCGGCGAAGTACCACCTGCAATGAAGTCGTACCTAAATTCTCCCGACTTTATTTGCTTATTTGAGGAAAATATTCAATCTCTGGGAGGGAGGAGGGGATCAATATTTACCCTCTTCCCCGGCATTTGGTCTTCCTTATACTTTAGCCCGAACAGGATAAGGATGGACATTAAAAATACCTTGGGGAGATATTTGTGATGCTGTTTTGGAACACAAGTAAAAGCTGTGTGCAGTGACACGCAACATTGTATAACATATCTGGTTCACGTTAAAGTCACGACGAATCCCTTTACTCACGGGCCTTTTCGTACCGGCCAGACGTGAAGCGACAACCTGATTTCTGTAAGAACGGTTAATGGAACCCCATTACTGGACCTGGACATTGACAGCGAATTTCCGCGCAATAGCGAATAACTGCAGCGTAATACAGTCGGACATATTTACTCATAGTTTTTGCGTTACGTATTAAACTTCTGCTTCAAGGGTGTTGAGGTACTCTCATTGTAGTTTCAAATATGGTGTGATATTGTTTTGAGCCATCTAATTGGTTGATTTTCGCCAGTCCTTGTGCCAACGCCGTACCAAAAATACATAAAGGCCGACAGTGCATCTCCATACAGCACGGAAAGGTACTCGGCCGCGTCCTCAACGAGTCCAACTTATGTTGAACGCCCCGTCAATCTCATTAGTCCAATGGTCTATGGATATTCGTATGGAAGTAAATATAACAACCAGCTGGCGGGTCTACCGGCACTGCAATTAGGTAAGTCACTCCAAACTGCTGTTTTGATATGCACTCATTTATTCCCGAGGAATGCTGCTGAATTTGTAAGAATCAGCGACATTATTCGCTCGGAATTTTAAAATTGGTATTTTGAGTAGGGATAGGGTTTGGTTTGAGGATAGTTTAGGTTGTATTTCTCCTTCAAATTCTTAAAATACGTAAATATTTTTGGCCTTAAATAAATACTTGCGTAGGTTCGATAACAACTCACAGGGATGAAATGGCTTTATACTAAACGTTTTTACGTAAGAAAAAAAATAGAACAAATCGTTTAAAATTTTTGGTGAAAATTAATCTTGCTCTTGACGAAGTTGAGGTCTTATTGTTACTCGGAATATCCAATGAAATTGAGATTTTTGTAGTTTTTTAAGTGGAGACTATACAGACATTCGGGCGGGAGCAGCCTAGGATGTAAGTTATTGGGTCAAATCATCTGTCGAGAACTTATGGCGATGGAGGAGTTTGCCTGGAGAACTGTTTCGGGTATCAAAGTGAAAGGCTCCATAGATGAATCAATATTTTATCTTAACAAAAATAAGGTTTTGAGCTACTGTTTTTTTTTTCTTTTTTTCTCCAAGCAAAGTCTGCGGGTTTACAAAAGAGTTTAACCTGAGTACGTAGCCCGAAACTAAACTCGTTACGCTTAAAGGGTTTAACCCAGCGTGACACGGAGGTGATGAGAAGATTACTGGGCGGGACTTGTTTGTCTTGCAAAGCTGCAGTTTTACTTTCAAAGCCACCACTATCAGAGTCAGGATTTTACACCTCTCGTTCAAGCAAAAATAATTATAGTTTTAATGAAGTGAGTTTAGGCCGTAAACCAGGTTGCAGTTTTCTTCAGACAAGTCGGACAACTAAGCTTTGTGAATCTCAATTATTGAATTTTTTTATTTTTTTTTTGTCCGCAGCGGCTCGAGGAGCGGAACCTGGCTTTTACGGCAAGAGGCCGGACTTCCCCGGAGTCAAAGCTGCAAGATCCCTCGCATCCCGAGGGGATATCGGCCACTACAAGGACGCGCCTATTCTCGGTTTCTTCGGGAAGTCCTAACTTGCTGGGACTTCCTAAGACCTCCTAACTTTCTAGGACCACTTCCTAGGACGTCCTAACTTGCCAGGACTTCGTAGGACCTCCTAACTTGCTAGGACTTCCTCCTAGGGCGTCCTAACTTGTTAGGACGTCCTAACTTGCTAGGACTTCCTAGGACGTCCTAACTCTGCTATAAGCGGGCCCAGGAGCCACACGGTGATCCAGCAAATCGCCGACTAATTATTGTGTACTTGACCGTGAAGGATGCAAGTGTATTTGGGTGTGGCGAGAAGAAGCTCAATTGAACGCCCTCTCTTCCTTGTCTGTCTCTTTTTAGTGCTTAAGAGCTCCGTCGGTTGGAGTGAGAGCTCATGCGAAAGTGTCTCTACACTCTCAATTTTAAAGAGCATTTTCTGTACCTATTGTGTCGTCGCCAAGACCAGCGGAGCGATACCGAAGGGAGACACGAGACCTCTAACCTAACCTAAGTTACGTTTCGACATCGTTAAGTTGAAAACGTTTTTGGGGCTGCCGCCGGGAAGTACCTAAACTGGAATCAGGGGAAATCTGCTGATTCTCAGTATGTAGGCCTATCCACTAATTTTCAGTCAAAACCGAACGACTGAAGTGAATCAGTGGTTGGATTTTGACTGAGAATTAGAAGATTTCTACTGATTCGTCTATAGAGTAGCGGCATCAAGCTATACGTGACAACCGTGCGGTGCGATAGCAAGGCGAGGCACAGGGCATCTAAACTTACCTAATCCAATGTAACCTAACGCACGTGCTTGTATGGCGTTAATGGGAATCAACCGGATGGATCAGAAAGGTGAGAAAATCGTATCTTTAAATTTGAGAGTGTACGACTTTAGTAGGAAATACAGGGTGTCCAGCGATCAGGGAAAATCAGCAAAAAGTCAGGGAATTTTACTTTCTGAAAAACATCAGGAGATTCAGAATTTTTTTAGAAAAAAATGAACTAATTAAAACAAGCAATAAAAAATTGTCTCTAATGTAAAAATATTGTCATGCATTGTTTTTGTGTTCAGTGGGAAAGTTTATTTAATCAGGGAAAACATTTAAATCAGACCTGGAAAATCAGGAAAATCGGTTCAGGGAATTTTCTGGATACCCTGGAAATACCGTACCTGCGTAAGCCTATTTAAACGTTTACCAAAATAACTTGCTAAACAAAACAAGCCACATGAAAAAGTCGTTTGTTTGTTTCTGTTCTGATCAAATGATACATTTTTGCGGGATCAGAAACAGCGGTTTAGCTACAGTTCTCTTTAGTAAAAGGTAAGGAATAGAGTCTTGACAAAGAGCTGATTGATGATAAAATCAGTGACCACTGAGAAACAAATCTTTTTTTTTTCTTTGCATAATCCGCAAATCCGCATGTTCAGCTTATGGTTTTTCACGTTTGGTGCGTAAGAGCTAATCAGCTGAAAATACAGTTTTATGGGAAATGGTTACGTCACTACAAAAGCCTAGCTTTTCATTAATAAAATCGCATCAAACAAAGCGGAGCTGCTCAAAATTACCAATGTTTGCATAAAGTGAATTGAGCTGTGTATCAAAATGATTTCCCCGTTTTTCAGTCTAGTCGAGTTTGCAAATTACAAATTCGAAAGAGTAGAGTTCATGTGAATAGTTTTTAGTGTGTAGCTTTTGTATAAATTCAAGTGCAATTTTTAGGCGATGACTTTAAAGCGGAATGATGAAACAAACACTTTAACGTTTATACGAACGGATCAAGCAGTTAGTGACCCTTGGGAGAGCAGCCTAGGTACTACCTCACGACCACTTTCTTGTGCGCTTTAGTGACTAAAATGAAGATGCAAGATTTTTGAAAAATATGCTTTTCTCAAAAAACTTTAAGTTTGCTTGAAGTATTTTTTTTCTCTTTTTTAAGTAGAAAGAATGGGTATTCATTGTTTGTGTATGACTCGATAAAAAATACTGTATCTGTACTTTGTGAACATTTTTTTTTCAAGAACTTTGTTACGAGACAAATATCCCTGTCTCAAGTGAATTTGTAAAACTTTTGTCAGACCTCACATTTCGTCTTTTCATCGGAATTGCTTGTTTAACAAAATTACATTCCGCAAAGATTGAAATTCATTTTCACATGCTCGTCTCTTCTGGTTAAGGTTTGTAAGGTTTACAACGAATTTTATGTATCGTTTACAGAAACTTTTCTTCATCTAAATATAAAAAAAAAAATGTATTCATAGCAGAGCGAGGTTTCGATCCTCGGACCTCTGGGTTATGGGCCCAGCACGCTTCCGCTGCGCCACTCTGCTCTTGTATTTGATGATGTTCAATGACGGTCTGTTGGCGTAGTCTAATTTCGTTTGTATTGGATGGATTCTGTGATAAATCACGCAATTTGATGTTACCATAAGTTAAGGAGTTATTGTACTGTAAATCAGATTCAAAGTGACCTACAAGAATAGATAAAATATCTCTTTTTTAAAGAAGGAACGCCTTTTATTTCATTATTTTTTTAAATATTTTATTTAATTGGCTGAGCGGCTCTCATTTTAAGCTTTTTTTTAAAGTTCATTTTGTAAAAATGACCCAGCAGACATCTTTAGCGTCAAAGTAGTACCACCCTTTAACCAACTACTTCTAATTCTGCGCCGAGGATGTAAATGATAACCATTGCTGAACTAACGCGCCTTTGATGGAGTGCGCTCACAGTAAGCATAACACCACAGCTTTATAAGCGAGGCTATGATTCGGCGGTAGGCAACCAAACTCACTTTTGTGTATTCTTGGTTGCCTACCTCGCGAAACGGTTGCTTCAGAATTCAAGACCACCTATATTAACTGCGGCGTGTTTGGTAACAGTGGTCTAACCAGACCATTTTTTTAAAATTATTTTTTTTGGAGGAGAGAAGGAGGAGGAATATGCCTAAGGTTCATAACTTGGACATGTGGGAGTAAATCGAGTTTCATATTTCATGGATTTTGTTCGAAGGAACCTCGTTTAATAAGAAAGCTAAATTTTTTCTCGTCTTTTCACGCCAGTAAGAATAGACTTTCCACACACGGCAACTATGCTTGGCTCGGCAAACAGTTGTCCAGTTCGTAAGTTCGTCCGGTACTTTCAGATTAAAGAGATTTCATTAAGAATTATTCAATCTATGAAATTGATCAACCATTTTGATCACTTTGTTACCTAACTCCTGTTAGAAGCTACGCATTTTTGCTTGCGACCTGGTAAGCCCAGGAGAACTTTATACGACTTCACTAATAAATAAAGTACACCAAAGCTTTCTTCAAACAAGTATAATACTTCGCGCGTTGACCAATCTTACGCGGGCAGTGTTTCCACTTTTGTTTTCACTGGCCTACTTTGATGATGTCCAGACTGCTTGGGCGACTCGGCGCAACGCACGAGCCGACTTCCGGGCCACTCGCCATAAGAAAGCAGTTAGTCCTTAAATATCAGGATTAATGAGGATAAATATGAAAAGCCGGCCAGCTTTATGGTTCGGCGGCCCTCTTCCGGGTTAAAAAGAGACCATCCGAAAATTACTTTTCCTGTGATCCAATCACCAGGCCCACTCGCATCACATACTGCTTCGGTCCACAAACATAATTTTTTTAAATAACTAGTTCTACGAACGGTTGTGCGGAATGGCTGCAGCTCAGAAACCAGCACGACATTCCTGAGGTCCACGTGTCAAAACATGTATTTTACATTGCATTTAAATTAATTACTATTATATCTTGTACAGATAGCGGATTTTTTAAAATCTAGTTATTCAGCTGATTTTTGAAATTATACATGCAAAAAACTAGTTTTCAAATTAACTTTAAAGTAATTATCATCATTTGTTTAAAATCAGTTTTAATTATTTTATATTTCGAACAGTTAGGTTCGCCCCTTATTTGTTTTCTCTGAAATATATTGATTTTAGTTATAATATTATTATTATTGCAAATTCCTAAGAGTAAGGTCGAGATCTAAAGTCATATCATAACACTTGTAAACCGTATATTAATCCAAAACAGCCTAACGTATTTGGAGCGAAATTTAGCTTAAGATAAATTGAAAGCATTTTTTCCACTAAAATACGCAAGTTTAAGCTTTGGAAAATGCCTTAATAATTAAATTTCAGTTTTCCAGGGGGTGATATTGTTTGAAATGTGACAATACTGAACTGAAAAGATCCTCTAAAATATTTTTTTCTGTTTCCGAACGGCATCGCTGGGCGTAGTGGGTTAAAAGTCAAGACTTTTAGTTTTAGGTAAGATTTTCACGTATGTTCCACCCATTGGTTCAAATCATAAATTACATCATGGGATTTATCGACACCAAGAGGATTTGTTTCTTGACAATTTAATAGGTTTAGTTTGTCTGTTTAGGTACGGATAGGTGCCTCCTGCCTCGCTCCCTTGTCATTCCGCTCGGTTGAGCGACGATGGGACAAGCGAAGGAAATTTAAAACCTCCATAATAAGACTGCGTATGAAGTGTCTCATTGATTTGGACTTGTGATTTGACCGCTTTGAGAAGCAGCTGAGGGAAGCACGCGTTTCATCGGTGCGAAGACTGGAACAATTCTTAGCCTATTTGTTGCATCAGTTGCCAGGAATTCACTAATTTAACACGCTCTTGAAGCTCACTGGAAGGAAAAGTTGATTGTGGGTGTCTGTGTGTCACAGAAAGTTGTTATTTTGATCATGCGGGAGATCGAAAAAACTTTGCGCTCACGGTTCTATTTTCTAGTGAATGGGACTAAAATGAGGTTACATAAATTGACCCAAATTATCCCAATGGCTTGTTCTTCATTTTCTGCAAAGTCTACGTTACGGACGGAAATATTTCATTTTGTGATCTTTTTTAAACAAAAATACACGGAAAAAAGACTTTGTTGGCTCAGCAAAACGTTTTGTTAATATAGCCTCAGCAATCCAGAATTGTTGTGGTGACAATTTCAATCGTTACAACAATATAAATTGTTACCACAACAATTACAGTGGTCACCATAACAAGTGAAATTGTCACCCCAACAATTCCGGTATGCTGAGGCTATATTAACAAAACGCTTTGTTGAGACAACAAGATCATTTTCTCCGTGACGAAAGAGATTAAGCTGTTCTACAATACCATACTGTCGGTCTGACACCGCTTCTCGGTGGTAGTAACTGCCGCCTAGAGTTAAGCCACATAAGGTTTAACAACCGTTAACAACGGTAGCCTAGTTAAGGTTAGGTTGCGTGCCTTGTGCTCCGCTCGGATTCGCGATGAAAGGTGGAATAAGAGGTTTAATATCCGACCTGCCTAATGTCCAGTGCGACATGACTTCCCGTGGCTTCTACCTCCGACAGTGGGCGCCCCCCCACTCTGAAAGACCTTCCGACTGCGAATAGCCACCGTCGTGAGCAGCCAGTCTGCAACGAGGAGCAGTCTGTGATCAGAAAGAACAGGCCGAAAGATCGCAGTGCTACTCAGGTCAATTTAGTGATTTGTTTCGTTGTATCTGTTTGTGTATTTAAGAAGAAAGTGTTCACCGAAAATCGCAATGGATATGAGAAGAAGCGTAGCTACCATATAGTAAATGGATATTTCAGTGCCGGTACGTAGACTAAATTGTTTGAGGTATAAGGCAAAGTTCTGCCCCCCCTGCTGTATCAAAATTTTTTGTTTGCAATGTCCATAGAAGTTCAGTACGCCGAGTTAAAAGCGTTTGTATTATTGTCTAGATAAATTTAAAATTATAGGGTTAAAAAAATGTAAGTGTAAAAATTTATTGATGAGAGTCGTTTGTTTTGAGAATCCATTAAGAAAAGTTGAACTTCACACCAAACTAGCACTGGCGTTTTGCACTATGAGGTTGTATAGACGTTTACTGCAAATTAACTAAAGTATCTCCGATTTGGGTAAAAACTAACATTTTTTTTAACCTTCTCAACCCCGTAAGCTTACGGCAAGGACTACGCAACTAGATTCGCAATGATAAGAACGCCCACAGCAGTGCACGGGGGCTTGTGTGCCTATCAACAGCAAAGCAGCTGAACACCAAATAACTGAAAGCGCCCAAATAATGGAT
>Ga0058701_10005853_pt1 | contig 10294 bp, 5 predicted proteins | sample AgamicOrMae_FD_97039 | JGI IMG/M metagenome (GOLD analysis project Ga0058701, IMG submission 97039) | Agave microbial communities from Guanajuato, Mexico - Or.Ma.e | ecosystem: Host-associated > Plants > Phyllosphere > Phylloplane/Leaf | place: Guanajuato, Mexico | collected 2012-06-04 | reverse complement strand
GTGCAAGCCCAAATAATGCACTGTCAGGCATAAGGAAAAATGAAGATGGCATTGCATTGTCGTAAATCGCAGTCCATTAACGTTACAACTTTCTTTTCGGACATTACTACTTTATAACTTTAGTCAGAACCTTTTCGTAGAACGAGTCATGTCTTTTGTGTTGGGCAAGACCAACACTCTTTTTCCTCCTTGTTAATCTTGACATCTTTAGGACGATTTCGTCCCAACTCTTAAATGGTCGAGGATAGGATGAGTACCGTACGATAGAGAGTTCACAGTGAAAACACATTTTCTGTGATTTAAAAAAAATAATCAAAAAATTTATAACACCTCGCTAAAAAGTGAAAGAGGCCCCTTTGACGCCTTTCCAGCTTTTGCGGCGCTGCGCTCCTTATTTCTTATTTCAAAATATTTCTTATTTCTGGCTTTCATTTACGAACGACCATAAATACGAATGTTGTTGTTGGTTCGATTTCGTCCCTATGAATTCCTCGCAGTAACGCCGTACTTTAAGGAAGCTGAGAGGATCATTTCTTTACTCGAAGGTAGATTTTAGGCTAATCCTTTGTTTTTTCTTTTTTTTCTGTATTTAAAGAGTGAACGACAAACTGAACAGTATTCACCTTTGTTCGTCATAAGGGAGCGACTGTCGTTCCTTTGTTCGTGCTCTAACTTCCTAGTTTTGCAGAGTTTTGTGATCCTATTTCCATTACACAGTCATAAGATTTGGTGACAACTCGATTGCCCGTATTTTCATGATAAAACGTTGATCATTCTCTGTTCAGCCCCTTAAAAAGCCTTGCTCACTGCTCACATTGTAAGCCCCAACAACTTTGAAAGGACAAGATTCACCTCTGTAACTTATTGTACACCTCTTTGTATGATGACGCTACGGAGTTGAGAGTCGGGTCGGAAGCTTCGGTTAGGATATCCTCTTGGAAATCAGTAAGATGCCGTAACCGCACAACATTGATTTTTTTTTGTACTTTTTAATTTTTTTTCATTGAAACTGTTGTTTACTTCTTCTTCTTCTTTTAAGGGTGATTTTAAAATGCTCGTGACATGTTTTCGATGATACAAACCTAATCCCAAGGCAGGTCGTACTGTACCAACAGTCCCTAAGGTTTCGTCAAAAAATCTTTCGACGGCCGTGGCACGTTCCCTTGTTAGCGATAGAATCCAGTTGAAACTGCTTCTCCCTCCGACAAACGAATGTCTGAGCCAGCGACTTTCTTCAGATTTGCATGTGTATCCGTATCACCGATCAAGCTCCCAACCTCATTAGCCCCTTCGTATTTCACATCCCCATTCTCCTTCTCTAGTCCTTCCAAACCATTGAAGAATAGGTACACACATAGCTACAAAGATGAATTACTATAGCATTGAACTTCATCAGTTCTTTGGTAGAGAAATAGTAAAGAGGAGATGAGATTTCACGGGGCCAGAGCCGTGGGAAGTTTGATCATGTGCCGATGATAATTTTTATAGCTTGCGGGTTATCAAGGATCGAGGAGTCGATAGAACTCTGACAGGGCGGCGTAGCGTAGTCTGGTTCTTTACTTCACGCTGGGAGGGAGCAAAGGGCCTCGTGAATGGGATTTAGGTGATATAGAGGCCAGTGAAATTCTACACCCGCAGAGATTATTTTGATGTCAAGAAAATGTTTTCTTGTTACAGTGACAAAACAGTTCTTTTTCTTGCAAAGGCATTTTTTATTACTGCAAGAAAAAACTTATGAGCCAAAAAATACATTCGTGATAAAAAAAAATTAAAAACAACAACATTGTTTTGTCACTTTAAAGAAAAAATAAATGTTCCTAGCATCAAAAAAAGTGTCTTCCCGGAGGTGTTAATCTATTGTGAAACCTTTTAAACTGACGCAGCAGCACTAAATGATACTTTGTTAAAATTAGCTGTAAATATAACAAAAACCAACCTTTCTTTTATTGAAATAAGGCCGAAAAAATGCAAGTTCTAGACGTATGGCAATTTTATCGATTATATTAAAGACGTAATAAGATGAAGAAAATTTTCAAGGTTATCCTTTCCGTGCCGTGCAGCTCTTAAAACGTAAGAAGTGCATTGTTTATGTGTGTATTAACGTGTCGCAATGTGGGAAAAAACACGTTTTCAGCTTCTATAAGATTTTAGCAATAAATTCTCCCTGTTCCCCTAAACCATCCAAAATCGGAGGCCGATGAGAGACTAGAAAATCTCATCTGTCAATGATGGGTCAGAAACCGAGTTTTCACTACCCTTCAGAAGCAGCCAATTGCCATAAACATTCACATATTTACATCCTGATTTTTTTCAATTCAGGCGGGTTCAATAAAACATGATCCGTCCGGATCTTCTTCAGGCTGAGAAGATACTACATGCTGGTCTAGGGGGTCCCTGGAGCCGATGCAGCTTGCGACGCGTGACGAGCTATTTTTTGCATTTAAAGTGGCCCAATTGTTCTGACTTTTGTAAGCAGCTCCTGATTATCAGTGGCTGGAAACTTTTTCAGCCTCATCATTATTTTATGGAAAAAGTCGAGCTTGTTAGCATTTCACGACGTTCCTTACACCTCTTACGAATGTTTTATTTGAGCGCTTGGAATTACAAACCGCACATCTAGCACCGTGGCTTAATTTTTTTTTCAGGCATGAATGCAAAAGTAGTTTTAATGTAAAGTGGGGAAATATTTCGGGTAAGAATTTTTTTTAAAAAACCGAACCTTTTGGAAAGAATACGAAAAGAATCCTTTACAGTTCTTAAGGTCCCAAACTCAGGAGATGCTCATAAAAGTTATTAAAAAATTAGCTCTTACAAAAAATGTATGTGATACTGGAAGAAATTTAGGTGTCACGGCTATATTGTATACGTATAATTTTCTCTAAAACTTTGTACTAGTGTCACGTCTATAATTGATAAGAGCCACAATTTTAGCAGTTGCATTTAGTCGATCAAGGTGTGGTGTGCAGACTCTCCTGAAGGAATGCTCTCTACACAGGACACCCAGACCAGTCTGTGAACCGGGTACAGCTGGGAAATATAGGTGCCGCAAGAAAACTTGAAAGTTAGGTAAGTTAGTTTACGGACAGCCCCTAAGGTAGGTCAACCTAACCCGCCCAACGTGGTTGTATATCTGTAATCCTTGAAATACAATAAAAGCTTATGAAAAAGGTATGACTTTTCGTGTTGCGGAGGTGAAAGCGCACAGATTCAAGAGTGCGAAAATGCTTACGTGAAACTGTTAAATATGTAAAAATGTGTGAGCAAAGCCGGCTCTTTTGTAAGCCGCTTGTCTGACCACCGAACCTTCTGCGGTGAGATCCTTTTACGAGCGACTTATTATGAAGAAGCTGAAAAGAGAAAAACACTAAAACTCGGAACGAAACGGAAAGAAAGTGTCCCATGGCCTCATGATGTTCGAAAACCTTTTCAACAAATAGAGGTCGTGTACACAAGGCCGCTTCCATAAACGAGCTCAAGTACTGTCAACTCCGAAAGTTTTAGCGTCCTGTCTACGACAGGGTCGTGAAATATCACACTTTTCATGTTCGTAGTCGTTCTGCCTTAGCTGCTGAGAGCCAATGGTTAGGCAACCAGAGAACGCCAAAGCCGCGCGTGTTGCCCATGCGACGCCAGTCAGGGGCTCTCGGTACTTACAACGCTTCAGGATTTCTTCGTTCGAATGGCTATTACTTCCATGTCAATGGAAGTACAGTAAGCCCGGATATAGCGCTCTTAAAGGGACCAGCCTGTGAAGGCGTTATTGGCGGGAAAGCGTTATAATACGCGGGAAATGAGTTTCGGGCACAACTAAAAGGTAAATTATTACAATATCGTCTTTTAAAGATGACCCGTGAACGAAACCGTAAAAAATGGTTGGAAAAAATTCGTTATGGGAGTTTGAGAGAAAAAGTATTTTAGTGTAATAGATTAATTTTTCACCTTTATCGAATTACTTCGTAACAAAAATACATCAAAGGATATTTTCTTTTTAATGTAGCTTTGTATAATAACTGTAGCTTTGAGGTAGTTGTTGCGTACGAAATTGTGTTCCTTAAACATAAAGGATGATTAAGTTTTTTATATTATTCCACTTTTGAAAACGCATAACCTTGGAAAACGCCTAAATTTGACGCACTGAGTTCGTGGAAGCTCTGGAAAGGTCGATTCTTTTTCAAGCACTCCGACCGTTGGCTGTAAGCAGCCTTTATAGTTTTGTTACGTTGATTACTTGTTGATTTGATGGTCGTAGATTTTTTTTTAAAAATACACTTTGCAATAAAAAAATGAAGGTGAACCAAACGAAGTCGGCACCTCCATGGAAGACTCGACTAGGTCTCATACCTCACTTTTAAACTAGGCTTGTGCGATGACCGTTCGATTTTTTGTTTTTCGTTGCGAACAATTTTTTGAATTATTCGTCAAAAATTAATGAATATGACGGAACTTTCTGTCTGGCCCCTGAAATATGATCTCCATGAATTTTTATTGAAACACGCAACGAACAATCAAATGGTCATAGCTGAAAAGGAGATTTTACAAGCTCTCAAAACTCTTCTACCTTAAAACTCAGCTTCTGGAGCTGGTCCTGTCTCTTATGGAGGTGCCGCATTAGACAAGAATCAGAAAATATCGAACAAGCAGCTTATTTCAAAGCATTGTTATAAAGTAAACGATGTGACTTGTTTAGGGATCAAACGTTTATCTAAAACAGGAGCGCCATACCGCCCGTCTCACTATTTTCATATTGAAAACAATGCTATCTTTTTCTCACAATATTCCTTTAACTGAAAGCGAGACAACATTTCAACGTTTAAATTACATCGCTCGTCCCTGCGTTAGGTATTATAACTTTTTTACCCTCCAGTTTATATCTCGGTAGCTTATTATCTCCGCTTTATGCCATGGTAAATGGAAGGAGATTAGGCTTACGGTAATCCGACCCTTTCGTTTTGCACCATGGTTATTCGTTGCCCGCTTTTAGCCATTTTTTGTTTTTATTCTGAACTTGTTTTCCCATGTCTTGTGTTAAAAAATAAGCGTTTGAGTTGCCATTGAGAAGTTCGAAAGAGTTAACCATCCATCTAGACGCCACACAATATAATGAAACTGATCTGATCACAAGAAGTTATTGTACCTTCGTGAAATTACGGAGGAGCGAAATACTGTAGGTGTTTTTTTAATGAAGATTAAGACGTAAGATCCGATGTGAAATTTAGTTTTTATAGTAATTTTATTTATGGAAGCCGTTTTTGTTCCCAAGTGAAAAAAATTGATTAAAGTGAGTTTAAAGAACGATTGAAAAGAGGATTTATTTGAATGAAAAAAACAAAAACAAAAAAAACAACAACTTACAAGATTAGCTCTTACTATTTTTCTGACGGGTGTGCATATGGACGGGGAAGGGAGGGAAAAGCCAATGCAGCATAAGTCGCGCATGGCTGCTATCTGCTCTACTGTATTAGCTTTGAGTGAGGGAAAGACTCACGATTTTCTCAAACCCGCACGGCCGCGTTCTTAAAGAACGCCCGATAGTACTCTGACCCTTTCCCTCTCTAGGAGCTCAAGGCATGAGATAGAGTCCCCACATGTAGGGACTGTTTTTAAATGTAGCTCAGATAGTCTCGCGTAGGCGGGAAACTTGAATGGGCACTTCCAGTCACGATCGCGACACCGACATGCAGAAACATATGGAACGATTCTGCTTTTTTAGGTTATTCATGTTCCTGTTCCCTCAAAAGAGGGCCCGTAGCGGGGCTAATACTTTCATGTTCGAAGGTCCGTTTTTGCGCATCCCCCTCACCCCCTTATCCCGGAAAATAGAACAGGTTGAACCCGTCAAGAAAACGTAGCCAACGCGTGAATTTTGGAATAGGAATGTCTTCAAATAATATTGGAAACACCGTTGGACCCACAGAAAAAAAGTATACAGTCGAAATTAGGGTCTTCAAGTTATTTTTGTGGTTGAAAGCTCAAATGATGCGCTTTTAACGACTTTGTGGCTTTTGGTCCATCTAAATTTGAATCAGTGAAAGTCACTGAGACTCAGTGAAAATTCACTGAATTTCAGTCAATATAGAACTACTGAAAAAAATTCAGTGACTCCATATTAACTGAAAGTCAGTGAATTTTCACTGAATCTCAGTGACTCTCACTGATTCAAATTATTCAAAATATACTCCAGCAGCCAGTACGTCTCCTCCAGATCTCGTTTTTCAGTTGAAGGCCCTGCAGCCAGTATGTGTGCTCATACTTGGTCCGGGACGGTGTCTGGTGAGTTCTCTTAGGATAACTGCCAAAAAATATGACCAGACCAATGGGTCACTCTCTCTCTTTGCAATAACAGGTGCATAAAATCGCTCGCAGTAGCAGCTAACGCGGTAGCTTGTATTCAGTAGCAGGTACTATTAACTTTATTTTTTTATGTTTAAAACCTTAGAACCTCAGGAATCTCTTATTGTTCAGAAAAAAGCTTTTCCCAGACTGTTTTATGTTTATCAAACCTGGAACAATATTTCCGTATATTGCAGTTTGGACGAACTTATTCAGTGTGAGGACAGTTATACCGGTATGTATGTATGAAAAACATCGGACAGCTATATTATTACCTCATGTTTGAATCTCAGCTAAAACGTAAGCACCTTACACTACTTCAAAAGTTCCTCCCATGGTACGAATGCACGTAAGAGGTCAATTTTAACGAAGGGACTATTTTCCGATTTTCATACAATAAAAATATTTTTAGGAAGACATTTATTGTCCGCGGATTCCACTGACATCAATTAGCTGTATTTTACCCTGAGAGACGTTGTATTCATGTGCATATTCCCCAAACTGAAGTGGTAATCCTTTTTTATTTTTTTTTGTTGATTGCGTATATTAAATCCTAATCTTTCCATACTGACTCATCTTGGTAGACTCACAAAATCCTTGTCTGAGATGCCAGTTAGAAAAAAATTAAAAGTAATTCGGGAATTCAATTAATTCAGTTAATTTTGAGAGGTACATGAAAGAAAGTGTTTATCCTGAACAACCGACAAAAATAGTATTCAAAAGTACGGGTGTTATATTTCATGTTTGTGAAAAAGGTGTTCTCTTTATTATTGTGTAATATGAAAGACGTGTAAGGAAGCCAGCAGCTGTAAAAATGCAATATCCCGTCGACAAGTAGTTGATGCAATGACATTTACTTGAGTCCTGTCACTTCTAACACACTGGCTAAAGCGAGCCGTCCTTCATTATGGTGGAGTGATTGACATAATAGGAGTCTGAAATAGATTAAAGAATACGCGTGCGTGACAGAGCGCGATAGAACTCAAGATTCTTTTACACGTGTCTTTTATAAGGTTTCTCCACGTGTGTTTTGTCACCATGGAGTCTTTTTCAACTTATTCCGATGAAAGGCAACCTTTCGCCCACCTAACAAGGATCTCTCCCTTTATTCATCAGGTAGAAACAGCTTCTGGCGAAATCCTCCGCAAAAAGGTATCTAATTTGCCGGAATTGACTTCAGACAAAAACGAGCTTCAAATGCAAAAAGCCTCATCCGACGAAATACACCTTGATGTTTTTTAGTTTGAAAAGTAGCATTTTTAACTGCTCACGTCCTATTTTACGTCACAGAGCCGAGCGGAGCGGCAAACGAGAGGAAGTAAGGTATTTCAATTAATCCAAACAATACCTAAATACAGACTCTCTACGCGTGATGTCGCTTACGTCTCGGCAGCAGCAGTATGCCGCTGAAAGTTAAGCGCAATCATACTTGGTGAAAGATGACCGACAGTAAAGGGAAATGAGGCAAAGGAAATGAGATTAACCTAATGTAGGCAAACCTATTATTTAGGTAAACGTTAATCTATACGGTAGGATTCATTACCCCTATAACAGGGTGTTGACGGTAGAAAGGCAAGTCTTGTACATGAGGCAGTATACTTGGACTGGCGGGTATGTTTCTTTCTCGTTATTAACGTGTCAACAGTGCGACAATCGACCTTAGATGATGAGAAAGTCTTTTAATTATAAGCCAAAAATGTACATTATGTAGATACTCGCTTATGACGTTTCATTGCTATCTTTTACTTAGCCCCGCTTCACGCTTTCATTACGAGGGTTACGGACATCTGCGTCCGACGATCCAACGGTTGAGGACACAAAAAATAACCGCGGTGGGTATGTTGCATGTCCTGTGCCTTGTGTAGATATCACTCCGCTCGGCGGTCACAAATCCTCATGCGTCTTACCTCCAAGTGACATAGTTGGCTGCCCGCCTAGGATTAAGTGACATCCGGTAGTAGAGGTGCCCAAATGCCGAACAAAAGACGTAAAAATTGTAGCCTTTCAAATTGAATGAGTGAAAGCCATTATTTGATTTGAAATACATTCTGTGGAGCCTCTAGTAAGTTTAATCGATTGGAGAAATTTGACTTTGAACGGGTAATGTGATTTGAAGTAATGGTGCAAAACCGCTTAACTAAGCCATGGCAATATTTGGCAGGTGTGAAAGCTTTGGGCCATATTCTCCGGGATCCAAGGGTGACCTTGAAACTTGTCACTTGCGACAGTTTGACGGATGGGTTGTGCGTAAACTAACGGCATTCAATGACCGCCTGAAACTCGCAAGTTAAACTATCGAAGGACGGAGGCCTCTGAAGGAAAGCTTCACAACCCTTTCAACCTTACCATTTGAGGCAAACGCCCTCTTTCAACGCGAAAGTCGGTACATTTTCTCGAGTATCTTATCATACACATTTCTGAGAGAGTTCATGTAAACTTTCCGTATGAGTTCAGAGTATACGAGAGCCTTAAAGCTACACAACCCTTTCAACCTTTCCATCTTGAGGCAAACGCCCTCGTTTAACGCGATAGTCGGTATATTTTCTGGAATATCTCATCAAACACATTTCTGATAGTTAATATAAACTTTCCCTTAAAGCGTGTTTCACCATATCTGGAGCGAGACTTGCCTCCTAAAACGCTTCACCAAACTGAAACGTCTCTCGCAGTCCACGAATGTTGGTGTCTGATTTCGATGCCATAATCAACGCGAAAGCAAAGCCAAGAATTCTTCGCCAAGACGCTTCAGAGTCACGTTGAAGCCATTTTTTTACCACAGAATATTATGTGAAATTATTCTACCCATCTGTGGGAATAGTTTAGGCGTGATATAGTGAAATATTCGCGCCTGTGCAGTCGTTTCAGCTGAACGTGGTGCATCGGTTCCACCGAGCCGTCGAAGTGGTGGACCCCCTCCTCCCTGTCCCTTCCTAGCGTTCGGATACATTCGGCAGGAGGGCACGGATTGACTGGAATAAATGGGTATCGGCATCTATGAACCATCTTAAACTGAAAGGACTTTCGTCCCATGGACTGGTATTAAACAATCCCAAAATTTTAACATGTTTTCGCTCAAACATTGAAAAAGGAGGGACATTCTTGCAATAAAGAGTAGAAGCACATGTAAAAATTGTTTGTCATCGGAATAATAAAAGATTTTGCGCGACCAAGTACGCAAATTGATGATGAATCACCTCAACAAAACCGTAAGATAGCCATAATACATATTAGAACAGCCGTGACATGCCTTTCGTTCCGTATAAGATGGTTTATGTATACGGTACCTAGCAAAATCTACGAGCTATTACCGAATTTTTTTTATGCTCCACCTCAATATTCCGAGGCAACTTCACGCTCTAGAAGATTTTTTAATAACTGGTAGCAATATTCTTGTAGGAATGTGTAGAATGCTAATCTATGGAGGGTCGTGGGTCCCGGCAACATCATGGCAAAAGGTCATATGGTCCTCTTCACTGTCTAGGCAGATGCCGGGGTAGTATCAACATACTACTAAACCCTTGATTAAGTGTACGCTTCCGTGAACGAAGTGACCTGTTCATGTAGAGGATGGTTGGCTGTTTTCAGCTCCTACACCTATAAGTCCACTTGTTGCTTAAACTCTTCCGATTGGAGGGTGGCATCCATCAAGTGGGGGAGACCAAATAAATACCGCAGTGCCTCGGCCATAACTGTCAGATCGTATACCTATTTAATCACTCTTCGTTCGTTGTCAACATATGGAGCTGTCCTCCCTTAAACTGGTCATAAGGAGAGAAAAAAACGCGTTTTCGGAGTAAAATTAATGCAAATTATCGAAGTAGAAACTAAAATACAGTGTGCCTGAGTTTTTTAAAAAAATGTGTTACTTGGATTCGTCTTTTGAAGTTAGATGCGATTTAAAAATGAACGACTATAAATTGACCAAACACCCGCGTCTTGATATACGCCTCAGACGAGCGTTCCG
>Ga0058701_10005852_pt1 | contig 10294 bp, 3 predicted proteins | sample AgamicOrMae_FD_97039 | JGI IMG/M metagenome (GOLD analysis project Ga0058701, IMG submission 97039) | Agave microbial communities from Guanajuato, Mexico - Or.Ma.e | ecosystem: Host-associated > Plants > Phyllosphere > Phylloplane/Leaf | place: Guanajuato, Mexico | collected 2012-06-04 | reverse complement strand
GATTAATATCATATTGTCAAAAAAAAGCTAAAACCCATTTTTAAGCGTTTTAGTGTTAGGACGACCCGGAAATTGCGAGCTTAAACTTCGAATTTCCGATAGAATTCCAATAGGCCTACTTATATTCGTTTGACGAACATGGAAGTAAAAATGATGCTCAAAGTACGATGTCTGTGCATGCTCTGAGAGGATATTTGCGGGTACCGAGTTTAGGTAGTTAAGCAATTTAATGTGGGCATTATTTTACAAAAAATGATGAGATTGTTGTAATTAATGTATAAAAAGACGAGAATAAAAACTTAATTAGCACATAAACGGTAAGAAGGTTTATGGCCGTTGCCGAATAATAGGGCGTGGCTATGAAGCGTGTTGATCCGTCAGCATTCCCGGCTTAGTGCATGTTCTTCCACACGATATGCATATTAATAATTAGGCTCCGTGCAGGGATGCATTTTTTTGAACTTGGCTGCTTTCCTCCTTTTCAAAGAAAGATATATTTTTAAAAATTACATATGAAAACAAGAAAATGTTGGTAGCCACACTCCAAAAACTGACTTTCAACTCGAAATTTTGTGATCTCTAAACCTTTATCGAAAAAAGAATCCGCTTGCCCGCTTTTATTGCACAACTGTCTTTATTAGTCATAAGATATTCGGTAAGGCAAGAGTGAATATTCCGAGCAATGAGCTTGAGTCCGTTCTTGGAAACCACCGAGTCCCAACACGGGCCACGGCAGTTTTGATTAAGAGCTTGGTTAACCCCTTCAGATATGTTCCTTGCAAAATCGAGAGTCGTTGAATCATTGTAGCCGAGGAAATGACGCAGAGAAAGAAAGGCGTTTCATAAATTATAGTGTCGCGCATATTAGATGGAGATTAGTTGACGCTTACCAAAAGGTAGGCTGCCATGCAAGATATGCAAACTAGAGTAAGTTACTGTGAATGACATAGATATGAAAATGTACGAGTGAATGCTAAAACAATTACTTGCGTGAAAAAGTTTGTAGGTCAGTGGATTGAGAGAAAAATGATCAATACACTGATTGGGTGGGATATATCTGTATACTACACATTGGTTTTCGAGAAGGACATTGGTCCAAAAATAAGTCAGATAATGAATAAAATGACCTATTGTACAGCATCTTATAGTTGGAGATATTCTTTATAGAGACTTTTACTTCAAGAGCAGTGCGCAAAGCGAAACGGTCACGTGATGAGTAGACCACAACAAACCGAGCCGTGGCAAGCCTTGCCTTTCCGCCAGCAGCCGACGGCGTAGGCAGCGGCCGACACGACACGGCTGTTTGTTATGGTCTAGTCACGTAATCGTTTCACTTCACGCTACCCACTGAGTAAAAGTCTATATAGAAAGATATTTTGCCTCTTTAAAAATGATGCAAAGGAAATTTAGACTGTTTATTCGAGAGTATTCATTGGAATAGCATCATTCCGCTCCATGCCTAGATTTTCACTTGAAAGGAACTGCTGACCTAAATTGAATCAGACGGGTGACCTAACTCAATTTAGGACTTTTAGCGTCCCTATCCAATCCTGTTTATGGTGGTTATACAGTGTACCGGTATATTCCGGACGCCTGAAAGGCGAACACCAAAGGCTTCCAATAGTTCTGCACGGCTACTGATTACTTTAGCAGCTATATCGGAGACTGGAACAAGGCACGGAAAGCACATGCGAATAAATCTCCACTCCCTTCAAGTTAACTTCTGTAGTGAAAACTTCTGTAGTTCTGAAAACTATAGTTTTCAGGAGCGGAATCCACTAGTTCTTCTTCTCCCTGACGTGAGGATGCTCTAAATTCTCACTTAACTGGAAATGCGAATTAAAAGGGTGTTTCTTAAGGTTTTCAAAACTTTTTTCGAAGGTTTTATTTTATGTACTGGTTAAAAATGTGGCATGAATCACGAATTGTTTGGATGAGATACCTTTGAAGGACAATAGTCGGAACAAACAACCTCCGTTGGAACAATTGAGTACCTCAGGTAGGTTCCCCTCCGAGACGCGAGTTAACGCCATTAGTTTCGCAAACAATTGAAACCGTCCTAAAACTGGGTTGTAAATTTCGCCTCGAAAATACATTATTCGTGAAACAATTGAAGAGAGTTTGGACGTTGGCAGTCCACCGTTCTGTGACGCAGCGACGAAGCCCTGGCTAGGAACGGTAGCTGTGTACCGATATTAACAAAAGTGCATACTCGCAGCCTGGTCTGGCGTCCCAGTCGACAGTTTCATTTTGCCTTCTCGACTGAAATTAGCAGCCATTACTTCAGCTCACCTTGTTTCAATTTCATTTGCACATGCCACAGATAATATAGTAGAGCGCTGTTCAACCTGCGCAACAAATTTCCGCTTAATAGACATGAAGCAGGTGACGGAATCAAAAGTCTAATATAGCTTGTACACGTTTAGGTAATTTCATCGCGGAGACGTACAAATTACGTTGACTTTAGCTTAAATGAAATGCCGCGTGGCAAGCGAAGGACCCTCTTTCGGCGTTGCCTCCACGTGTTGTACACTCGAGCAGAAATCCCACATTAAAACAAAAAAAAATATGATAATTAAAATTACTTCGATCGGTTTATGTTGAAAGTAACTATCTTGCTGTTTCATCTATGAAACTCTCAGCTTTCAAATTCACTTCATTGTATTCTAGAAAGTATTGCGTTAAATACGGATTCGTGTGAAGAATATCATAACGTCAAAGAAGTTCTAAGAAGTTTATAATTTCCTCTCGGTGTAAAGATGTGGTTTCAATTGTTTGGGTTTTGTTTTAGCCTCACCCAAGTTAAGAAATTAAATAGAGTTGACACGGAGTCGAAGAAGTGATCACTAAATTGGAGGGGGACTTACAAGCGTCATACAATGGGGTGGGGAGCATTGATGATGTGTTTATACAATGTCAGGGTAGAGCTGGTTGCCTGTCGGCAGGCGGTTCAGCGCAGTCAAGTCAAACAAGCTTACGTTTGCCTTTTGGGAGAAAGAGACAGTGCCATCGACATATTCTTTGTTTGTACGTAATTAGAAAGAGATTGCACCGTGTTATATCCGATTGATTATGCCAGTTAATGTAGCAAGATTATCGCTGGTAAATTGTTTTATTTTTAAAAGTCTTCTTTTATCTGTAATGCAAATATTGAGTTATTTCGTTCGATGATAAGAGTAGACGTCAAGGAGAACCTATTGAAACAAGCGGAAAATATGGACGACTCAACAACACGTGGCTGAACTACTTCTTGAGAACGAACCAAACGAAAATCAACTACGTGTATTGGCGTGGTGAGGAGGAGAAAAATTCGAGGAAGGTACTAAGGATATCGTATTGCACGAGAATGGTTTTTCAATCAGACCGCCCCGAAAAATATCTAGGGGCAGGCCGGAAGTATACATACGAGTTCATAAATTGAGACCCTTTTGCGGATGCGGGAAAGTATAATGAGTTCACTAGATGAATAGCCTTAACCGTAAGGCGTTAGGCCGTGCCCTCGGCGAATGCCGGCGACCGCGATGTAAACCCTTGTTCAAAAGCTCCCAACCTCAGCTAACCATAGAGAACACAGTAAAAGCAAAAACCTAGTCTTGAGAAATGCCATATCTGTATTGGGTGTGAAACAAAAAAGGGGGTAGTCAGTATTTTGGTTATTTTTCAAGGGAGGCGTTCAGCCATATAATTCAAAAGGTCTCGGCGAGAGCTATCCTTTGATATGGCTGAACATAGGTCTATCTTGTAAAATTACCAAAATATGCTCTACCCCCATCTTAGTTTCGTACCCAAAACAGGCATAGCATTCTACAAAACAGTTTTTTTTATTTATTTATTGTGAATATTCTTGTCTTGCATTGCTTCTTATTATTTTATCTTTCTTGAGCTTTGCTCCCTCGTGTTTAGTAGGAAAATGGGTTGGGATTTCTGCAGGCTGAATGCCTCGGCGAGGCGAATCACATCATAGAAACTTACAGAATACAAAAAATGGCCATTTGTTGGCCACGCCGATGTCGATCTGATAAATGCTTTCGTTTCCTGTCGCCTCTCGCTGCTGTGAATATTCTAATCCTCTCTGTAACAAAGTGAATGCAGTCACGTCATGTTTGCTTTCCATCTGGTTAGCTTTCGGGAAAGAATTGCTCTTCTTAACGGAGGTTTGAATTGTTTCGATAAAGGCCACGCACTTGATCGCACGAAGGCAACTTTGTCGCGTTGTCTCTTCAGACAAAAAGTAAACACGAAACAAGATTGGAATCTGTTTGGTCGTAAGATGTTTCGAATGTTTCTATGAAAGGAGAGAAGAGACCCTCCTTCTTTTTGCGTGACTTAGGTTCCAATAATGTGATTCGTGCTCTTTTCATGTTCCGCCTGAAATATTGCATTACTGAATTTAGGCAGATTTCTTAAGCGCGGACTTGGTCGTTAGCCATGCGCGACAATGCAAGTTCCTTGCAGAATCGCGAGCTATGAACAGACATAGTGGCTTTGTTGTAATCTAAAAAAAAAGAAAAAGAAAACGTGTTGCAGGTAGCATAATATGAAATCTAATCGGCATATGCACCTAATGGTCGAAATAGAAATGCATGTTATTTGTTCTATTCATGTCATGTGCTTGGCAATGTCCACTCTAAATTTGAAGGTCTGTGACATTCAGTGAATTTTCACTGAATCTCAGAGACGCTCACTGATTCGATCTCAGAGTGTTGTGAATTTTTACGGGTTGTGCCAAGTTACATATATCCTGTGATCACTAGAGAGAAAAAATCCGGTTTCCAAGAACCCTCTGACCTAAATGCCGCACTTCATCTACTTCATTATGTTTTTTTTTAATCTCAAAATGGTTTGATCTTTAATGGTTCGACTTTTTTTTAAAGGAGGAGGGTCACTTTTTACGCTTTTGTATCGCTCAAAATTTTCTTGAGAATGGTTTCTGAACCTTAATGGCTCATGAATTGACTGTTACATGTGGCTTTCGAACCTGTCTTAGGTTGTTACAAGATTTTCTCAAATTCGCGGCTCTTCGCCAAAGTTTTTATTAGGCAAGCGACAGTTTCTTGATGATCCCAATCTTCCAATTACAAGGCTGTCAAATTTGAACCCTCGAAGATTCCCTGTGGCGTTCTGAATTTCTTTTGCGACTTTGGCTCCCTTATCATGTTACCAACTTGCATGTTACAAAGTTGCAATATTCTGCTTCTGAAGCATCCGTGGTCTCTCACATTCCGCCTGGCAAGCGCTTAGCTCCTCAAAATTACAGCTTAAAGTTTATGGGCATCTCCTTTCCTATGCCATTTCAATGTAAAAACCTATAACTCTGTTCTTTTTTCTGAACTTTGTTTGGCAGTCTTGCGACCATGGGTCGAACCCTAAAAAAACATGAAAAGATGTCATTAGTTGGACAATTGTTAGTTTATAAAGTCATATAGCCATGTTCGTCCTGGATATAATTTTAAAAAATACTAGGAAAAGAAGATCGAAGGTCTTAGCCTACTTTGACTCGATTTGGAATCATTGTGCATACTTCAATTTCTTAAAAAATATCTCGTGTAATATTAAAAGCTTGCTAACTAAGCCTTTTTTTGGATATTGGGAAAGACGTAAACATTACATACCTGCGTAAAAGGAGATTCAAATCGACTGCTACCAGCACGTGATCTCTTTTCTCGTCTTAAAAACTTTTCAAACCGTGGCATTTTTTCAAAAAAGAGTACGTTAAAACAAATCGTTGGAGATCAATCTCGTCCCTCGTCCAGTGTTATAAATATTTTTATTTGATCTATACGGTGCTATTAGTTACTTTTGGGTAATTGTCATCATAATTTCAAAATTTGAAAACTTTATCTAATCAACTAGTGAAACACACTCGGTGTTGATAAGGGCTTTGACAGTCAATCGCTTAATTACCATGAATGATGATTGATCAAGCGCGAATATTTAATTGGTTACACAGGTGAAATTGGGAAAGATATAGGCGAGGACTTTTTTATGCAGAACCTCATCATCCAAATACTTTATTGCAGCACGTACAAATTATGAATGAAGCCAATTTGCATTTACTTCTATTGACCTGAATGAAAAGCGATCCAACCTTTGGTTAATTTTTACGATGCAACTTTTGCTTGCAGTAATGTGGCCACAAGCAGCCAATCCAGACCTGCAGCTACAGCCATAGCATCTGTTGTTTTCTTTTTTAAGCTTTAAAGAGTTCGTAACTGTAACTTATCTGCTCACACGAAAAGTTGATTTGATGTGCTTGGAAGGGCTGTAGATGTAGAATCACGAAACTATAGGCTATGGTTTGGGAACCAAGGGACCGCTAGAGGTATCAGACTATTTCGACATTATTTTGACTCTGTGAGGATGAATGACCTTACCCCCCCCCCGAAAAAAAAACAGGGAGGATTCATAAAAGTAATTTGATCAAATAGAACAGAATTAAAAGTAACCAACGATCAATGAAAAGTTCAGACAAGGGGCAGGCAAAGCAGTAGTGACAACCAACGGTGATTTTAACGTAGATTACGATTTTTTTCCCGCTTCTGAGATAACTAGTTCCCCACAGAAAACAGAGTTCATTAATCCGTCATTTAAGAGATAGAGCAGCTCTATGGAGGAACGCTTGCTTCACAGTTGCGAACCTTTCCAGGCGACTTGCACTGCGCCATTCTTTCCTTAAAGCCTTGGCCCAAGGCCCTTGGGCAAGGATGAATATGTTGGGTTGAGAGAAACCTTTTTCATATTTGACACCGCAAAGTCATATACGGAGCTACTTCCTTCGGGCATCACTATTTCGTTCCTCTGAGACAGGGGAAAAATGAGAGAAAAAATTAAACACCAAGGTAATGTTGCAATCTTAGTTCAACACCTTAGACAGAAAAAAGGTCGAAAGCGATTCGTCATTACTGAAAATATGGAAGCAAGTTTGAAAGCCTCCAGCGAAAGAATGCAACTTTTATGTATCCTCAACTCAGCACATATAGGACACATACAGCACACATCACACTTCAAAATTTTTCACCCCTTGGTGAATTTATTGAAACCGCTGATCAAAGTTTCGCCGTCGTCAAGTAACCATTAAATTATAAATTATTGCCGTTTCGAAAAGTAACCGAATCTCGGTCTCACCTTCAGAGGGCGATTGCGCTAAGAACTTCAAATGAATGGCCTTATCCAATGTGGCATTCATGATAGGTTTTAAAATGCTTTCAGCTGAGAAAAATACAGCGAGAGGGGTCCGTGTATTAGCAATGTTGATTATTTTTTCTTATAGTGTCGGTTTAAGGATTTTGTCTTAAGATAAGCGGCGATCAAGGTACTGAAATTCGAAAGACTGTCTCAGTTTTTATCGCAAAATAATTGAACAATTTTCTGTGATTTCTGTACTCTCTGTAGACCTTCGAGTGAAATTTGCTCGTTTAAACCAAAAACTGACCATGCCGAAGCTTCGAGTGCGTGAGTTTTTGGTTTGAACGAGTGAATTTTACTCGAACTCTTTTAGAGAGTAGGCCGCCGTTCTGACCGTTAGAAAACGAAAGCCCCCAATGAGATAGCTTGGTAGCAATGGGATACTCTCTCAAGCTCCAAAGCACCGGATATTAACTTTTTTGATGTGTTTACAAATCGAACCAATTATTTCATCGGTATTTAAGCCATTTCCTTTTTGTCTGATCGTCATTCTGGAGAGGCTTAACTTGAACTGTCAACCTTTTTTCCGGCTTTTTATTCATTCAGTCTGGCTTCAAGCAGCCTTTCAAACTGATGAAACGTATTCTCCGTCGTCTGGGCAATCACGTACTGAATTCTATTCTAGACTTGTTCTCTTCCGGTTATGACCGAAGAGCGCTCGTAACTAAAGTCTCTTGCCTTGGATGCTTAATTCGTGAAGCCAAGTTAAATTGAAGTATTGAACACTGTTATTGAGATGTCAACAGTGACTGAGATGTCTTTGAAAGACGAAACCTGTGTACCATGACCTTGCCCACAACAATTAGTAGAGATCTCGCGCTGAGGCCTCTCTTCTCTAGTCTGCACAGTAAATAATAATTTTAAATTTGTGTTTAATAATAATAATTTATAAAATATAATAATTTATGTTTGTGTTTCACTTCTGATCGAATAGCCGAGTGGAGTGACAGCCTAGTGAGACAAGATGCATTCCGTTACATCACTCGGACTTTGAAGATTTTCGATGCCCCTCAGCCAGGGTTGCTGCCGGCACTCGGACTTTGAAGATTTTCGATGCCCCTCAGCCAGATTTATCCAACCCGTTTATGTTCTAACCAACACTAAACCTAAACGTTGTTAATGTAACCTACGAGGTGATACGCCGTTAATGCTCGTAATATTGAAGTGTACAGGATAGCAAGGATGGAGCAAACGAGCTAAAAATGTCCCCTTTTCAAACTCACAATTTAGAACAACTGTCCATTGAAATGCGCCACTTTTGCCCCTATAGGTTAACAATCTTCAATTTATACCTTCTTTTTCCACAAGAACGAAACATTTATATTTTTTTCCAAAAGGCATATGGTTCTGTAAGCAAGGTGGTGCATTGGGCTGATACCTCCCCTGTCCCCTCCCTCCCCTCTCTAAAGGTACCCGAAGGTACGCTCCTGCTGCCGAAGGTAGCCGAAGGTACGCTCCTGCCGAAGGTACCTGAACGAGGGACGGGAAGGAGGGGGTTAACTGCCTCAACGGCTCGGTGGACCTAAAGCTCTGAAAAGTAGAGAAGAGCGAATGGTGACCCTTGCCATGGGAGCCGCCACGATCGGCCCAATGTATTCCTTACGGGAAAACGGGGCTCAACATGGCGGCCGTGGGTGTCATTTTCGCCTCTCTACTCTTTAGGGCTCTAGGTGGACCCAATGCACCACGTAAGGCTGAAACGACTGAAAAAACAACTTAGGCCTCACTTCCTTCGATGTCATCGTTACATCATTTGATGTGTGGGACCTGGTATTCAGTCTCATGTGGAAGGAAAGAACGGAAGAAAATCTGAGCAGTTACCGAGAGAATGCAGGGATGGTTAGGGAGGCCGACAAGTCTAAAAGAGAGGTATGAGAGGTTGAGAAGCCGTAGTAGCTCGCAACGCTTACTAATGCTTTCCGCCTCGCGATGCAAACCATTTCAGTTTTGGAATGCGTTCCATAATCCAACACTGAGCACGGAAGGTATTGTAGCACACAGATATTTGGGTGAAGGCCTATTTCGAGGATGTTTATGATTCTCTTCTGGATTGTTGTCCGATGAGATGCTATGGGTCGATATAATGCCTCGAGAATTTTCCGACGCTCGTTCTGGAAAATAGAAATTACCGTGGGTATTCCACTTTTTTTCGTCAAATCTGAAATGCGTTTTTCCTTTCCTCTTTGAGCACAAGACATAATCCAGGAGGACACACTGGCGTGCTATTATACTATACAGTTTAAGCGGTCACATCAGTGGAGTGTTGATGATCATTTCGAGCCATTCTTTATTATTCCCGTGTTATTTTAGCTTTCAGCAGGCTGTCGTCGACGTATTCGAATCATATCTTACACTGATTTCTAAAGCAAGTAAATGCGTGCTTGTCATTAGAAGTTTCCCTTTCACGGTCGCTCTCGGCTGTGTCACCGCTTAGCGTAGATGTTAGCGCGTTGAGCTACTAGGTCAACGGTTCAAGGTTCGATTCTTGCCTCCGGCACTATAATTTTCCCGTCTTTGCAACGTTGCCTTGCGAATTATCGAATAATGACGTACGCGCCTTGGATATAATGCTAGTATTTCATTCCTGGTGGATTACAAATCCCAACGAGGACCACACTTGAATCTTGCGATTAGAAAGTACTTTACTATCAAACCGAAGCGATACCAAGGTGCTAACGGAGCGAGGCACAAGACATAAGCGTGAACCTGAATTAATCTGACCTACGATGTTGTATGCCCTCAACCCTGATCGAAAGATCAATCATAAATATATGCAGAAGAAATGGCTACTTTTCGTAGGGCGACGGTGTTGCGTAACATCTGTCAAGGGCAGTTTTGCAGAGCGAACGAACTGCAGGTTTTGAATTCTGCGGAGTCCTCCGTGACCTTTAAGCCTCCCTGATCTCCGCAGCATTCCACGAAATCGCTGGCTCCGCGCTGGACTGGCGCTAGCGAAAACTTGCCCCCGTGAACAGTCGTTACCGAATTGCGCGCGAGGTGAACAGTCGTTGCTGCGAACGCGCCCCCGTGAAGAGTCGCTAAACTCGGACAGCTGTCCGAGTTTAGCGACTCTTCACGGGGGCGCGTTCGCAGCAACGACTGTTCACCT
>Ga0058701_10005850_pt1 | contig 10297 bp, 6 predicted proteins | sample AgamicOrMae_FD_97039 | JGI IMG/M metagenome (GOLD analysis project Ga0058701, IMG submission 97039) | Agave microbial communities from Guanajuato, Mexico - Or.Ma.e | ecosystem: Host-associated > Plants > Phyllosphere > Phylloplane/Leaf | place: Guanajuato, Mexico | collected 2012-06-04 | reverse complement strand
CTAACTTGACCTAACCTAACCTATACGAACTTTGGCGTTTGCGACTTTTCTCGTTTGGCGGTTACGGACTGGCGCTTGCGGCGTTGGCGCTTGTGGCTTTTGGCGCTATCGAATGCCCCCCTATATTTTCAGAGAAGAAAATAAGACTAAACTTTTGACCAAACTAAAGAGTTTACTTTGTCAGATAGCCAGATCTAAAAAAAAAAAGCTTAAAGCGGTCTTGCCATATTAAACACGAAAAAAATTCAAACAACCAACACCTTAGAACACGAAATGAAATTAGTATACTAACAACTTTTAAAAAAACGTAAAGAATACTGTGAATTAAATAAAAACGGAATATAACGAAGAGTTTACATGGGGAATGTGAGTTATAGATGCGAAGAACGGAAGTCACTCGATGAAAATAAGGAAAAAATTCGGTGGTTTAGGCGAAAATTGTACTTACCCTCGAATCTATTCCGCTGAAAACGTGTTGACAGTCATAACTGCCGCGAACGAACTTGCAACGCGAAATGAAATGCCGCCGCGAATTGTCACGTGCTTCACGAGTCTGACACAAGACAGCACTTACGACGACAGGGCACCTGGGCACGTACCGCGCGCTACGCCCGTCGACACAAGACTGATCACTATCACTGCAGTAACAAGGGAGGAAGCAGAGGGCGGTGGAGGGGGGAGGGAGGGAGGGAGGGGAGGGGCGCCACAGGTTAGGAAACCGCATACTCCTGGAAAAGGATGCGCGCATGTCTGCCAACCTTCCCCCTTCCCCCGACTAAACAAAACTTACGATTTCGACACGAGATATCAACAGATCTGACAATGAGAAGGAAGGGCTTGAAAAGTTGTATAAACAGTACCAAGTTATGTTGGCTTTAAATATTGTGAAATGATTCATGTGAACTGATGAAAGTCTTGATTTAGGATAAGTTGAGCCCATATTTTTAATCCAAATAGACAAACTAGGCACCCCAGATTTTCGAGTTTAAAGAACGTTTTTGTCGTTGATCTATTTTTTTTAATTATTATTTTTCAAGAGGGCTAGTGGAAGTATTGGTTTTAACCCGTCTCATACAGACGACGAAGATTAACCGAGACTTATTTCCTGGGCTACGATAAGTTGATTTTGAATCATGTTTACACGATACCGTATTGCCTGGAAATTTCTCCGAGTTACTGATTACTGCGTCTTCAAAAATAAATGGAACTCTTGAGATAACGAATCGTAAATACATACAATAGGCCAGCAAACGATTTCTCGAATATTGTGTCTAAAACGCCGCGGTTTAACTAAAATCTCTCGAATAAAGGGACGGTCGTCAAAAAGTCGGGAACTTTGAAAAACGTAAAAACTTGATATGATTGGGTTGACCATCAACCCACACCGAAATACATGAGCTGATAATAAAGCTCCTGCTTGATTATGGCCAAGTTTTCTGGTACGGTCGGAGTCGTGGGCTGCAACAGCAAGCGTCGGACCCTAAACGTAAACAAATAGGTTTGTTGACCATTGTCATTGTTTTGGTTTCGCACGATTCCCTGTGTTCCCAGCCGATCTTCCAAACGATTTGACCAATTAAGTGAGAATATTTGTCCCTATTTCGTTCGACTGAACGAGTAACAAAAGCCTCAACGCATCGCGGTTTCCGCTGCGTACTTCGTTTAACCTCTTAATCAATGATTATATGGTAAGCCTTCAATGTAAATTAGAAAACGCAACCGTGGAAACGAACCAATGCAAAGCAAAGCTGGGATAACGGATTGTTTCAACAACTGCAGGCAGGTTAAAAGTGCAAATGAACTTATCTTCAACTCTTTCCAATCATATTGCCCCATCGAACTGTAAGCCAATCGTGAAGCTTTCTAACAGTGTGGATTACATAATATGTCACACAAGTTCAAGTGCTAGATATTGCACATACAAAAGCTCGCATAGCGTTTGTACTCACATAAAAGCTGACCAGACCAAAATCCCATTCAACTCGCCCATTTTCTGTCCAATGAGAAGGCATGATTCACCGATTCGCGATAGCACCGGAAAACGAGACACTTACAAGGGAACGCACTTCAAATAAACACATGATACCGTTCGTTTTAAACTTAAGCGAAAAACACGCACTTATTTACCCGAAAAGAACACTACACCACCGAACCGGTCCGATCGTTACGTTGCGAATGAAGTGTCGTGCGTGACCGACCCGACTGTCTACAGTGTTTACTTCACTGCGGGCCAGCTGCGGGCGAAGGTGCATCTGAGGTGCATTGAGTGGTGCGGGGGGGGGGCTCGACAATAGATGGCACTACCGTAAGAACTAGGTAGTGAGCGAGAATCAAGCGAGAACCTATTTGTTGGTTTCCGACCTTTTAATAAGTATAGTCTTTAAAGAAGGAAAACTCACCATGTGTGTTCGTTGTGCGGACGAGTCTTAAAAAATTAAACGTTTGTTTGCAACTTGTATTCTTATCCATATTTTTTAAATATTATTTTAATAGATACGGGAGCAATGATACCGGTACCGCAAGTCAATGTCATTCCAAAAAATAAGAGACGGAAGAGATGGTAGCTGCGAATTTATCTTTTCCTTGAGGTTGCAAAACCTCACAGAATTATTTTCCCTCCCCTTCTGCGTACCACATTACATTTGGCTTTCCCACTCCTACCTTAACGCAATTATGTTTGAGCAAGTAAAGGGAAAAGAGCGAGAGAGAGGGAGTAGTGAAAGAGACGACTTTACAGCATAATTACTACCCCCTGTTACTCCCTAAAGGCCCGTTTCTGATAATTTGATTTCTATTTTGTAAACATTTTATCTAAATGTTGCCTTTAGCTAGTACATTCGGAAAAACACGATTCGTCCTGTATAATGAAGTGCGTGATAGACGGTTGATACTCCACTAATTATTTCTTTCTTTTCCAATCATTACACGTTGCAGGATTGTCGCGTATATGAAAAATCGGTCGTGTGGGAAACGCAGACGTATACTGTCATATCTAGAAAATCACCGTTTTTTTTTATTATTACATTTTTTAGAAGGTTCGAGGAAGGAGATTGGAGCAGCAAACGCTGTCGTAGAGACCTGCTCTTGGGGATATGTTTGTTGATGAAGTGAAAAGCAAGTGAATTGCATGGTAGGCGTGGGCGTCCCTCACAGTGGATCGTGATAAATAGTAAACCGTGTGCGGAAACTGTAACATTTGCGCGGTACCGAGGGGATATCGCTAAAATTGCCCTTCTCCTGCCACGACATAACCATAGCTTCAACGAAATCATGGCGTGAGTTGAAAACCCGTCCTGCAGAAGCGTAAAATGAAACCAATTTTTGCGCTTTTGTGGTTATGTCGTTCATGGGATTTTTATGGGCACATTCAATAAATATTCGATTCTAGCTCAATTTTATTCAATACACATCGATATGACAAATACGAAAATATCTTAAAAAACGAATCCATCACACAGCTCTGTCAGAAGAACTTGTAGTTCCTGTTCCGGCGTTTGGAGTGCTGCTTTTCTTGCGCATTTTACGTCGGTTGGTAAGATTGGCTGGCGTTGCGTTGGCTTGGTCTTCTTGGGGCGGAACAGGAACTGCTGTACTGGCGTAGGGGCTCACTGGTTGAAATTCCTCCAGAACCTCCCGGAGGATGTCTTCTTCGGACTTCCGTTTCCTAACTTCTTTAGTATTTCCATGGCAACGTATGATAAACTTCAAGTCTTCGATCATTTCTCCTGTGAAGGATATCTGAAACAAAAACGAAAAGAAACGTTTTGCTGTCGTATTTACTTCTTTTAAATAACTTAAACTTATCCTAAATTCGCTAATCTCTTTAACCGTCTTATTGACTTATTTTTTGGTAAGCGCATAAATAATTATTTAACGAGTGCGCCGCATTTAAAGAGACGATAAAAGGATAAAAAGACTTACAGAAAAAAAGAGCAAGCACATATTTCTGTATAATTGACTTCTTATTTTGGCATAATTGCTAAATTATATAATTACTGAATTTCGGTCTCAATTTTTACAAAACCAGCTTCTGGGATCGAAAATTCTTTTTAAAATAATCTAAAGAGTTCTCGAAATCCCGAACGATAAAACGATGATAATCTAGCAAAAACGTTTTCCTAAATCAAAATTTCTCGAAATAACACGCGTTTTTACTATTATAGAGCAGAATTTTTAAGCTGTAAAAAAATCGTTTTGACATATGATCTCGTAATAATTTATTTTGCGATTGAACTCAACAAAACCAAACCTTAAAACTAAAAAATAATAATTTAAAAAAATAAATAAAAAAATATTTAAAAATAAGCTTTATTTGGGCCTGTTTATGGAAAAGTCTCTTCTGAGGGGAACTTTTCTCACCTTTTGTTTCCTGGCCTTGTTGTAGTTGTGGCAGGTCATTTCCAGGAAAGCCACGATGCAGGCCAGCGCAAGTCCGGCGACGAGCACAAGAAAAACACCACCGACGTTATCGAGGCCCAACTCGTCAGCACCGCCCTCTGAAGTGTCGTCCTGGAACAATTACCAGCAGCGTCAAGTTTTACTAAACATGTTCCCTGGATCGAGAATCCATAGCAAGTCAATGCATGGATATCCATAGAAATCCAAGGATATCCAAATGGATATCCATAAAAGCATGGATAATTGAAGATTGATATCCATAAAAACATGGATATCCATTCATGGATATTTATTGTTTACGGATATCCGTTGCAGCATGTCCTTGCATGGATATCCCTCCTTGGATATCAGCGTGGATATCCTCACTTTTATGGATAATTGAAGACTAACATCCAAAAATCATGGATACCCATGTTGATATCCGTGGAATTTTGGAAATCCATGTGTGGATATTCTATGGATTCTCGGACCAGGGTTATTAAGGTTAAGCAGATTGTTAAAGTAGAAAACTGGCCAAATTAGAAAGCAAGGGGTGACATTTCATGATATCCGGTGTAAAGTAACAAAGGCCTTGATATCCGGTTGATAACCGGCTGTTCGATTCGATCGAAACATGGCTGTTTCCAGCGATTTTCCAAGTTTATTACTCTTTGACCACAGTCCTCTGGTATCTGAATATCCAAGAATAACCAGCAGATATTTTCAATATTATGCTAAAATCTGTCGGATACTTAATTGAAATCTGGTCAATTTTCTCTTCGTATCCGTTTGATAAACCTCTGATATCCAGCTGATATCCGGTGTACAGATTTCCAGCAAAACCTCTAGTTAGAAAGCGTATGTGCATGAACTCGAATATACATTTGATATGCATTTCGAGTTGGAAAAGCTCTCTAGATTCTCGTTTGTAGGTAATACTGATTCAGGTTTCAGTCAAGTTCGGGTGATTGATGTTAAACAAGGTGAATAGACTGTCGTCATTATTAGGTGCGGCAAGGTAGAATTAATTATGACACTGTAGGGAAAGCGACGTTCGGTAAGATCAGGTGATTCAAACTGCAAGGGGTGTATTTCCAGATACTGGTAATGAACCCATCTGCACATGCGACAATACACTTGTATCTACGTTTCCTTACATTACAAGCTCCGCCTCCTTTCCTTTGCTTCCACCATCTTCGTTTAATTTCTTGCAATTTGCCAGTTTCCGCCAATTTCAGAACTCCTCGACTTAGGGTACTCCTGTACCAAGCGTCTGAAACAAAAACCATTCTTGATTTACCCTATCCCTCGGATATGATTTCACCCACTAGAAATATTTTCTGGACGAGAAAAGTATTTAACATGTCTGTATGAGAAAAAGATATGGCTTCAACTTTGCCTAAAACAAGGAATAATGTTCTTACGCAATTCCATTTCGCAAGATATAGAGCAAAAAAGTTTTGTTCGAAAGCCATGCAGGCATTGTGTGTACCTACAGTGAGTCACAAAATTCATGACCACTACTTCCATAAGAAATACAGAGCAAGGTCACTTTTGTGGCCAACTGTACTAAAATCGCTTAGCTAACATCATCTCATCCGGATGCATTTGGGAGTCGCTTACTCTTCAGCATGGCGATGCCGTAGTTTTTCGCGTCGAGTAGCCGCCCGATTTGCTTCAAGTCACAATGCCGCTCAGTCAAGTACTCAACCGATGTAGACTCCATAAAGAAAGCGTATCCACCTTCCTGTACTTTCTTCCACCCCTCCGTGTTGTCCTTTGTGAATGCGTTTGGATCCCTATTCATCGCTTTCCACATTTTCTGATAAAGCGGTTCATCGGAATCCTGAAACACGACAGAACATTCTAGTCCCACAATACTCTCAATTTTAAGGTTGATTTCCCACCTATGGAATCCGAAGAAAGGTGGAACAGAAGGCGAGGGAAATTAAGAGCTTTCCGAGTTAGCATTGAATTTACCTTAGCCGTTCTATAACTCCTTACTGTTAAACAAAAAGACATCTATTACCATTCTAAGGTACCTTTCGGAATCGACCATTCTTCATCGGAAAGATCTAGCTTAACTTTTTATCTAAGGTTATTTCGTAAGTTTAGTTTGTGTTAAACTTGTGTCGGAATAGGTACAACTACTGACCACTCTACTTTGTTTAAACCTCCGTAACTTTGGGACGAAACGAGATACGACAAAAAAGCTAAAATCAATTTCATAGATCTCTTGAAGATCTAGCGTTTTTATTTAGCGCTTCTCTGACGTATCTCTTTCCGTTTCAAAGTTACGGAGGTTCAAAAAAATGGAGCGGTCAATACTTTTGAGACTGCTAGTACGTGGCCAACAAGGGTGAAAGTTTGTTTGTTTGTTTTTCCTAATCTTTCTCAATACACGTATCCGAAGCGGTTAATGAGGTTCGTTTGCTACCGTACTCTAATTAGTCTTTTTCTAGCTGTTATCTTCAGTCTATGAGATAAACTAGACCAAGTTAGTTGTAATCTAGGGGTGTAGAGAGTGTACAGGAGTTTAAAATTAGGATGTTTAACAAACGTCTACAAGGTGTGTGGAATTAGAAAGCCTTGCAGAGAGAGAGGCGTCAACTATCAGGTCAGCATCCCACCAATCAGCGTTGCTGGTTTCATGCATCCCACGAATAAGCGCACACCGCAGGAATTAGTTGTCGCCTCTCTCCCTCTGAGGAACGGTGGAGTGGTTTCAACGCTCAGCATTGACTATGAGTGGGGTTCTTCTTTCAAAAAAAAATTACTCACTTCAAAAAATTTATAGGTAGAGCCACCCTTTTTGGCGCCGTACTTAATCACGTTTTGCTCAGCTAATTCTTCGACGCTGTTTATAGGACTGCTATACGTGACGACAGTAAGAAACGCGGCCAAATTCGCAGTGTAAGACGAAACCATGATCAGCGTGAAAAACCACCAAATGGTTGCAGTCATTCGTGTTGATACAGCGCTGCAAAAAAAATATGCAAGAGAAATATAACAACAAAAGAGAGAGGATATTCAGTTTCGATATCAAAAATTTCACTTTTTCGCGTTACGATCTGGAAGCTAGACTACCCGTAAGCAGATGCCCCGATCCGTTTGGTTGTACTTGATTTGAGCTCTTTTGTGCTTAGATCATAAAGGTTCATGCTTGTCTTTTTATTTTAACAATCTTAAGAGGCTGACTCTGTTTACCTTTACACAAAAACATATCTAACCTCTATTCGTCCAGTATTCGTTCATTGCTGTCAACTTCGTAATCTTTCCTTTCATCGTTTCGGAACGTGGATAGAAGCTAACTTCACGTCTATTTACACATAGTTCCAACAAGACGCACGGAAGGAAGCAAGGGCCGCTTCCGCGCAAAATATCCTCGTTCTTAACCAAAGCATGATGACCAAAGTAACCGAATGTTTTTCTGGATATTTTGATCTTATACCGACACTTGCTGGGGCACTTAAATGTCCCCATAAGTCATGGAAGCGAGGTTGACGGGCCTGAAAAGTCGTTGCCTTGGTAATAGTTAAACGGCGGCTTGCTGTTTAAGTTGCCTATGGAGTGCACACTCAAGACTTTGAATTCTCTTACATGCAGCCCTGGCGCGGTCGGGTCTTTTGTCAGAGCTACAGCAAATATGCGGTGAGGAGACTCGTTACCACCCTTGAAAGAACCACGTTTTGTTCTTATTGCGTGGCTTTATGCTCAGCGCCAGCAAGGCGTCGTGGCTGAGTGGTCAGCGTGTCCGCCTTACAATCTCGCGACGCGAGTTCGTTTCTTAGTTCCTCTGCATTTTTCTTTCTTTCTCTCTCCGAGGCCTCGTCACTAAAGTACGCCTCCGAACACCGACATCAAGCGTCTTCTCGGTGGCGGAGTCATTAGCGTTGCTACGTTACCAGTGATGGTGTCGAGACTCGGTTGGGGTTCGCGGTTCAAATCCGATCCGCGATTAAATGCCGCGGGCATTTATTTAATCTTGAATTTGCAATGACATGTAGCTCATCAGTATCTCTTATTAGCGTACAAAGGAATTTGTGTGTTCTAACCCTATACGAAACCTCATAAGAGTACTTCTCTTAGTACGTACTTCAAAATGTTCACGCCCCCATAAAAGCTATACGGCGTGTTATACTTTGACGTATCTAGCCCATTCACACCTCCACATAAGGAGCTTCATATCTTGCCTTGGACTTTTCTATGTGTATATCCTACGATTTCGGCTGTGATACCTGTTGGCTAACGGACGTCATCCGCGTTGAGGGCTAGACTCGTTATTTCTACCTCTAAAATGGAAGGCAGGTAGGGAGAGGTACAGAACGAGTAAAAATAAATTTCTATTCCAAATCGTACCCCTGAGGGCATGTTTTCATATGCCATCAAAAGCGTTTGTATCGTCTCATAAATGTTATTTCTGGGGAAAAAAAAATGCTACGAATTCACAGGCAACCCTGGCACAAAAATTCGTATGGGCATTTCAGAGCTGCCTACCGAACAGCCCTAGCAAATGACCAAGGAGGTTGCCTTGCCAACGACTAAAACTACCATTAGGTATGCTCATATAGCTTGATAGCTACAGATTAGTGTTAAGTCTAGAACTTAAAATAAAAAAATATTGTTCGGCCACGGCCTTATATTCTTATGTTCGTTTTGATACCTCCAACCCTTTTTGAGACACAGGGATTCAAACTAAAAAATCAGTCCCCGTCCCCAAATTTTGGGGCAATATTTTCCCGATTGTTCTCGCCTTGCTTGTACTGTACTTACATTGGAGCAATTTCGGTACCTTGTTGAAGGAAAGCTCCTATTGAAAACCAGAATGCATTATTGAGGCTGAACTGATTTTCTAGTTCTTCAGGTTCCTCGATGCAGGGATAAGGGTTGTTCCATTCCCCTGGTGCCATCCTGGGAAAAAAGTTCGGAGTAAGCGCTGTTATCTGTTTCAAGGCCTTCGGCTCCGTACTAAACCGTGGCACACAGCGAGAGAGTCGCCAACTTGATTGAAGTAGTTTGTCCAACGGTCACGGTGACACGTGCGCTATGGTTTTTAGTGTGAAACGTTCGACGATTTACCTGGCTTGCACAAATAGTTCAAGAGAAACGATGCAGATCGCGAGGAACAGAAGAACCCAGACGTCAGCAGAAAACGGCGATAAGAAAGAAAAAGTGCTGGGAGGTAAAGGCGTCGGCTTCAAATACAGCAGAGCAATACCTGAAAAAAAAATACTACGTTTTAGAAACGATCACTCATATTAGCTGGTTATGACAAGAAAAGCAATTACCTAAATTCATGAAAGGAGTAGTGAAATCCACGTAATTCTGCCGGTCTGTGGTGATCGTCAAATCGGTTATTGCTAGGTCGGCGCGCTGTAACACACGACCAGAAATTAAGATGACATGTGGTAATATATGTACAGTGGGCCACAAAAGTCATGACCCCTGCTTCCATAAGAAATACATTGAAGCAGGGGTCATGACTTTTGCGACCCACTGTACAAGGCCGTATAACCTTGTCGCGACAAGGTGAAACAGACGATTTTGGGTTGTTTTAGGGTTCATGCGTCGTAGGATCATAATAAAATCATGAGATCGACAAGGATTTTGCGCAATGTTTGCAAATCAAAGCAGAGTTTCTGATTGATTAAAGGCGGATCACCAAGTTAAATTTTCAGAAAGTTGCCATTTTTTTTCTACGAGCCTGATGTAAAATGATGACCTTTGGGAACTAGCATTAAATCGTAGTTATCAATTACAACCTTTTTTGCAGGAACATTTTTAGATTTGAAAGATTTTGTTGGAACGGCAATAATCTTTGATTTTCCATTCACCGAGACGCAAAAAATGCTGTAATATCTTTTTTATCTATTGACCCGACTGCCCCATTTAAAATGTATTAGGTTTGGTTCCGTGCGTT
>Ga0058701_10005849_pt1 | contig 10297 bp, 3 predicted proteins | sample AgamicOrMae_FD_97039 | JGI IMG/M metagenome (GOLD analysis project Ga0058701, IMG submission 97039) | Agave microbial communities from Guanajuato, Mexico - Or.Ma.e | ecosystem: Host-associated > Plants > Phyllosphere > Phylloplane/Leaf | place: Guanajuato, Mexico | collected 2012-06-04 | reverse complement strand
CAAAATACTATTCAACGTTACGTATGTTTGGGGGGGGGTAAGCCACAGGGGTGGGGTCTAAAAGTGGCCTATTTAAAAAAATATATTGGCTAGTAACGGGTAACGAGTAACGCCGTTATGTAACGCGTACTCGTTACTCATTTTGGAAAAGTAACGAATAACTGTGACGGTTATTTTTTTAGAGGTAACATTAACATCTACAGTCTAATTTGCCAGACATAGGATTTTTTTTAAAACCTTTTTTACTTCAAGATTAACACAAAAGGTATCGATTCCCGGGTCAATAGACACACTCCCATTAAAAAAATATGTTTGGAATAAATGTATTTTTGACTATAAGATTGTTCTTTTTTTGTCACCTACGGTCATTTTCTGAAATCATTAAGAAGCGTTGCGGTCGACATATGCAAATTTGTCGAAGTACATGAGTCTTGCCAGCCTATTTTAAAGAGAATTAAAATTCTGGGCTCAAATTGGAACTTTGCTATCTCTACGAGAAAACTTTGACGCAATATATTCCTAATCCTAGCATTTTTTTTGAGTTTTTAAAAATTACATTGAAATGCTATAATCATAACTGACTTTTTGTAGAGGGCCGAGCAGGACGGTGCGCATATTTTCATGAGGTCTTCATCAGCGTGAAAAAAATAAATAAAGCTCACGTAAACTGTTATAAATCATCTATAAGCAATCTAACTTTGACGGGTAAGTAAGAACGCGGTTGATCACAAATTGTTGTGATAAGGAGGGGGGTGGAAAATCAGTCAGCAAAACATTTCAAATGATGTGCGCACTTTAGCTATACTGTATGAAATTTTAATTTCTTGTTTAATCTTGAAAAAAATGAAGCAAGGTACATCTTTCATGCTTATAAAAGGAAAAGAAAAAAATCAGAAGTGTTTGTTTATTCATTTCAGTATGTGGGTATTTGTCTTATAGAAGAAACATCGTGCATGAATATTATCCAGTCTCCTGCAAATATCAGGCCAAGTACGCCGAGAGTTATTCCTTTGATAAACGATCAATATCGCCAGCCGATACCTAGTAAGTATCTTTCATTAACGCCACGTATGTAACAGTAGGCTATCTCAAAAGCTGGATGAATAAACATAATTTGTAACGTCATGTTTCTTCTGAAAACCAAAAATATTTCGTATTCATATTATTAATGAATAATTCTAATTTTCGCGCTGGAAAACAGTGGATATTTCAATTGCTCGATACATCTATAACCATTGCTATCCGAAAGCTGGTAATATATAGAGGAAAACACTAAAAGTATTGGTGTTGCCCTCGACGTTTCCCGCACTCTAATCGTCGTCCTTTTTTTAAACAGAATTCCTCTAATTATAATTATTAGTCCCAACATTCATAATGCTAAAAAAGGACCTCTTTTTTAAATAAAGTAAATTATATACTAAGGGGCACGAAGTGGCGGGTGGAAGTTCACGACGCTACCGGTATTCCAGAGTTTCGTCAGAGATGTGAAAGAGCAGTCCCTTCTCGCTCACTTCTGGTAGTTTTTGAAGTCTTTTAGGTAGAAGGCTTTTGAAGAACTCACATAATTATTTCCTTCAAGGAAAAGATTTTACTCGGTGAGTATCGCCGGCCAACTTTGCCAGTACTCTCTACAGGCCACAAAACCAAGTGGCTCCCCCACTCCTCCCAGTGGTGAGTCGTGAACGTCTCGCACAGAAGAGCATATACTGGAGTAGCTACGTTGTTGAGTACATGATTCAATCAAGAATTCAAAATCGACCTCCGAAAATGGTTGAGGCCAATGGATTATTTCAGCGATGATATTATTCAATGGAGTATCAGTGTCTGCGTTATTCAATGCAAACCCATTCAGTACTAAAACTGTACAGTAAATAGATCCTCCAGCCAACTCCAAGAAGCCTGAAAATCGTGGATAAGTGATTAGTTTGCCGTGTAAGTCGTCAGGGTAAGGTAAACCAATCACAAACCATAGTCTGATTCCGTTTAAGTTGGCTTGGCTTGAGGTGATGAAATCAACCCAGCACGTCCATCTAAATTATTACACAAAATACTAGAAACGATACCAGGAAAATGCATAAGGATCTTCGAGGTTTATGGATTTTTCATATGAAAGAAATTCTTGAACAATGACAATTGTGTCGCTCTTCCCTTTGAGCCAATTAAAAGATGAGCAAGACTTTGTTAGTTAGGATTTTTAGCAATTCCTCCGAAATATATCGATTCGTTTGGATACTACGACCAAAATGAGCCGATTGAGGATCACTGCAACAGGTATTAACGCAGGGTGGGGCAAAGAACAATACAGGTGTTGTCGGTATGTGATGCGACTTGGAATAAAGGTAGGACCTACTTTCTGCTTTTCGGTTTGTCACCGAATCGACTATGGTTTAAGGTCGGGTTGTAATATGAAACCAAAATTGCCAATTCATTGTTTAAGTCTTTTTACAACCGTTGGAAAACTGAACGACAAAGTTTTCCGATAAAATGTTCTATTTACTTATAAGGGATGAGGGTTTATTAAATATTATTGCATTACTATGGTGTCAATCAATGAACTGAGACGCTTTAAAGTGACATTGTCTGGCTAGTTGTTTTCATGGGAGAACCGAAAGAGGCATTTATGGCTTTGGAGGCAAAAGTAACCACAGTATCTGACGTCTCTGAAAGCGAACCAATTAAAAAAAATCGTGCCTTAGACTTGAGTTAATAATATTGTTGCAGCACTTCTACACATCATTTTTTTGCGGGGGAAAAAATGAGCTGCCTGCATTTTCAGACTAAAAAGAGCCTTTTTTTGCTCTCTGTTTGAAAGCTCATTCGTCCTTGCCAACGCAATAAGGGTGATATCCAAATTAATATGCCCATCAAGATAGCTCTCTTAATACAGTTATTCACATCCACAGTTATGTCCCATCCACAGCACATCAAGTTTGAAGGAAAGCATTGAAGAGGCGACTTCTTATTGTCACCTGAGTGATTTGTCGCTTTGAGGTTTTAGTACCATGAATTGATGACATATCCCAGAGAGTTTATCAAGTTCACAAAATGTGACAGGTCAGTAACTGACAAAGAAACTTGTTAATAGTCGGCGACTAATCACCCCTGGGAGGCCTCAGAATGGAAAAAAACGACGGCACTTACCTAAAATTTTAAATAATAAAAAAACTTTTAATGTTACATTCCCCAGGGACATCAATCATCTCCCGTTTTCGCGCCATTGTTTTTTCGTAAATTTAAAGTTGATCTGCCCAAGAGCTTTATTATTTATCTAAGACGCTGGAGATCGTCTACCTGTTAACTGTTTTTCTATGGGTTTGAGGAGTTGAGTGAAGTAATGTGGATAACTCCATAAGCTTTCAATCAGTGCCCTCGACATAAAAGTTTTACCTTTGTTAAGGACGTTATGACAAATTCTGTGACCTGCAACGTGCCGAAAAGTATTTTTTTTCTCTCTAAAGAAAGTCACAAAAGAGCCTCCACTATGCTCTTCATCCATCACTTATGAAATATCGTGGACTGTTTTATCTCCTGAAGCCAATGATATTCAGAAAGGATAAAAAGGAAAATTAAAGAAAATTAAAACAATAGCGTATACCAAGTTTAGCACATAGTAAATGTTTCTAATAGTTGAAGAGGTTTATACCTCGATGAAAGTGTTAATTAATTAGCGTAAACATTTTCTCCCTCTGCAGCAGTTCCACAACATCACCTCATTCACCTCGCGAACGCACGGCGAATGCTACCCTATCTCAAATAAAGGGCAGTAAAGAGAAAAAGGAAGCCATAAAAGTATTAAAAGATCAGTTTCGTATTTTCTAGACTAACTGCTCTTTCTGGTATTCCTAATATATCCGGAAAGCTTGCTGGAATCATCTCAAGAGGATAATTTCAATAACATGGCTGTTCATTGTTTTTCACTGAAAAAATAAGACATAAGTAGAGCCCTCGTTTCAACCTTTATACCCAAAATGGGAATTTATTCACTCAAAGTTCGTCTTTACAGTGAAAAATATTTTTGCAGTTTCAAAAAAAAAAGTTATCGTATAATTAGGAAACTTGCAAAACTTTCTCCAGATGTTTTTCTGAGCAAACACAAACAAAATTAAAAAGCAGAATTACAAAAACTGCAAATCTTAAAGATTATGCACGCTCACCCGAAAAAAAAGTTATGATTATGATGAAAAAAGCATGTTAGACATGAACAAACATCATTGGGTAAAGAACGACATAAAAATGACCTGAATTTTTCTTTTCTGAAGCACAATTGAGGAAGGTTCTGCAGGAATTTTGTGCTGATACTGAGGAGGTTCACTCCAACTGGCAGAAAATACGTGCACCTTTGAAATGCAAACACAATTAGTCGAACATTCACTGCACGGCGCGGTAGAACATCTGACTATACAGAGAGAAAAGAACTTTGTAAATCCCTACACTACCATGCAACGATATCTCTCTGTCAATCTTGGGTCAGACGTTGACCAGCGCCACGCTTTGAATGCTTGTCACTTTATTTAATTGTGCGCGCGTTTTGGCGTTGCATATATTTTATACTAGGTAGACTGAACCTTACCGAGCGCAAGAATCGGTCCAAGGTGCTGATGGGCACAGACTCTCCCTGCCGCTTTGCCTTTAAAAAAAAATAAAAGCAATACACACAGGCCAAGTCCAATACTGCCTAAACTCGAGGGCATCCTTCTATAGAGATAACCTGCATACTTTTGCTTGTTTGACACGGAATTCAACCACAATATTGCAGTTCACACAAACCCTTTAACATTGAGCCCATGTACAGATGTCCTAGTCCTGTCAAATATGTCAAAACTTGTTTTGGAACAGAGAAGGAACAAATTAGAGACGTAAATTGTATATAATTTCAACGAACAAAAGGCAGAACTGAGAACGAATTCAGGAATACAATCTAAAGCAATCGACAACTAACTAGACCAGTTTAAGGGCACCAAAGTAATAAGACCAGTTTTGCATTGTTAAATAAAGTGGTTCTCTGAATGAAAAAAAAATCAATTGGCCTCCACGGAGGTAAACATACGCTTATAGAAAAAAAAAGCCTCATGGACCTTAGCTTATATTACGTGAGCCAAATATCATCTTCTTACTTATTGGCGTGGTGGCGCAGGTACTCTTGGTAAGAATCGTAATGTGCCTCTATCCAACGGCCATCGCTGTCATAGTAGCCCTCTACATAAATTTCGTCATTGCTTCCACCTGTAAATCCGCTAAATTCATCGTATCCTCCAGACATAGACCCATACGCACCATTGACAAGCTCATATCCCTCGTCATCTCCGACCACTTCGGATTCTACAGCATAATCTCCCTCGAAAGATGACGATTCAGGGTACCCGACCGTGGAGATCTTCCTTCCACTATTAATGATTCTGGATCGACTGGGGAATCTGACGCTGCTTCGAATAGACGCGGGATAGGAGACAAAAGATTTTGCTTTGGTAATGGCAGGATATGTGACGATGGTCTTGGATCTGACAGGATTTCTCACCGTAGGTAAAGGTCTGATGACTGAAGGATACCTTACCATTGGTTGCTCTGAACGAGTGACGGATTTACTGATGAAAGTGGGATAAGTGACACTGGGTTTACTTGAATAGGTAACTTTAGGCTGGCGCACGATGATCGTCGAACTGCGTCCTCCAACGTCGGCGGGTGGAGCAGGAGCCCTGATTGGTATGCTGCTTGGAGTTATTGAAAAGCTAGCTGTATTCGGAATTACGACGTTGCTTCTGGGGGAACCGATATTGCCGTTGATGACGTGGTATTCATAAGAATTGTCACCAGGGAGTATTTCGAGATATTTCCCATTTTGGCCACCACTTGGGAGGAATGAAACGGATCCTCCGTTGTAATTACTGCCTCCGTTGAATGCGCCACCTTGGTTGAGCAGCCCCTCAACCGGCATAACGTTGTCCAATGTGATTTGACCGGGAGTGACAAGGGGCTGCGGAGCAATACTCCCTTGAACTCCTCCTTGATTAAAGATGCCAACACCTTTCAAGGCCTCGAGCACGGCTCCTGCATTAAGCTGTGGAACGCCGTTGAATGTCACAGAACCTGGGGTGACGACGGATTGAGTTGAAAAAGTCCCTTGAATTCCCCCTTGATTGAAGATACCAGAACCTTTCAAGGCCTCAAGCACAGCTGCATTAAGTTGAGAAGCATCGTTGAACGCAGAACCAGAGGTGACGATAGGTCCAGTGGTGGCGACGTTGCCTTGAATTTTTTTTAAGATCTCTGAAAGCAACGCTGTGGAATCTGGACTGAAACCCGGCGATGGGGAAATAGAGCCAGTTCCAACTTTGGAAGGTAGGCCGTTACCAATGTTGACCGAGTTTCGACCACCCACGTTGATCGAGGCACTACCACGGTTCGGGGTGACTTCGGAGTCTATTACGATAATATCCTTTTCATTTTCACCTGGGATTCCAATGCGATCGACAGTGTCTGTGCAGTTTTTCTAAACAAAGCAAAGGCGATATTATTTTCTGAACATTTAACCACTAATATTTATTAAAAAAAAAAAACTATGGCAGCAAAAGATTGAAGCCAACTTGGCTGGTATTGGGCGAAGAATTTCTAGATTTCCTTATTACATAGTGACTCACCTCTGAGGTATCATCGACGTAAACAGTTCCCGTCACAAGTCCTGCACTTCCTTTCTCGCTTGCACCTGAGACAACCGCGGCATCTAGGGCAACAAGCGTTTTAACAGAAAGGTTTTAGTAAACTTGCTATGTTCCCTTTATTGTGGGTGCTTATTTTACGGTGCCTGGGGTTTCAGAATCGTGGTGACATAATGACATACAATTTCAAAATTGCTCTGACCGCTATGTTGAAAAAGAAAGTAAAAAAAAAACTTAAGATCCTTGAGACTTGTAGGCCATGTCTCTAAGTTTTTGCAAAAAAAAAGAAAATAGAAACCTCAAAATTTAATTAAAACAGCTGAACTGATAATATTTTCTTCAAACCACTTCCCTTGGACACCAGAAACCTCATATTCTATAACCCTATACAATTTGCCATAAACTGATGATGGCCGGGATTTTTGTAAATACGATGTACTTAAAACTACTATTCACCATATTCATACTCGTTGCATGCTCTCCCGCATTCCTTTCAAGTAAAATAAACTATTGTTTTCCATTCATGTTCATTTTTAAAGAAAACAAGAAGGTGTTTAGACAGGAATATTTATCTTTTTTTTAAAAAAAACTAATCTGCAAAACCGCCGAAATGCCAATATTGAACACAAAGACCTGCGTAAATATTCCCTCAAAAAGCTTAACAGCCAATGGTCTCCTCAAAGAATATCATTCAAACTCAAGCTTCGAATGGAGAAAGATAATAAAAATGATTAACTCACCAGCCACGGATACCAGCAGCAATGCGGATAGAGCACAAAAATGCAGAGATTTCATTTTGGACCGAGCAGTATCGTCGGTCTGAACAAAATGCTGTGAAACTTGATTTATAACGCGATCGAGAATATTTAGTCCATATCTGTTTTAACGACTTCGATATTGAGACAAGCGATCTGTGATAATGCTTTGTTGCTATCACCGAATATAAGGGAAAGTTTCATCTTGCACACGATCTCTCAGTTTCGAAACACGGGGAAAAAATCACCTATAGTCTCCCTTATCAAGGTCGTCTCATAGGCTTCTTTTGTACCACTTTTTAACACGCTCAGTGGAGTGAAAGAGAGCGAAGTAGGTTTAACCTCACGAAGCGTCATCAAGCCCGATGGCAATTACTTCCCAGATGGTAGACTAACGTCAACGAGAAGAATTACGGAAAACGGCATGCAGGCTCTGCAACAGTTTAGAGCGGTAGCAAAGCGATTTTTAGGTGCCTAACTTTACCGAGCTCAATCTAAAATACACGTTGTAACTCATTTATTCTGATTGTATGATACAGGATAAAATTAATTACTAGGCAGAATATGCATTCTGAAACAAAGATAGAGAGCAACAATACTACACTAGTTGGTAAAAATGGTAACAGTTGGGTAGCAAACCTTGCCACAACTGCACGTTAAAGGATATTTTTTTTCTCTCTGACCGATGCGCAACATCATATTGCGTTGGATGTACCCAATAGTTGATTGGAAAACGTAACTATATATTATATTAGATGAAGCTAATAGAAATGACTCTTGCGTACGGAGGATTTTGAAAAACTGATGCAAGTGGACTGCCACCGAAACCCGAGTTCCCAATGTAAACGAAGCGACCTTAACTTCGTTCCAATTAGCCATGTTGCCACTGCTAGCGCCATCTATTGGCAGCTCTCGAAAGCGTGACTGCCGATGAGACCAAACACTTTACTAGATGAAGCTAATAAAATTAGAGCAAGCTCAGTGGCCACTGGCCAGGGACAAATAAGATGGACGTCAAAGTCCCGCTCAGAAACCGGACCCATTTTGCGTTCCATCTTATAGTTCCTAAAATCTCTGCCAGAAAGCGATTGGTGTGCAAGTTCTGCAAGAACTGTGTTGGCTGATAAACCGCTTATTTGCTTGCTCTGCCAGGTCGCTCTAGTTCTAATGATTTGCCGCTCAGAAATTTACCCGCTCACACAACCAATGGAGATTTTTTAAAAATTATCCTACGTGTTTTTATTCATTTTTTTAATTTTTTGACTGTGAGCAACTTGCCTTTCCCCCCAAATTCTAAGAGGGGGGATGGCTCCCATAGTGCCATAGTTTTCACCCTCTCGCCCCCATGTCAACGGGTTTTCTCTTCGCCAAGCACGCGCACGGAGAATTCTAAAACAAGATGCAAGTTGGCTGCTCCTGAAACTTTGGTTTCAAAGGTGAACAAACCGACCTCAATTTAACCCAATTAGCCTTGTCGCCACTACCAGCGCTACCTATCGGCACCCTTCGGAAGCCTGACCGATTTGATACGTTCCCACCACACGGAGACCGGCCAGCTGTATTTAAGTTCTGCGAGAGTTAAAATAAAGTGTCAATTATCGGAATATATCGTGACAAAGGTTTGGTCAAAGGATTGGAATCCGTTTTGTATGCGAAGGAAGGAGTATTGGGCTCGAATCCCAAAAAAAAAAGGATGGAAAGGCGCACAACCAGCGATTGGGCTTAGGTGCATTAAACCGATTTAAGCCAGTTTGTTCTGTTTTCGTCAAGACCGAGGATATTTTGGGAGGGTAGAAGTTGCCACATCTATATATTCAGATTTAAGTTCGCAATCTAATATTAAAAAAAAACAAAAAACAAAAAAAACACGACCTTTTTTAATATTTTACAAACATAAAAGTAAAATAAAAACCGTAAAAGTAGATTAGCCAGACTTTTGTCGACCATCGCCAGGATATCAATATTTCGGTCAAGCATTTGGAATTTAAAATGGGCGTTTTCTGACACAGTAAGATTACCGCTACTTTAAAGATCATGAATATATCATGACTTTTGTCATCAGGAGGCCTTCAGAGCCTTATGATGAGTTTATACACTGTGCTCATCGTTACGCCTTTTTTCTCGCATGACCGCTAGATTTTTGCAATTTCGGTTTCAGACGTATTCTGACACCAAATTGTATTACCTGGTAGATTTGGATACTATCACGTTTTTCTTGCCCCTCATATTCGAACCAATCCATTGTCTTTAAGAAAATGAAATCGTTACCAAGTAAACAACTTGAAGTAAGCATGTTCTTGATTTACAAAAAAAGTCGCAAAAAGGACGCCTCGCATGTATTCAGTTACTTGTGAGCAAAGTATGAATTGCCTGAGTCTCAGCACTGGACTTATTTTGATAGTTCTCGCCGTAAAGAACGAATACATCGGATTTTAAATCCAAAGTTCCAAAAGGTCTTGCTATCAATTCCCTTTTTCTTGAAAGGCTTCTGCAAAGCAACCTTCATATCTTTGATGATATTCTTACGATATTATGGCCGGCATTCACGTAATGATCAGGTTTGCATTCTTTTAAAATCTTAAGTGTTGTCCGGGCCTATTTGGGTTATTTTCGAACAAACGACTGATTATTCCAAGATAAGACGTGGGAACGATAGAACAAATAATTCGATAAGGGCGACTGTGTATTTATGAAAATACAATCATAGACTTCAGAATTATGTAACAATAACCCGATCTCTTCACCTCACAGCAAACGCAATTGACAATTCTTATGAATGTGGGTCCATTTATTTAGAAATTTTTCAAAATTTTGTTACGAAGGTTACATTCCCCCCCCCTCCCCACTCTCCCCCAAGTTCCTGCTAATCGAGCCGAAGTTCGTCAAAAT
>Ga0058701_10005848_pt1 | contig 10297 bp, 10 predicted proteins | sample AgamicOrMae_FD_97039 | JGI IMG/M metagenome (GOLD analysis project Ga0058701, IMG submission 97039) | Agave microbial communities from Guanajuato, Mexico - Or.Ma.e | ecosystem: Host-associated > Plants > Phyllosphere > Phylloplane/Leaf | place: Guanajuato, Mexico | collected 2012-06-04 | reverse complement strand
TATTGAATCTATTTTTTTTTTATGACAATATGCCAAGTTCATGATCTTATGTCAAATCTAGAGTAACAGACATTCTCATTAAAAGCTGAAAAAATATGCATTTATGTTCAGTGGGCTACAAAAGTCCTGACCCCTGCTCCAATGTATCTCATGGAAGTAGGGTCCATGATTTTTGTGACCGGATTTTGTGATTGTGTGTACTTGGCGGTCGTGACAGCCAAAAATAAATTTTTGTGAGTACAGGCAAAAAAAAAACATTGCTACTATTAGGAAGATTGCACTCTCAATTTTCAAAACTTGATATACACGGTTACGTAAAAATTCGCATTAAGCCAATAAAAGACTTATAATGCTGTTTTCAACTCCGTAAGACTGTAAGTGTATTGGTAAATGTGTCCAGTGCTGAAATATTTGAAGGGATATTGTGTCAATAATGCTAGATTTTCTTTTTATACATGGTTTTGGCTAGGGCTTGTCTACACTAGCTTTTTCCGCTAAACTTAGCGGATTACCCTGTCGATGTGCGCCCTCCTGTTTCGTTGTCCTAATTTTTTTTGTTTCCAGATCCTCCTCCGACAAAAGAAGACGAGAAACCTCCCGACGCTAAACCAAAACAGAGGCGTCCGTTTGAACTGTGGCCTCTCGAGGATAAGAATACGTTCTTCGAAGCGCTCAACGAGTATGGCAAAGACTTCGACGCCATCCAGAAGTACTTCGAAGCGAAGGCCAAACGGAAGAACCAGCCCGATACCATGGTCAAGAACAAAGAGCAGATTAGGCATTTCTACTACCGGACGTGGCACAAAATATCCAAGCATCTTATGTTTCCGGAGGAAGTCAAGAAAGGTACGCAGGAACTGTACGGGCTCATCAACTTTGGAGAGCTTCGCAAGAAAATCGGCGGGGTCTCGGAGAAGACTAGTCTAAAATTGAACGAGCTCATCTATAGGTAAGTATTGACTGCGCTCTTATGGCGGCTTATATAGGTTCGGTTTCCCACCTCTGTATTCCACCATGGTTTGACCTTGCATTACTTTATAAGATTAATGACGGCACCGAGGTTAGGCAAGGTGCCTTGTACAGTTGGCCTCAAAAGTGATGACCCCTGCCTCCACAAGAAATACACTGAAGCAGGGGTCATCACTTTTGTAGCCCACTGTACCTCGAGTCGCTACAACTCCGTTCGACTGGGTGACCGTTAGGTTAAGTTAGGTGAAGTTCCTAGCTTCTGTTTTAGAAGTTAACCTCGTTTTTGGAATAGCCTGAAAAGTCTGCAGAGCGCCGGAAAGTTTCTGTTTTGCCTCCAAACAAGATCTTTGAAAAGTCTTTTTCACAGTTATGAGTGTCTAAAAATTTTTTCTCATACCTCTGAACGCAGTGTGTTGAAGGGTTTCATGGGCAGGAGTTTCTCATGTTTCTTTCTGCGGATCCTTTTAACCCTCGTCATTGATCTTTTTTTCCGCTTTGTTTAACCCACTACCGGCCAGCGATGCCGTTCGGAAACAGAAAAAAATATTTTAGAGAATCTTTTCAGTTCAGTACTGTCACAATTCAAAAAATATTACCTCCCTGGACGCCTGAAATTCTATTATTTAGGCATTTCCAAAGCTTAAAATTGCGTGTTTCAATGGAAAAATCCTTTAAACTTCTCTTAAGCTAAATTTCACTCCAAATACTTTGGGCTGTTATGGGTTAACGAGCTGATCAATTTTTCTCCACATAACAAGATTTTTTCGCTTTGCCTTAATTAAGTTTGCGATGATTTCAGGGGTTTTACGAAGATACGGGTGCGTGGCAAAACGATCCGGGTCAAGACTCCCATTTGCCGCGCGCTGAGGAAACTCAACCAGCAAGAAGAGTTGGACGAGGAGTTGAAACTCCCGACTCACGTGGAGATCGAATTGCGGCCTCGGACGAACGAGGCTTGGGCGAGGGTGCAGTCCGTAGCGCAGAACCCCCGTCTGCACACGCTCCTGCCGCTTCAGAGGAGGCTGTCCACTCTGATCGCGTTCCTCGAGGAGAAGTGGCAGACGAGGGAGATGAAGCACTGCGCCAGTCTGAAGGCGCAGCTGGACGCCCTCAACGCCGATATCTCCTCTCTGGAGTCGACGGGAAACCTCAAGAACGGGGAACCGGAAGTGCCGAAGGGGAGATCAAAGACGACGCGTGATACGAAGCCAGAGCCGTTCGTCTTTCCCAAACCCAAGATGGTAAGAGAGCTCGCGAACTGGATCGGAGAACTTCGCTCAGGAAGTTCTCCGATCGGAATGCAACCTAACCTTACGAAACCCAACTTTCAAGTCGTCAAGTTTAGGAAACCGATAGCGGAGCGAGACATAAAGCACGTAATCTAACGTAACCTAACGTTACCCAACCTAACCTACGGTTGCCGCTAACCTTTAGGTGGTAACAGCTAAAGCCCTGTATAGGTAAAGAGGCGCAAATGAAATAAAATTGAGTGGCAGCCATTTTTTCTATGAAAGCAAGTATGTCTGTCTCTCTCGCACACACAGCAAGTCGTATTTCTCTCTCTTTCCCTCGCCGACCAATCACAGCGCTCACCCTCGCTTGCGCCTCATTACCATTACAGGGCTTTTGTAACAGCCTGCAGCCGAGAAGAAGCGGTAACAGGTGTGGCAGAATCCGAGCGGAACGTTAGTAGAGCGAGGCACAGGGCCTCCAACCAAACCGAAGCCAGCTTAACCTAACCTACCCAATCTGAACCTACTCAAACAGAACCAACCGTTTTTTTACACTCTAATTGTTATCTTTTACGTCATGTTGCAGGTTTTAAGAGTTGCTCCAAGCGCTCACGTCGCAGTGGCTCCATTGACCGTAAACTTAAGCGACTATTTTACGAGTTCAAGGTTGAGTTTGAACTCGCACGAAGAACGGTTAGGGAACCACGGTGCGGAGGAAATGTTCAACGCTATGGTGCTTGCAAGTACAAAGGGGTGCGTTTTCAATGGCCTCTCTGAATACTCGAATTCGTGGTTTTCGAGTTGTGGTGAACATGTCTAACAGGTCTCATTTTGCAGATGCAACAGGAAAGGAACAAAGAGGCAGAGGCACGACAGTTGTAGCGATAAGAAACCTCAGCCAACGTCCCAAAACCAGCAGCTGACGAGTCCTACTGAGACCGGAGTTCCGCCCAACGAAAAACCGGAATATTATCCCGTTGGAAGCACCTCCCTGAAGAAGGAAAACGACGAGGCCAATTTCAGCTCTCCTTTTCGGCTTTTTGGCAGTGAAGTAAACTTGGATATTCGGAGTGGCGTGGTCTCGTCCTCATCAGGTGAGAAAATAAAATCAGTTTAACCCGGTAATTTTTTCAGACAGCTTTTCAGGGCTACTTTCGAGACTTAATAACTTCGACTTTCATCCGTTTCTCTGGCGCAGTTTAACTGTGAGAGAGGGCGTGGTCTGTGTGTCGCATGTTCGTGGTGTCAATATTTTTCGTAGCGGGGCTTTTTATATTGCTGGTATATTTTTTTCCGAGCCATATATACTTTTGTCTAAACACAGTCCCAATAACCAATGGGAAGGAATACTTTTTCGACTCCTCTCCGATTTCGGGTTTGTTGGGACCCAGGAAAGCCAGCCAACCATTTTTCCTCGTTGAAACTGAGAGACAAGAATCTGCGTAATACACAAATGCTTGAATAGTTTCTAAAGGGTCACTTTTCGGTCACGATTAGGAAATTTGTTGTCATTTTTGTGTGGCTGAGATGTCACTTAGGTCACTTTTCGGAGTTGAAACTTCACAGGCAGCCTTGTGGTTTAATCTGTCATCCTGCGTGAGGATTTACGGCATACAACCGCGTAGGTTAGCCCTAGTTAGGTTAACCTGGGTTAGGTCTCGTCGCGAAGCCTAGCTGCAGTTAAATGACAAGTGAGCGGCCTCAGACTTGACGTTGCACAGACTTGATCGTTAGGTTGGGTCAAACTAGGTTAGGCTAGGTTAGGTTAGATGGAACGAAAGAGGTGGAGATTGCAACCTTTTTAACAAAGTGTTCAGGAATGTCAAAATCACGCCAGAAAATTACTTATCTTTTAGGTACTGGAGAAGCGGCTAGTCCCACTTCGACAAGTCCCAAAAACGGGACCAGCGCAGGTGGAAACCAGGCCGATGGGGAGGTAGACTCGTGTGAGAAAAAACCGGGGCCTTCTATGCGCAAGAACGGCCTCACGAAAATGGCGGACGATGACAAGTCAAGATCGACTGAAGAGGCCATCAACACGATCCGAGCGGGTTGGACTTGTAGTTCTTGCAATGCGCTCACTATCGGAGAACTTTACCTTATGGTTAGTCTTGTTCGGTTGATGCATAGTTGGTTGATGCGCGGAGGATTGATGGTTGATTATTCGGTTTCAGTTTGGGAGTAATTCGAAAATCATGCTGGATTACTGGTGGGAGGAGGACTCACCCGTCCCCGATGCCTTAACACCGCAAGCGAGTCCTGAACCGCAAAAATCGCCAAATAAACTCTCTCTTGCCCTGCAAAAATTGCTGTCCATCGCTAAGCTCCACAGTATTGACAGGAGCAAGGTTAGTTCCTTATCCTAGTATGATTGCTTCGTAACCGGTAAGGTATTTATGGTATTTGTCCTTCATGTTTCAGCTGCCTTGCCCTTGTGGACACGTTTGTAACGGATTAACGCAAGCTCTGACTGCCTCCAAACCAAAGGCCCTTAAACCCATTCGGATCATGACGGATACGGAGGTAACTAACGCCCCGGCAGCCACCGAGATAGGCAACCCCCTTGACATGCATGTGAAGGTTGCCTATCCAGCACAGTCCAGGCGCTTAGTTTCATTTTCGACTTTCAAAAATGAAAGTTAATACCTGGAACTGCTGCTTGAAGTTGTGAAGTCATGATAACATTGCTGCTACGAAATTCCATCCAAACTAACCTGACCGTACCTAAAATAGATGAACCTTGCCGTAAAGCGTATGTAATTTGTACTAGCATTTAAAAATTTAAAATCTTTACTGGTAGTTGACTTTTCTATCGGTACTGCTTGTAACCCTCGAGTTCAATCTCATGTTCAAGTACAGTTTACTTACAAGAGAACCTCTTTAGCATTCGTGCTGAGAAATTTTCGCTGTATACCCTGTGAGCTTTCGTTATCCAGATTATTCCTAAAGTTCGTGGTTGCATGTGTGTTTCGCAGGGTGCACAGCGAGTTGACGGCACGTTAGAGGGTGTTGTCATCAATAAAGCCACCGGAATCCCAACATCACTTCAACATGACGGTCCTTTCAGACGACCTCTCATACCCTCGGTTCAGTTCCGACAATACCCGAACACTGGCGAAGTTGAAGCTTTCAAGGCCCAGCTCGAGGTAAGAAAGGGTATTTGAACTCCGCTTACGTTTCCATTTGCAAGACATTTTGCTTTTGTGGTTTTATTCGGTACATTTAATATTTGCTTTTGGTCTTTAAAAGGATTTTAGTTGTGAAGGGAATATTATGTGACTGGCCCTTTGGGATGGAAAGAATCAAAGTATACCTCACTATCGAAATGGTTTTCTGTTTACAGAAGTTTCGTCCGAGGTATTGTAACCGCCGAGGAAGACCCGCTTCGTCAAGAAAGACAGTCGTTGTGCCTCGAATGTTACCACTTTTGCCTAAAGCTCCTTCTAATCCTTCTCTTCTCACCGTGCAGGTATGTGGGTTTCAATCAGAGCGCGGTGATCGTTTGATCTGTCCATCGTCAGAAATTATTTGTTCAGTACACCAGATAACTTCGGCTTATCTCGGGCTATTCCGTACAACTCGTACCCTACAACAAACCTTACGCAACTTCCCACCATCCGCTGCTGTAGACGGAGATGATCAGAGCATCAGATCGGATCTCTGTATTCAGATCGGATCTATGTATCAGATCGGATCTCTGTCTCAGATAAGATCTTTGTATCTAATCGGATCTCTCTATCAGATCGGATCTATGTATCAGATTGGATCTCTGTATCAGTTAGGATCTATGTATCAGATAGGATCCCTGTATTGGATCGGAACTAAGTATCAGATGGGATATCTGTATCAGGTCGGATTTCTGTATCAGCTAGGATCTCTGTATCAGATCAGCTCTCATTTTCATAACTAGTGATACTCCTTTTTGTAGCTCTTTGTAGCTTGTAGCTTTTTAAGTTCGAACAGGGCTCCAAATATCTTTTGAGGCCTAAGAACATTGCCTATCGGAATTATAATAATCAAATCATTTTCGTGTCGCAGGTTTTGCCCCAGTCGAGTGGCGACTTCATACCGGTGTCGCCGAACATGATGAATCGTGTTGCTCCCAAAGGGAAAGTTCCCATCGAACGAGTGCCCCGGAAACCAGAGGCAGCTGCTCCGCCGCCGCCGACTGTCACAACGCAAGCGACATCTTCTGTCAACGCAGCTGTTGCGCACCCAGCTGTGGTCACGATGGATGCCTCACCTTCGAAGCTGCCGACTGGAACTCGACCAGGCGAGTAGCGACTAGATTTATCATCTTAACTTACCTGTCAGCGAAAAGTAAACGGAATTAGGCTTTGAAAACGTCTGGTTAGGTTAAGCTAGGTTAACGTAGGCTAAGTGACGTGCCTTGTGCTTCGTTCCGATCGATGTGGCGGTGACACAAGAGTCGGGATATTCCGGATTAGATTACTGTAGCATCACGGGAGATGTCTTTGGGTTCGCATTCAAAGACTTAAGCCTTCGACGTGTTGATTGTTTTCTTTTTAATTCCCAGGTTCAGCTCAGGAGACCAAAGATCCCGCGGCCCTGACTCAGACTGAAGGAGCGTCCACTCGTGTTCAAGACGTTTTCCCTGTGATACCAGATATGATGGATACGCGAGTCTCCTCGCCTCCGAGTATCTCCAATCTCCTGGATATGTCGCTCTCGTCGGAGTTGGGTCTCTCGTCAACGAACGGCCTTCTAGACAACACCAACTTCTCCGGACTCCTCAATCCGGATGCCGTGCCGACTTCGTCGACGCCCTCTAGCCCTTCCAGGATCCTGAAAGAGGACGACAACCAGTGGCTCAGCTCGGATCTGTGCGACTTCTCGCTTAGCAGCTTTCTCGGCCAGCTGGAGTCGCCGAGCAAGCGGGACACGACTGCAGTCGCTGAGGCAACCACCACCCAGGACAGCAGGAGCCTCGGGGTCATCACGACGGACGTGGAGGGCCAAATGCAGTGTTTGATGGCCGAGAACAGCTTAGATTACATCAATAAGTTCGCAGATCTCGCGGCCCAAATAGCTTCCGACGGAGGGAACAAAACTTAACTCTTGAGTAGACAGTGCCGCAGGAGGCGGTTCTTAGAAAATATAGTTAGCAGAGACCGTCAATTTGTTACTGGTAGAAGCTGAGTTGGTTTTGACTTTCACATTTAGAGTTGTTAGTCACTGCTCGCTATGTTTTCTTCCGTGTATCTTTAATGTACAGCTCGTGGATTCAAGTATCGAATCTCAGAAAAGTTTGAACCGCTTACCAAGGTGGAAGATATCGTTAATAATATACTCAATCGCTATTTTATAAGCACCCTCACCATTTCAGTTGTGTGGTGACCGTTTGAACTTTTACTTTCCGACAAGTTATTCGATAGTTATGTCCACCAATGTACATTATTTTCAAATCGGCATCAAGAAGCTGTACCTGATTTATGTTCTTTTACTGATTGGATAATCAAACTTCGTTTTTGAGGTGAAGGATCATCTTTTTATTTATTGTTTTGACTTTGAAAACAAGAAGGCGTTGAAAACCCTCGTTTGGAGATCTTACAGGAAAGAAACATTTTTTCTACCTTTGTTCTCGCCTATTTATGAGACGTGCGTTTGTAATTAGAAGCTAGGTATAGTGAATGTGTATCAATGTTAAATTTAAAAAAAGATTATAACGGTGTTATTTGTGCTAATACTGTAAGTCTGGGGAAAGAAATGAGAAAATAAGTATCACTTCAGCCTCTGTGCCCAGGAAGTCTGAAGTAATGTTTGAAATACCTTCAACATGCTGTGAATCACGCCGCTTCTTTCTGTTTCTCGATAACGCGACTTGACTTCAATTAAAGCACAAAAGCTTTTTAGGTGAAAGTGCTCCAAAAGATGGACAACTTGACAGTCAGCCTTCAAACGAACATGCTTTCATTATCGGACAATTTTGAGCGAGCTCAAACTGTAGATTTCGGTTACTTGTAGTGTATACGACATTCCGAGTTATTCACTTCGTTGCTTAAAAATAGCATGCGTCGTCTCTTTTTGAGCACTTAAACCAGGAAACGTTGCAGGTTGCTGTCATGATATTGTTTTCGTTCTCATGACGATCGTTAAATTTTGCATATACCAGTGATTTCCATGTTTTTGTGGTAATCAGTTCTTTAGTGTTTTGCGATTTTCTTGGACAGTCAATTCCAGTGGGTGTTGCAGTATTTTAGACTCTTCTTCCCCTTAAATCCCAGCAATGGACGAATCTCGTGAATTTTTAGGCAATTATGGCGCAATTTACTGCTTATTTTACTGTGTGCTATCGGTTAAATGCAGCTCAAGAGGTGCAATAAAAAAAATGGTCGATTTAACGGTGTTAAATGAAAATCAAAGAATCTTATTCTTTTTTCTATTGCGAGAAGAGGAAAGCTCTTGATCATTGACTATTTATTCCAAGGTGACTAGCTTAATTCTCAACAGGAGTGCTCTTTTGTTTTGCTCAGAGTGTGCTTTTCTTCCGGGAGGGGAAGATATGCTCTTTCTTGAGCATTCTTTCGTCGTATTCAACGTAAAGTAGCGCAAAATGCTTCGCAGCGAACTCGCCTGACGGTTCACCGGGTTTGTCCATATTATGAAAGAGAAAAGCTTACAGTGCTTGGCTGTGTTGACAGTTTTCGAAACATTGGTTCGAATTCGTGTGCAGACTGTTCTTGTACAATAAATAGGTTGGTTATCAGAAACTTTGCAGGGTATGCCGTACACGTACATTGTGATTCTTACCATCTCAAAAGAGACCATGAGCGCACTTTAAACCTTAGTGTGCCGTCATAAGATGGAGCAGGTTGTACACCCTGGTGATAAACGACGTACATCTGAGACACTACCGTGGTTTGGATGAAATTACAACTGTGATAATTTGTAATTACTAGTTAGTGTCAGCTGCACACTCGAAAAAAGGTAATTTTGTAGTATACCGTGGAGGCGAGGAACGCCTTTTAAGCTTCGACGTGTATTTGAGATTCTGTGAAGTTGACGAGACTGTATATTTACTGTTGATGCCCCTCTTCTTTGTCCTCCTTTCCCCTGTTTTTTTACGTGTTAAGAAGAAATTTTGTATTTCGGTACAATACATTTGCAGTCTTGTGATCAATGAAAAAGTAAAAAATGTTGAATAATTCTTTACCTCGAATATTGCGTTTTTATTTCACCGTCCCTGCTCTCCATCACGTTACCTTTCTCCGTTCATAGTATGATATAGTTACCTGTGAAAATGAACAAATGGACACGCCTAAAATTATTCTTGACCAAGAAGCAGAAGTACACAAATCATCAGGATGTTAGCCAACAGGGAAATCGGAAGGATTATATTGCTCCGGCTCTTGGAAGCTCCTGCAGATATGGTTTACCGTATATGCAAAAGTCGTCATCCCATCAGAGTAGATAAAAAGACTGCTCATTCAAGAATTTCGCTCATTCCAATCAGTGATCTTAAAGAATGACTTGCCATATAATTTTTTTCGACTTCTTTCGAAACGATTTAAAAAAATATATCCAGAACACTTGAAGAGACCCTCTCGATATTTTCGTAGTCATAAAATGCGCAGGAAATTTCCTAAATAGAACAAAATTATATCTTCAGACAAAGGTTGTAGTCTTACATCGGTGTTAAAGTAGTGCATGAAAATATGAACCAGTATCTAGATACCCGCGGAAGGATTTGAATTTTACCGCCACCAACTTAAATTTTTCATATACCGTAAGTAGCATTGATACTACAACCTTGACCAACCTTATTAACCTTACTTGTGTTTTCAAATTTTATCAGTTTGCACCGCCAACGTAATAGTAATTTTACTTTTCTGGTAGCAATTCGACAGTGCTTTCAACTGTAGATAACCAAAATTATCGCTTTCCAGGTGGAAAAAGTGGTCTCTGCTGTGTCTAAGCAGACGTGCGCACATTGAGTGGAATCGGAATCTCAGTAGGGTTCCGGAGTCGAGCGCAAGAGTCGACTCTCGACTCCTCGACTCCAATGAACTGCAGGACTCGACTACTCGAGTACTCGGTCCATGAAGAGTCGACTCTTGAGTGGAGTCGACTCCGAC
>Ga0058701_10005847_pt1 | contig 10297 bp, 7 predicted proteins | sample AgamicOrMae_FD_97039 | JGI IMG/M metagenome (GOLD analysis project Ga0058701, IMG submission 97039) | Agave microbial communities from Guanajuato, Mexico - Or.Ma.e | ecosystem: Host-associated > Plants > Phyllosphere > Phylloplane/Leaf | place: Guanajuato, Mexico | collected 2012-06-04 | reverse complement strand
TCCCGCATTTCACAACCTTTGTAATATACCTTTGCAATTCGGTCTGCCGTCGTTTTACAACAGTCCACAGCAGACGACTCTGGTCAGCTGCTGGGGCCGCGTTCCGTTCCCTGCCAATAGCTGGACACCGCCAGTACTGGCCAACGTTCCGCAACCCTACAGTACTGGCTACTGCTGCCAGCAGTTCCGGAACGCACCCACAGAGATGTTCCTAAATCTTTTGTAAGAACAAGACAAGAGACTGGGAAAACATCAAGAGTATTGCCCATCCGACACCATAAAAGACGAACAAGAGTCTTACGCAAAAGTAGTGAAAGGATCAAGAATGCAAAAATGCTGCATTCTTCCTAAGAGGAATAAGATTTCAGTCTCAAAAATCCTTTGTTCCTGAATGAACGCATACATAGTCGCCTTCATGCGAGAGTGCATGGACCTGGGTTCTCATATGGAACTCCGTTTCTGATTGCATGAAACAGAACATTCCTTGTTCTTCATGATGAGTGAAGAGCGTCAAAGAGGAAATAAGCTTCTTCCTGGGGTTGCTTAAAAGCTACAATTCCCTTCTTCCTGACAGGGTTCGAGTTCGGTTAAAGTGCAAGGTCCTTCTTCCTGGGTGTGCTCAAGCGCTATGATTCTTCCTGACAGGGTTAGAGTACAAGGTCTTCCTTCCTGGGGGTGCAACCTCTCTTCCACGCCATGCGACACTGACCTGAGACAGAGCGGAGGCCGCGCCGCGGAACTCCGGGGGCGAGCACTCGCTCCAGTAGAGGGTGTTGACCGTGAAGATCATGCCGACGGCGATGCCGGCGAGGAAGCGGGCGATGGCCAGGCTGGTGAAGTCGGTCACCAGACCGATCAAGGCCCACGAGATGAGCAAGGGGACGGCGGCCGACAAGAGGGAGCGGCGCCGGCCGAAGATGTCGGCGAGAATGCCGGCGGGCACGGAGGACGCGAGCGCGCCCAGGTCCGTCAGGGACACGATCCATGACTGCTCGTCGGCGTTGAGGAACTTTAGGTGCCTCAGGGCCACAGAGAACCAGCCGAAAACGACCCCCACAGCGAAGTTTGACAGGGAGGCTGTGCACAAGCCACACGCATTTTCATCATGAATTTCCTACGCATCAGCAATCGATTCGAGAGAAGTCTATACGGTGGGCCTTCACCTCAGTCGAGGTTAAGGGTCAGTCATGGACGTAACGTAAGCGGTATAAACACACTGACAGGCCATCAATCATGCTAAGGGCTCAAGCAATCTCGAGAGTTGAGAACTAGTAGTCATCGCATTTCACGCAAAATCGAGGGGTGTTTCCAATTTCGTTGAGTATACGCAAATTTTATTCGCCGTAAACTGGCGGCAGATATGGTTAGCAGAAGCGAAATTACGCTTTGAGAGACACAAATCGAGGCATTGTTTGAAGCGAAAAATTTCCATCTTGCGATCAGCGGAATGCACAAAGCTATAGTAAAATCACGCTGAAAAGCGCCGATGTCGCGTGACACTTGACCAGCGTCATTTTTGAAGGCTTAAGAGTTAACGTCCTACGAAAATGTCACGTTCATGAAAGGCCGAATCGGAGAACAAGACAGATAAAAAAAAAACACCCAAAAAGAGAAAATGTGAACAGATAAGACGAAAAGGCGCCTAAATCTGTCATCACTGCGGACTTTGCGAGGCTTAGGCAATACTGTAGTTACTAAAAGAAACTTTCTCAAATTCTTTGAAAGGGTGAATCAGAGGGGTGGAAAATTCAACCTTTAAAACTGAGAATATAAGAGGACAGTATTCAACTTGAATCATTTTGGCCTCCTTGAGCTGTTATAAATAGTCTGAAAGGTCCGGTTATCGCGGGTCCAAAGTTTCCGTAGTCGAATTCTCACGAAAACCACGCAGTCGGCTAATTTTCTTCAATTTTGTAGTACGTTAAACGTGATTTTTTACTACTATTAACAACATAGCTATGCTAATAAACACAAAATAGCTGAGGATAATATCGTGCGATTGATTAATATTAATGGCACATCATCCTCGATGTGTTATTGTCTCCCAAGCCTTGACCTCAAAATCGCATCGTAAACTTTTAATTTTCGCGCGAGACCTTGACCTATTTTTCCTAGTTGAGAGACCTACTAACCCCAACCTTCTTCTGTTTCCCCACGATTATTTCTTCCATGTTCGCAGATCGAATGGGGATATTTTCCGTCCACTTTCAAGATAAACAGGACTAAAGGAATTCGGCGAATCTCATTCAAATTACAAGACTACATGATAAGCCATGCAGCATTTTACAGATCTAAAGCACTTTTCTAAGCAGGTTAAGTTCAGTCAGATTATGTTGGGCAAGTCACAACATGCCCCGTGATAGACACACAGACAGAATAAATAAATAAAAATAGAGGAACTTGAATTCACGGAAGCGCTGCGCACGCGGAAGGAGAGGGGGGACGGTTAAAAATACAAGTCAGGTCGTGGATCCACTGTTCTGATCGGAGACATGGTGGGTCATTCACCATCTGCTGTGCGACTTATACTTTCCACTCGTAATCTTATCATTCAGATTGTAGTTTATTGCGCGGGTACTTGGGATGCCGCTGCGGCCAACTCCGTTGCCACGAATCATGAAAAAAGGACTCGTCGATAACTGATAAATTGGATTATCTCCGGATATGCGGTCGGATTTAGGTTCCGAGAGTCTCTCTAGATTAATTTCTGAAGATATATCTAGCCGGCACGTGGATCTAAAACAAAGCCGAGGTACTAGTAGAACGTACCCTGGGACACGAATATTTTTTTCCGAAAATTGAAGCGTTTCTTTCAGTGAAATGCACGCAAATTTTGGAAAACGCATCGAAGGAGAAAGTATTCCAGATTGCATGCCCCTAGATCTTATGCTGCAAAGCGTACACGAGTGTTAAGTTGGTTGTCTACGTCCAGCGGCTTGAATGCCCCTCTCCCACAAACGCATACCTGTCACAGCGCTGATTTTATAAATCGCCACTAATTTTTAGCAACAAAATAACAATCTTTGAGGCAAAAAACGCACGATTATGATTCGCTGATTATGTTCCCGAGTCAGTTTATACGAAAATTATGATTGTGCGTTGAATAGTTTAAGCGCCAGAAACTGAAAACAAACTGTAACCTGATGTAACTCAACCCCGATTGGCGGAAAATAACGCACAGGAAAATTTTAAATGTATAACTAATGTATAACTAATGTATAACTAATGTATACATTTTAATTGTAATTTTATTTATTTTTACATTGCCGTATCTAAAATAAATAATATGATAACTTTTCTAAAACACAATTTCAAAAGATTCAAAACGAAAGAACGCATGCGTCCTTAATGCATTGTATTTTGTTTTTTGGGTTCCTTCAAATTGGGTAAACTTCCTATTGCGGTTTTGTTAGTTTTTATAAAAACTATTTTTTTTTAATTCTAATTTAGTTTTAATTAATTTTATTTAATTTTAAAAGAATTAATATAAAAACTCGACCTTTGAACGGCATTGTTAACATTGTTGAATATCTTTAGGTCACGGTAAGCAAGTGCACACATCGATAGTAGAAAACACGGATCAAAAAGAAAGACAAGATAAGAAGAGACAAAAAGGCAGGCGAACACAAGCGAACATGCTCAGAATCTCTCACATGTAGTTATTTATATACGCAGTTTCTTCGAGTTGATTTAGAGTCGATGCGGGCCCGAAACATTTACGACAAATTGATACAGTATTGTCTGGTCTTTCAAGGCAAAGCCACTTTAAATGTAAGTTATACACTGACACTTTGAGAGGTTTGAATTACCGCCTCTCGTCGCCAAGCTGAGCGGAGCGTTATCGGAGAGAGGCATAAGACACGTAAGCAATCAGTTCGATACCAATATTTAACATTTAAAACCATGAGTGTGCGCATTGAATTTTGGAGAAATTAAATATTGTTCGGCGAAAGATAACTCGATTTAAAATTTATTGAATAAACAGGAAAGAACTCAGGTATGAAGCCGCACTGTTCACGTGGGAAAGGAAAACGTTCACTTGCCGCCGTTTTCAATGTTTGATCAGCCGTTTAAATCGTGGCGCCTCTCCAAGGCCGTTTTACGCTCATAGAAATAGACTAGGCATAAAAATATCGAAAAGTACAAAACGAATTGTTTTAACTATCCGCCATGTAAAAATGTTAATAAAAATGTTTCTTACAAATTCTGGTCACTCAAACTGATCAGTAAAATAATCACTTAAATTATCAACGTATTTTTAAAAATCCGGCAATGTCATTGACGGTATTTTTAAAATTAGAAAAAAAAGGCGACTCAAGGAGATTGTGGTTAACCATCCGAATTTTATGTAGGACTTAGGTTATCGAGAGCGGATCTGCGTTTCATCCGAGCGAATCCTAAATACTCGCGACGAAGGCCCCAATATTATTAACTTTGATATACGAAACAAAAACGGGGGGCGCAGAATTTCAGTTTTAGAAAAGGAATGCGGTCGATTTTCTTTATCCACGCGGATGCCACGTGCGAGGTTGGCCGCCAAGCTGCCACCCACAACGTGCGTGCAAACGTATTGCTACAAACATATACTCAAAGACGAAACAAGCATTTCCAACAAAACGAAAAAAAAAGGCAAAAATTTTATTTGAAATGTAGTAAGCCAACGTTGAGTTTATTTGTGCAAAGCATAGCGGAACGTAAAAAAAAGTGGCGTCATAAAACTATGGTTCGAGACCCTCCATGACAAAATTTCATGGGACCGAATTATAAACGATTCGTTAAGGCTTAGGCATGGTTTCGCTATAAGCGGTTTCTTTATAGATGGGTTTCACTCCATTTTCTTGCGCTTGAAAGACAAGTTATTTAAATTTTAATGAGACTCATTACGGATCGTTTTCGTGAAAAAGGTTTCACGCCGTTTACTTGCATAGGTTAAAACGGCACACAGTTGAGAAATCTCATAATTTCAAGAAATGACATGTTAAAAGTCAAAAATAAATTAATAATAATAAAAACATTTGTGAAGACGTATAGATTGGAAGAGTAATTTTCGGAATAGAAAATATTTAGCGAAAGGAAATAGTGTTTGATTTATATCCATGGCGTATCGTGGGTTTGCAAAGTAAACAGTATCGCATATCGTTTGGACAAAAAGAAATAACTTAACCCACTATACCGCCCAGCGATGCCGTTCGGAAACACACAAAAATTATTTTAGAAGATCCTCCCAGTTCAGTTTTGTCACAATTAAAAAAATATCACCCCTCTGGAAACGTGAAATTTAATAATTTACGCATTTTCAAAGCTTGAAATTTCGTATTTTAATAGAAAAAAACCTTCCAATTTATCTTAAGCTAACTTTCACTCCAAATACTTTGGGCTGTTAACCGCACGCTCGCGGGAATAACGGCTTTGAATTGTTTTGGTGCGCAACGTGGGTTGGTGGTAACTAAATCGCTCTTAACCAAAATACCCCATAAGTGGGACGCCATGCCAAATCGTAAGCGGGGCGTTTTCAAAAAAAAGCTTTAACTAAGGGGAGAGAGTATGTAAACTGTCCGTGAGAATTACTAACCAGTGATGACGGCGGCATAGTGGAGCGGAGGTGGCTTGGACGACCGCGCGTCGGTCACAGCCATGCCTGGCGGCGGCGGGCTGGCGCTTCGCGTGCTGCGGCGGGCGGCGGCGGCGGCCGAGTCCGAGTCTGCCTTGCCAGGCAGACTGACTGCTCGACTGCTCGGTGCGGCCTTCTCTTTCTCTCTCTACCTCCCGCGCCGCGACGGCAGCCGTCACCACTCACGTGACCGTCACAGCCCGCGGGATGACGTCACATCACACACATCGCCTCCCTTTGGCGCCAAACATAGATCACACATGGTCTCAACAACCTTTTTTCATTATTTAAAAAAAAGAAAAAAAAATGATTAGGGGTGGCCAAAACCATACTGAGTGAACCTTTAAAAAAATGTAGATGGGATAATTAGGGGCGATCGATAATTTCAGTTCATTATGAAAGTTTGCCTAATATTTTATATTTCCCTTCAGAACTAAGTCAATATTGAAAGGAGCGCCGAAGGCATTCACTAGATCGGTACACTATAAAGGACAACACAATCCCGTCAAAAAGGCTATTTTTTTCCCTTGATTCGTATTTTGGCGGTAACCTACGACCGCTGAATTTTTCATACTCTCCCGAATACTGCCGAATATCTACGGAAACAGCCGAACGCATCTCTCGTGGACAAGCAGAACCAAAATATTGAGAAAAACCACGTCGCAGATGCATTTTTATTGTTTCGCAAAAGATTGACGATATTGACTCTACCGTCAGGTGATTATCATTGAATATAGGTTAATTCTGTTCCCACGCACCATGTTCAGCCGCCGGTTTTCGCTTTCTCAATAGGCTACGTCGCTCGGTTTTAAAGCTCTCTAACTCGGAGGCACCTTGGAAGACATAACCTCAAACCTCATTCAGTGCGATTAGGTTAGCTAAAAGTGGCAAAAACTGGCAATCTGGAGGAGGCTCGTCTTAGAGAACTATGAATGTTACTCAGGTGGCCGCAGACCGATGTCAAAGGGTCTACATCAAGCCTAGGACACGTCAGGTACTGATGCCCTGCACGGACGCATGGTTTTGTTGATGTGATAGAAAGAAACATAACATTACCTGAAACGGGTGCGATACGGTCCAATCGAAGTGATGAAGATTCGACTGAATATCGTCCATAACTGTCAAAATTGTCGTCACTTTCATTTTCACTAACGTCACTGTTTAAAAGGAGGATCCGGTCCTCACGTCCGTCTGCCATTGTTCATCGTATTCGCACGCACTTCAAATTCGATTCGAAGGGAAACAGAAACAACATTATTTGATATTACACCGGCATTAATCATATTTCCGCGACCATACCACTGCACTTTGCAACTGCAACATGTGTCCGCGCTCCTCTTTCCGATCGTCATTCCTTCAACGATTTTGCCAACCTTAGCACTTCTCGCAAAAACTAAAACAATTTTTTAAGGGTGAATTTGTGATTTCTGTACGAAGGAAGTAATCGGATTGTTTTCTTTCGTTTGTTGTTTAATCAAACTTCGGTTTGAATCGTACCGTTCAATGTGACAGTTGTATGGTGTAACAAAGTGGCTTGTTGGCCAACCTGCGTAGAGCGGCAAATTTTGAATTTGTAACGTGCGTCAAGTTCTGCGAATGAGAGATGGAAAATGATTTTGGAAATTATTGGTTATGTTGTGAAACTATTTTCAGGTGTGTGAATGTGTCCTTTCCGGGGTGAGAACTATCGAATGGCCATTGACGAAGAGGAATTTTTAGTTGACGAGGATCCTAGCGCGATGGAGAACTCAAACGATTCTAGTTCGGAGTCTGACATCAGCTCAGAGGATATGCTTTCCGTCGGCAGCTCATCAGATGACGATGATGATGACGAAGATGACGAAAATGATAGTATGGACGACGATGAAGAACAGCCAGCGGAAAGTAAGTAGCAACAAAATGATGTTGAGAACATTTGCTTTCATGCCCATCTCATATGTTGTAACTTTACAGATTTAAGATTGGATGTTGATCTGGGTGAACTAGCAGAGGGGAGAGAAGATGAGACAGATGATGATGCAGTGATTCAAGCAATACTCAGGTCCCGACATCACAGAAGCAATCATCCACCAACAATTAATGAAGAAGATAGTGTCTCAGACATATCTTTTCATCCATCAGCTGACATAATTGCCCTTGGTACATACACAGGAGATATTAAATTGTAAGTACACCTTTGTATGGAAGAAAGAAATTTTGCCATGATCATTTATTTATTAAATTATATCTTTTACCAGGTATGAATACAGCAACACTGAAAATAAATTAGCCTCAGAACATGAAGTGCATCTTGAAGCTTGCCGTCACATTGAATTTGATGATGAAGGTGATCTGATTTATTCATGTTCAAAAGATAAATCTATTTCCATCATGGATGTAAACACAGGGAAATTAGTGGCAAATTATGATAATGCTCATGAGTAAGTATCAAATTACCCACCGCAAAACAACTAAATGAAGGCATTTTTAAAATTTTGTGTTGGTTTTCAGTGACCCATTGTACAGCCTACATCTCTGGAATGAAAATCTTTTTGTATCGGGCTGTGAAGGAGGTTATGTTAAATGTAAGTGCTCCTCTTTGCCTTGAATCTTGTAGATGAATACAGAGCAATTGTCCCAATATATTTTTTTTTTGCTTTCCATAGTATGGGACAAGCGTCAACAGGAGTCAGTCTTTTCTCTTCACTTAATGGAAGACCAAGTCAATAGTATGATATCAGATAATGAGAAGAGGATGCTTGTAGCTACTTGTGGAGGTTGTATTCATGCCATAAACCTACGGCAAAGGAAACTTAAGACACAGGTAAGAAAAACTGTGAGACGTCGTAGTCATGCGCTAAGATTCATTAACACTAATTTTGTTTCAGTCAGAGGAGTACACCCATGACCTGACATGTATGGCGTTCATCCGGAATGACTCGAAACTTCTGGTGGGCTCTTCCAAAGGAATATTTTACGTTTTCAACTGGGGAGACTTCGGCTACCACGAGGACGAGTTTCCCGGAAAACATCCTATAAATCAAATGCTCGGGGTAACAGAGAACATTGCCGTTATCGCTTGTGAAGATGGTGCTATCAGGTAACAACTCACTTTGAACTACCTTGTACTAGCAGTCAAAAAAGTATGGACCGCTCCAATTCTTTTTAACTTTCTTCTCGTCTTTTTTTCCAGAGCGACGTATACTTACCCGCATCGCTTTTTGGGCGTTGTCGGTCAGCACGACTTCGGGGTCGATTCCTTGGATATTAACAGGAGCGGGAAACTGATTGCTTCAGCTGCTGGCGACACTGCCGTCAAGTTTTGGAACATTAACTACCTCGCAGAAGTTGAAGTGGCAACAGTAAAGACAAATAAGGAGAAAGATTTGAAGAATAACCTGCCGTCTTCTGAACAAGCCAACCGCGGGAGCTTCTTCGCCGACATGACTGCACCGGATGACGCGGGGGGAAGCCACGACGACAACTGAGCGACAACGCTCAAATCAGATGTTAACTTGAGTCCATTTTATACTTTCGTCTACGAAATAAAGAAGTTTCCTGAAAGCAATCAAGGTTTTTAAAAATATCCGTAGTTTCGAGTACGATTTATTTTGAACTAACAACAGAAGTTTGACTGAGGTACAAATACCCGTCGTAATATTCATGCGCACAGAGCTGGCAGGCTCGACCGAAAAGCGTTTTAAAAATAAATAAGGATGATTCCCTATAACATAATTAGAGCCTTATGACAATCATCACAATATAATAGCTGTAAACAAGATCCACTGGGTGTAATTTTTCTTCATTGAAAAATAATACGATACCTGCGAAGCGATAAAACCCGATACACGACGAAGCAATCACTAACAAGTTGAAGACAAACGTAAAACGAGGATTCACTCGATAGGCAAATATGTCTTTTCCTTCGATTCGTATCGCCTTAAAAAATAACGCTCCCGTAATGGTTAAAGTAATAAATGCAAATTAACACCGCTTTTATGGCACAACCAATGCAGGAATCCTTGCAATAAATGATTTACTATCAAAAAACCAACAGGGAGGATGTCAGAGATAAAATCTGGAACGATATACATATGAAAAAAGATAAAACTAAAAACGATTCGACGAGCATCACTAATAGGTGCAAAATTACGTAAACTCTTAACGGCAAGACCTTCGGAATTTGATAGAGATGTACAAATTTAGAGACGTGATTAGAAAGAGAAACCGAGGGCGGCCATTTTCTTCCTTAATGCATGAAGACTTTGTTCTCGTTCCTCTTTCTAATCAAGTCTCAAAGATTAATTAGATCACTGAAGAGATGAGTCCACTGCTGCCATCAGAGTTATTTCTAGAAAACGGTCTCTATTGAGGAAAAGAGGTTCCGTTACAATATCTGTGAAAATCGCTCATCTAAATGACATATTTTGAAAAGAGGAAGGAATAGAAGCAGCACATTTTTAATTCACTAATTTATAAATGGAATAAAAAAAAGCGTGCGGGGCAAAATTAACGCAATTTTTCAACGAAAAAAAGGTCACAATCTGCTTTAATACCCTTAACTTAAAAAAAAAATGAAAATTGTTTACTTTGGCGGCAGGATAGCGGACTCTTCTCGAATGGAATACGTAACAAAGAAAAAAATCAATCACAGATCGTAATTATACACAAAATAATGTAAGATTTAAATGGCAATATTTACAAAAC
>Ga0058701_10005846_pt1 | contig 10298 bp, 5 predicted proteins | sample AgamicOrMae_FD_97039 | JGI IMG/M metagenome (GOLD analysis project Ga0058701, IMG submission 97039) | Agave microbial communities from Guanajuato, Mexico - Or.Ma.e | ecosystem: Host-associated > Plants > Phyllosphere > Phylloplane/Leaf | place: Guanajuato, Mexico | collected 2012-06-04 | reverse complement strand
CTAACTTTAGTTCACGTGTGTCCTAAACGGTACGGTCAATGACGTACAAAATAACTTCAAGATTTGTTTCGAGATTTCACAGATACACAAAACAGAGTACATTATACCGTAATATTACTTTTATCAGAGCTCCCCATTTAATAGTAACGTTTTCATTTAACAAAGCTCAAAGTCATTCCTCTGAATGAAGACAAAATTCCTGTTGACAAAGCTCCCTGAAACGCGCACAATAGCAGCCCGGTGCAAAATGACAACCTTTTCGCTAACAATCTGGCGATTTTTCGCTGGGGAAGGGAAACTGCGTCTTTTGAAGTAAAATTTGTAGGAGGGCCACCGTCTTTGAGAATATGACCGCTGTCCTTGCAATTACCCTGTTTCCTGAAAGGTAGGAAAGGGGAGAGCAGAGGTAAGCGGCGGAGGCTATAATACTCAAGCCGATTTCCGCAATCAGCCCTCTCCCAAAGTGACAGGCCAAATTCAGCCTCTTCTCCGCTAACCACCGATAACTATCTACACTTAACCTTTGCCCAAATGGTCGAAAAAGGACTATATTGGTCTGATCGTACTGCTCAAAGGAAACTGCCAATAAAACGAAACTATAACGAGCTTATGTAAAATTTTCCATCTCTTAGGGAATTTTGTTCTCCTGCGTTTATTTTATTCTTTTTTTTGCGAAATACAGAAAATGCTCACAAAAAAAACAAAAAACAAAATACTTGAGCGCTGGTTATATGCTCCGCCCTACACGCGACTTTGCATACAACGCGAGTTTTCTCCGGTCTCTTGCCCAACGTCTTCCTTAAACGTGCATTTTTTCCTCATTCGTTTACACCGCGTGATTCTGCTGTTGGTGCTGTGAAGAGAAATTCTGTGGAAAACCGACGTCTAATACGCAAATGCATCCAACGGGTGAGAAAAGTATCGCAAAAACGACTTCCACCGCAGGACGATGTGAACTCACATTCGTAAGAAATTTCTTTTGGCTGTGGTGGAATTCAGTATAATGGTAGACCTGTTATAGCTTACTTGTGTTTCATAAACCAGAGAAAAAAGAAAAGTTTGACTTGGATTTTTAGTTACTGTACCATCACAACTCCAAGTGCTTCTTTTGCAGCTTAAGACTGTGTACAGCAACGAAATAGACTAAGCAAGTCTATGAGCTTTTTGATTATACGATTATGTCGTGGGCTGAACATTTTTTTAATGTAAAAAAATTCTTTCAGATATTCAATAACGTCACATATGTTTATCGATTGAGGTGAGTTGTGAGGAGGTTTGGAGTTATAAAATAAACTCCTGTGGCAGCGAACTGTCTTGAAAAACAGAATAAAAAGAAGGACTGAAAGAAGAACTGTTTTTAAAAAGTCACAAGAAATCATCACTTGTATTTAATGTGGGCCTTTACACATCGTGCTTACAATCTGTCTCTATATTTTGTATCATAACGGACAAAAATTGCTTCAAATTCATCAGACTGGTCTTTTCAAATGTTCACGTTGGAAGGACTACTATTTTTTCAAGAAAATCAATTTCTAAAACCAATTTTATTATTCTTGCAATAAAGTGCCCACTTTGGGTTTTTCTTGATGCTGCATAACGACAGTGATCGATTTAAAGAGATTTTTCGAAAGCGTCTTGCACTGTCTGAAGAACAGAAAAAAGTTTTCATTTAAAGATGAAAAAAGGGAGGAAAAAAATAAATGCCAGCAAAATGTTTTGTTTTTATCGGAGAGAAATCCAATGCAGCCCAAATGCTTAAAACAAAGCATCCCTTATCTGATTCATACGTCTGTGCAATGGTGTAAAAGCTCACATTATGTATTCAAACGACAGAAATAATGGCATTACTGAAGTAATGCTGCTCTCGTACCTGATATTCATTAGAATTTGGTATCCATTCATTGATAATGCACTATTATTTAGATTTTCAAAATGCACAGGAATCGGTGCTTTGTAGACTTTATAGTATACTTCACAACAGAGGGTTGTACTATCACGAAGAAAAGAAACGTCGCCATTTTTGTTGAAAAGAGATTTCAGTTGGCAGCTCTGAATGTTTTCGTGGAGGTGAGACCATTACGCTTGCGTTACCAGTGCGTTACACAGTGTCTGACCAATAACAGCTTTCCTAACTAATAGAAAAATCCCTATTCCGGAACCTGAATATCATCGTTTTTGGGAAGCGCTTCCCCCAAACGGGGTGAGAGTAGAATAGGTAGTGTAAGGAATAACGTAGAATGTAAACCTAAGGTCATAGGAAGTGACCAGAGTAGGTCGAAGGGTCGGCAAGGACCGTCCCTGAACGGTAGAGAAGGCCGCGCCAAGAGTGGCGAGCGTTGCTAGGACGACGTTGTGATACACTTGTGAATTAGGAGCTTAGAATAGGCCGATCATTTCGCGGCCCAATATACTAATCCTGGGCCTACGAATCGTCTCCTTCCTTCCTAATCTCAGGTAACACAAGAAACCTTACAATGGTGTCAGAAGTGGGTTATCCCATTTCTGTCAGATCCCAGTGTTGCAAATCCCAAAATGAACAGCAAACCCAAATCACTGACCTGAAAACGGGGAGGCCGGTCTTTGACCCAAAACGGCGAAAAACAATGAAAACTTCCAAGTTTTCACCTTCCCTTCACTCCCATAACGGGTACATAACGGTCTCAAAATAGGAATCTTTGTTTTATCAGTGCAGACTCCCTCTCCTTGGGAACAAATCCAGAGCTGCCAACTAAAATTCTGATTCGCTGAAAAAAGGTTGCCGTTTTTTTTCCTCATAATACTACAACTAAACCAAGAAAAATGATGCTTATACTTGCATCCCCCACTGCAAAGAAAATGCTGTGACATTCGCCAGGGGAAAAAATAGAGTTTGTAACGTGAGTTTCGGCTTGTATGGGTTCACATCTTTTAACATCATGAGCTTTTTTGCAGTGTAATTTAAGTACTTTACGCAAGCACAATTTGTATTAAAAATTCTGACCTGTTTGCACGTGAAATCGCTCACAGGCACAGGCGTTGCAACCTCACAAACTAACAGGAAAATAAACATGCTGTCTTTATTTGACTGCCTTGAAGCTATTACCATCGCATTGAGCTACCTTTGATCATAAATCAACGCACTGATCAGGTAACCTTTGTGGTAAATCACTTTTAATCACATCAAAAGTATATTTTAGGGGGGAAAATGACAGCAGACTTTAACTTAACTGATTTATTTACTATCATAGCGAAAACGTCTTCCCCTTGCAGCTACCGGCAGCAGAAACCGGTGGTTTACGGTTGCTTGTTTTCACTCTGATTCAAACTGGTTGGCTGATGTCGAGCCAGGGTAGGCAGCCATATTACACCTGCGTAGAGACGGTTGTAGAGGGGGGTGGGGTGTCTGTCTATGATGGTGAAAACTCCTCCGAAAAGGCTTTCAAAAATTTTATGAAGAAATTTTATGAAAACCATGAATGAGTTGGAGATTCATGAAGGTATTGCATGAATCAAAAACGCTTGTATGATGCAAAAATGCAGTAATGGGAGTCTGTTTTCTATCGCAAAGTATAGGGATGTGACTCCAAAGAAAGTTTGCCTACAGTCCTTTGAACACAGTCTCGATGACACTTTGTTAACTCTCATGATGGTGTGTGTCCTTTTTCTTGAGATTAGGTAACACGATCTGAAAAATCGAGCCCTCGTCATCTAACACGCCTTCGAACACCCGATACATCAACGGGGCTCCGGTCACCCGGTCTTATACGAGTTGGTCATAAAAAGTAACCGTGGAAGAAAAATGAAGCTTCAGTTTGAAAGATTTTCGATTACGAGCACAGGCCAGGCAACAGCTAACGTTAAAGAATGCGAATCAAGTCCACACAATATGTGGGGATAAATCACACACACAATTTCACCAACACACACTGATCGATCCCTTAATTGGACCGAGGTCATGTGTATAAGACGGAATATCCCAACAATTGGATTCCGATTAAACAGAGAACAATGACAATACAATATTTCATCTATCCAAAGGTCCACCGAACTTTAATCGAACTGCAAACGAACATTGGTGCAGTAAAACATAAAAATTGGTTAAGGCTGCTGTACCACGTTACTTTGGTTGTACTTTAAATTCATAAAAGGCAAGAGACCATAAATAAACTGGGACACCTGGATACTTTCAGGCACTGAAAATTTAAAACCAAAAGGTATTATTATTTATTGATTTATTTGTTTATTTTGCTGCTGGCAGGGATATTTACTCGGGTAGAGAGGCAGAGAGGACGGGGGTGTTCGAGTAGACTATTCATGCATACGCAAACTTCATACGCGCAAGCTATTTGCCAGAAAGCATAATTCAAATCAAAAGTTCCCATTAACCTGGGAAGTTCACCATCCTAACCTTGCTTATCGCACAGCTAGTTGACTCCAAACTTTCAGGACGGAACTCAACATCTGGATCGGGAATCGGGAAGCAACTAACGCACCTTCAAAGTACGATCTAATTATCAGAAGTCTATTTGCAGCGATAACTACACAGACGAACTATCTGCACGATTGTAACACCAAGCAGAGGTTGTCTGGAAGGCTAACGTTGTAAAGGTAATATTAATTAAAGTCAACCAGCATTGCCATATTCACTGATGCTTTTGAGCCTGTGTGAAACGAATCGTTGGAAACCGATTTTGGTATTCAAAAACTGAAAAGAATGCGTCTTATAAAGCAGAGAGAACGCGGCCGTAACACACTGCTGTTTTGAATATTACAGAGTTGTGATTCGTCTGTGATACTGTACTTAAATGTAATACTTTAAAATTTTCCGAAAATAAAAGAGATTGTAGTATCAAGTTTCGACCAAATAATCAATCAAAGCGATTGGAATAGCTAAAAAAAAAACAATATTCACGTAATAGAAAAAAAATCTAGCAGCGGTATCATTCTTGGCACATATTTCTGATCCGTCCCTTTTTGACATATTTTTGTGTGTAAAAAAAGGAAAATTTTGTTTTTAATACATCATAAATCAGACAAATCATCAATAATTCATGTTACGAATTCACGTTTCAATATTCACCATATTGCTTTTGTTCGAGGTTTCTTTAACTTTTTTTTACCATTGCTATTTTGGGGAGCTAGAAGCGTGCGTTGCAATCCTACTTTTCGTTCGTGGTGACCGTATTAATCCTATAAAATATCATCTAAAGGAAGTTAAACAATGCCATTACAGCAACTACAGGCGTACGTGGTCGTGCTTGCAAACTGAAATAGCAGACCACTTGGGTACTGAATTCTATTGCAAGAACTTCCACAAACACAAACGCAGGTGCTACAGTGAATAAATACTTTTCGCGCAATCGGCATGCTTGTTGGAGGTGTAGTTCCAAGTAAAACTGAATTATTACACCGTCGTGAAGAAGCCTGCCGGTCTCATCAAAGGAAATAGTTAAAAATTCAGGAGAATCGACTCACGTCTCAGAGGCGTCTGATGAGCGAAGGGCTGCGGCGGCGGTGGGGGCGGCGGCGAAGGCGACGTGGACCGGGTCTCCATCGGAGGGGCGTCCACGGACGCGGGCGGCGGGTGGGCCAGCACCAGCACCGAGCACGTCCCCGCCACCAGCGATGCCAGCATGGCGGAGGCCCACAGCAGCACGCCGGGCCCGTACCGCGCGACGGCGCCAACTGCAGTCCCAGACACGCTGGTCTCTGGCCGTGGAAAAGACAGGAGCTCCACTAGTGCCACTAGCATGGCAAGAGCTGGAAAAAAAAAGAATTCATTAGGTATTGCTCGGTTTGAATTCTGATTCGCCTAGCCGTCCCGGTATCACCTTGCCCGCAAGTTGTTTTGTTTCTCACACACCTAGACGAAAACAAACAAACATACCCTTATACATGTAGGGGGGCCGTTACTATTAGGTTTGTTGACGAAATCTAAACACACGATCCCTCCTGATAAAAATCCAACAGCTGCGAAGTGCTTTTCCGAAAAATCCACCAATTACGAAGTGCGCCTTTCCTAAAAATCCACCAACTGCTATCTATTCACACTGCAGTTGGTTGATTTTTGGATCAAGCACTTTGCAGTTGGTGGATTTTTCGAATCAGCACTTAGCAGTTGGTGGATTTTCATTAGGAGGGGTCGACACAGTTTCCGTTTTCAAAGAACATTTTTTTTGATCGTCATTGTTTGCTTACGACGCAACTTTGCGGACAAAGTACTATAACAAACGATCGATTCGTTAGGAGGTAAACTTTAATCAATCCTGGAGAGTATTGAACAGCGATGACTGGCTGTAATTATTATTTGAAGGGTCTCCCGAGCAACGGAGACGGAAGCCGGCTTAGAAAGCGTACCTAACCTCAGAACTGAGTGACCAAGGATGATAAACGATTTAGACGTGACAAGCGACCGCGCTAACATCCTTTACAACAACGTTGTTTGGTTTAAGCTCATCTCACTTCTGTACCTTGAGATTGATGTCCGTTTAACTCTTATATGTTGGCCCCCTGTATTTTTTTTCTCTTTCTTTGGGGAGTAATGAGGAATATTTCCTTTTTTATTGGTTCTCTCATGTGCATGAGTTTTAGTTCCTGAGTTTTATACACTACTATAGCTATAGATTTCTACCTATGAGAGTGCGATTGCAAAAGGAGCCTTTCTTGGAAAAAAAGGACCAAGTCTTATGATAAGGAATGAGTTTCTTATCAAAAATCAAGGTGTGTCCTGCACCACAACTAATCTAAACAAAATACCAAAGCGTAGACTTGAAGGCAAGGGCAAGGCTTTGGCTGGTCAAGACCGAGGTAATCACCCCAACAAATAAGAGCGGTAGGTTACGCTAAACTATCTTAGATGAAGTTCTGCCAACTGATCTAGTTAACGCTGCCGGGGTGGTTGCTATAGCTGAACACTGTTATTTTCAAAGGCAAAATCGTCTATCTCTCGTGTTTATCACCGGACTGATTTCAATTACATTATAAGGATCGATAAATTGCAAACTAGCTAAAGATAAATTCGCTCGGATTCAGTTTACCGAGGGCTGATTGGGTCACGTGTCATATACCTTGCTCCAATTCGACTGGGGACAAACAGTGAAAAGTTACAAGTCTGTACAGTTCCTTCTTCCAGAAAGTGGGTTTGACACTGACCCAAATGCACTAAGCAGATTTATGCGGTATCACTTCTATGATAGACTGAGCTTGACAAAAATTTCCCCAATACCTTATATCTTAAACTTTTCAACGTCAGTGCGAATAGTCGTTTGTGGGTCGGTATCTCATCTTTCATACTTCATGAAACGATACGATAAGATTAACTTAGAAAAAGGGCACAAAAATCGCGATGAAAAGTGACTTGAATTTTCCACGTCCCCTCCGAAAAAAGGATTGTGGGGAATACTATTTTAGTGAGTTAGTTTGCATATCAAGTTTTTGGTGCCTTTGCTTCTTTAAGTGTTATTTTAAATGCAGGACCCAGAAAATAACAAGTAAATTCATCAAAGTGTTGAAGATATGCTACAGTGGATCATAGTTTGCAATAATTCTTCGTAAAAATCAATAAGACGGTAAAAAAAACATGCGGTTGATTCATGATGAATTTCAGCACAAAAAATCAAAGCCTACAAGCACATTGAACGAATGCACACTAACCTTTGAAACCAAGATGAATGGCTGACAATTGCCAACTTTGAGTGACTTACGATACAAATCAGATAGGTCGGGAAGATGGACGATGGAAGAGCAGATTTTCAATAGATGGGATATAAGCCACGACAGCTCGTGGAATTGGCAAGAGTATTTTTTTGCGAGCCAAGAAGTTGGCTAATTGTGATGGAAAAGGATTTGAAACTAGACACCTTTTGATAGAACAGGCTCCCCTGGTCACGGAAACGACCGTGTACTTATGGGTCTACTACGTACAACTAAATCCCAAAGCGGATAATAACTTTTTCTTGGGATGGCATTTTTTACGGCTTGATTTTAGAAAAAAAAATGGGCATCGAAGAAATATTAAAGTACATTAAAATCAGTATTGCGAGATATTGTGAGCCCAATAAATTTAATCGGTGCAAATAAAGATTACTTTGTTGTTGGTGATTAATTCTCTATTCAGATTTCTCAGCTCGAGTGCGGTCCATAATGCACCGACATACTAGGTTATCTCTTTGGGCTCGAGAGCTAACCATGATTCAAAACTAAGTAATCGTGAAATCCTATAACACTGATTGAGATCCCTGTAGAACACTTAAATATTTTTTGATAGCAAGAAAGGGGGATGATTTTTCATTATTGGGTGTTCCTCGAACATACAATAGACGACACGCCATCAAGCTAATTTGCTCTCTCGAACCTGTTAGCACTCCCGGGATGAAAGGTTGGGCCACCTATAGTAAAAAGGCTCTGGAAGCCTACAATGTCACAATGTGGTTTGGCTTTTCACAGGATACAGTCGCTCAGAGGTTGTATAGAAGTATTGTAGGAAGTCACACGATTTGAATAATTGCAAAACACAGTCACAGCATCCTCTATTCGCACCAAATGAGACCTTGTGAACCGAAGTCAATGAATAAAGAATCGTCTGGACACACGAAAAAGCACTTAAAGTTTAATAGCAAATAATGCACAGTCCCACTTTTATCCTGATGCTCTTCTCGTTTTGTGTAGATACAGTCTTACTCAAGGCGAATGCCTAGAAAATTCAGCACATAGGTCAACCAATAAAACCAATTTGACTGCCAAAGTGGCTAAGTCATTATGATATTCTGATTTTGCAATGTGAAAACTAACATATTTAAATAAAAACCCGAATTCTACATAGCAACATCCAATCCAAATATCCACTTCCCTTTTCACAACGCAGACGTACTTGGTAAATGAGCACTAATGGTATTGTCACATGTCGACTCGGCTGACATCAGTCCTTGTCTTGTACGTTTGCAACAACTTTTTGCTCTCTCCAACCTTAGAGCCTTCTGCTGAGCCCTGAGCTTTGACTGGCACGATCAAAGTACTCCAAAGCAGAAATGGTAAAAAACAAAAAAAAAAATCACAAAGGTATAGACAATGATGCACCTTAAAACTCCCTCCATCTCTTAATCCAATTTCGTGTCATGATTACTTTTACAAACCAGAAAGAGTCGCCGTTAAAAGTTCGTTCTCTGCGGTCATATTTAATGTGGATTCTATGCTAATTAAAGAAACCCACTTTTACTTTGTTTAAGAAAAGGAAGATGGTAGGCACGAGGAAAGTAGTTGATATTTTAGCCGTAGCTGAAGTTGGGGACCTCCATTCAGTTTGCACCCAGAGTATTTTCTTTCCAAGCTAGCCTTCTATCAAAAGTTCTCAAGCTGTCATTTGCCCTTTCTCGAGAGCTGATGGGGTAAATTAGAGGCTTCATTAGTGCCAAACTTGGTGTGAACAAGTCTTTACGCCCTATTATACTTGGAACAGTTGTTTTTAAACCAGAAACAAGTGCAACTTTTTAAATACAAGTGTTTTGCTAAAGTGCCAGAAACTACGAGAGTCTGCTGATAGGACATCTAACACTCAAATGCTCTGGAAAGCATTGCGGGTCTTGGGCTCACTCAAAGTTTTGTCCTCAACCGAAGGACTGTTCACAATTTATTCGTCATCACAAAATCGTCACCTTAAGGCCATGTTTTACAACCTTCACTGTCGAAACCAACAAGAGTAATGAGTATGAACACCAAATGTAGGGAAAGAGCTCACTGATATGTGGAAAGTACAGAAAGGAATCGCTTGAAGTCCAATATGCAAAAGAGATGGAGCTGACACTCGCTGCCGTCCAACACCGTTCTTCATTTTTTTATGGTTGGCCATCCTAGTGGGCAGCAGCTCACACATGACCAGACCAACTATTCCCGCCATAATAACGATACTTTGCATAATGCAACTTCTCTGAACTTAGTTTCTTGCTTGATACTCTCCTTAAAATCTGATATCGGATGTAATCTTGGCGTATTAGCTTTGCAATAACTTTTGACGTATACGCATAAAATGAAGTCCTCAAGAGAAAACAAACAACAATACAAATTATATTTTTACTTCTCGATTAAAGGAAAAATGATGAGTTTTTAGTGACGATGAAAAGAATTAGAAACTACTTCTTAAGATATGCATCATGACTGTAGAAGGTCGTGAAATGTCGGTTTTAACTCTTGAAAAAAAAAGGTTTAACACTAGAACTCCGGAGGGAGTCATTTTGACTCCTCGACGTTTTGATTTTTCTCTGCCGACTACAGTTTTTTTATTTACGGCCAAAGACTTTTTGACTTTTAATCATTTAGGATATTAT
>Ga0058701_10005845_pt1 | contig 10298 bp, 8 predicted proteins | sample AgamicOrMae_FD_97039 | JGI IMG/M metagenome (GOLD analysis project Ga0058701, IMG submission 97039) | Agave microbial communities from Guanajuato, Mexico - Or.Ma.e | ecosystem: Host-associated > Plants > Phyllosphere > Phylloplane/Leaf | place: Guanajuato, Mexico | collected 2012-06-04 | reverse complement strand
GTTCGAGTGTAGTTTCTGGTGGAATGGGTTGGGAACCTCACTGCGAGCAACTTTTGTTTCGGTACTTTTGTCGTGGCGAAAACCCACGATGCGCTAGAGGCCGGGCACTAGGATGTAAGAACACAGTCAAATGGGGCTACATTTCGATACCTCAGTTCCCAGCCTCAAGCGCCTCGTAGGTTCACGCCACGACAAAAGTACCGAAACAAAAGTTGCTCACTATGAGGTTCCCAACCCATTGCGCCAAATAATACACTTGAACGATCGGTACTTTTGATGGAAACTGGGTACCTTGTTAAATCCTTTGAACGCGTGTACGGAAATCGGTGCGTTTCTGGACAAGCGGGTATCTTCTCATTTTTTTATCAGCTCGATGAGTTCTACCCGCCATTCCAGTATAACATTAAACTTGAATCACCCTGTAGATTTCATTTATGAAAAAAAAGAAAGAAAAAGGTATGACCCGCTCAAAGACCTGTAAATTGAAACTCATATGCATTCATCTTAAGTGAGATTTCCACATTTCAATGCCCTAAAAAGTTGCCTTGAAAAGTATTCTCTGGATAGCATTAGTCCATGGATGAATACTTTGGATGAGGCGTTCGGAACTAATCCAAATGGGTGCTAAACCATATCTCGCCGGAAACACGGGCGAAATTCCATTCCGACAATAACCCGTAACCCGGGGTTTGCAATAAAACAACCGCGTCGTTTGTTTGTTCTGTGTGAATTGAAAAGAGTGGCAATCTGTTTTTGTTATTTACGCACTTTTTATCCCAGTCTTCAAGGCATGCGATACACGGTTCACGCTTCGCTTCGGTAACCGGAAATCTTAGGAAAAGTTCACATACACCGTTAAAAGCCATAAATTCGGGAGCCCTGCTGGGCGAGCATGTAAAACGATTGTTTCTCGAGGGAGAGGGGAACGGAGGAGGTATTCAATTTGTTTGTTTGGGCAAATACGATAGAATGGGGGAGGGGGGTCAATTCGCATGAGCAGACATCGCTCAACTGACGGTTATACAGACTAAATATCATGAAAAGGCACCCGACTACGAAAAATTCGGGAAGGTCCATTTTACGGATATATTATCGTATATCATCTGTGAAGGTTATGCGCTCGTTGTGCTGCCTGTAATAGGCTTGCGTCTTCCATATTTGCAGAAAGGACGCTCTGCTAACAAACTGACTCGTTTATATGTTCTTTCAACTCTGCTCTCTGACTTATAAAAGCCCGAAATAAAGAACGACCGTCGCGTGTGTTGTGATATAACCCCTAAAGTCGATCAACAACTCGATTGCTTCAAATGAAGCTGTACTAGTTGAACATGCTGTTTTAAAACTGTACTACTTGCAATTTATAAGCATAGGAATTTGTACATTCTTGAACGAGCATTTTCAACGAGTACAGTTTCATTTGAAGCCATCGAACTTACAATAACTTAATAAAAACTAATCAACATATCTAACCAATATGTAACCCAATGAAGATTCATTCTACCAAACTATACCTACCTTGACTTTATGCACTGTGGGAAACCGAAGCCAACCTAACTCAGAGATTACCTAGCCTTAAGTCATTCAACATCTCTCTTAACCTCGATTCACCCCACAAAAATAAATCTACGACCTCGACTAAAATAGGTTCAACTAAGTGAACCTTCGACAAAATTAAACGCACTTTAAGCTAAATTACCCTAACAAAACCTAAACTAAGTCAATCAAAGGCTATTCCAAAAAGGTTAGAACTTGTATAGAGTTGACCCACCGCTTGATAGTCACGCTGCAGAAGCGTAAAAGTCAAATATCGTAAAAAATAAAACCCTAAGTATCGTACATTAGGACTATAAAACACGTAAAAGAGTCATATACGGCACGAAGAGTCACTCAGTTACGCAGTTTACCTCAAGCGTTAATAGTTCTCTCATCGTCTTTTAAAATAAACGTGCAAATATTTCCGTTTTCCAGCTTCTTTGAGACTTATAACCTACGAGCTTTCCCCTCCAACCGAACAGGATTCATTACCAATGAGCAAACTTTGCTTACCAACGGACCTAAATAAAACAACTAAATCTGATCACCTTAACAGAGCTTAAGTAGTCCCTATTTTTACTCAACCCAATGTAGGTAGGCCAGTAACCACGAACAGTGTAACTTACAAAGACTAAACTTACGAAACTGAATCCACTCTGTCTTAACACAAACCACCAATAAAATTACCTAACTTGTAACCTGACCCAACTTAAATATTACCTTAAGTAACATCGCATGTTCTTGTAAAATGTAACGGTTCCTCAACAAAGAAACTCCGACGAAGTTCATTTCAAGTTGAACGACTTCCGTGTCGACCGAGTATATCCTCCTTTCCAAAAGTGCCGCTGCAAGCCTCATAAAACAAACGCGGATGCAACTGCACATGTCAGGCTTGCGATTTACTGTGATATAACTGCAAATTTTAAGAGTTGCCTAAACTTCTCCTGCCTTCTCTTTTTCGCCACCAACGCAAACAGGTAAAACACAAGAGGTACACTATTTCATTTGGATTTTCTCGCCTCTTGATTTTTAGTTTTCGTCGTGAGTTGTGCGATAGTGGACGCAGAAATTTACCTTACTTAACATAGGTTGACACAACTTAACACTACATACCCTCTACGAAAAGATAGTCAACGGAACCAACGAAATCAAATGCAAGTATTAATAGTCTAAAGGTGTCACTCCTAACATACACGCTCATAAAAATAACTACTTCATAACGACTGAAACAGTCCTTTTAATTTACTGTCGGAGAACCGCATCATGTATGCTTGTTCATAGCATAAAAATTGTTTCAGCGGAATAGCTATTTGGTGAAATTTTATGTTCAAGTTAATCATTAAGACCGATATGGCACATCTCGAACCTAATCCCGGAATCGAGAAATCATAATCTTTACATCTGCTTATTAAATTAATCATAAAATTTCTAAAAAATTGAGGAAAGAAATTTTCCTCATAGATATCCATTTTTACGGCTTCAACTGACAATGAGTGAAGTCTTGTTTATTCTACGTCAAAAGACTTGTTTTAATATAAATACTGTATTATAATTGAAAAAAATAATTTTTTTTAATGTAAAATAAATAATTTGGTGAAATTCTTTTTTTTGTAAATAAACTTCATAGCATGCTCCTCTTCCGGTTTATTCGATGATTCTCCGGGAAGATTTGCTTAAAGTTCGAAATTTCAGGTACAAATATCTATCTTTTTATTTGTGGCCCGGAAGACCCACCTGGGAGGATCGTACTTACCATACCCGCACGTTTGAGTACAGGTCATTAGATGCTGTCAACTCCAGTTGACATCTCTTCGGTGACATCAAAGTACGTTAGTGTAGCTATGCTAGTTTAACGTACGTCCGCTTTAGTGACGATATCGGTAGATATGACCATGTTTGATTGGGTTCACTCGAGTTAGGTTTGGCGAGGCGAAATATTTGCTCGATTATGACAAAGTTAGAGACTTTCAGTGGTCAACATGGTAGGAGAAGATATGAAGACTGTTGCAAAGGATTGCACGCTCATGGCGGCTCGGAGCTTTATTATTATTATTTTTTTAATTACTTTTTATATCTCTTGTGTTTTACAATTGGTCTTCAAGTCGAACGGAACTACTACATACCATGGTACATACCATCCAACTAGATCTAACCTAACCTATCGTTTACAGCGAGCCCCTTCATTTTGCGTGCGTCGTACCCCGCTTTGCTGCGGCTGTCACCATGCCTGATGCCGCGTACTCCTCCGAGGTGTCAGCCGAGAGGAGATCAGGTTTGACGATCGTCAGGTAAAAAATCGACGAAGATTGGAATAGGCTTGGTTATGTGCTTTGTGCCTCGCTCTACTTGGCTTATTGGCCATGCATAGTATCGCAAGGAGATAAAAAATTGACCCTCGAAACTTTGCAGTGCAGTTCAGATGATCCTCTGGCCGCTCATCAACCTTCTGTACTGTTCTTGATTAGTATCCTCTAAAAACCGTCGAATGATGTTTACTTACCTGACTCACCAAAAGTAAATCTGTATTATCATGAATTAAAAAGAGTTGAGCGAAAATTGCATGAAGAAGCGTCGACACAAATTCAGCAACCTGATATTCTCACAAATGGATGGTGAGCTTCTTATGAAAGTAATAACAAGGTATCATATTTATCTTTACAATATTTTCAGAAATCGCAAACCATCGTTAAAGTACTTTTTAAAAAGCTGTACTTGCCACTGCTGCGCCGGTCCTCCACTAGAGGTCAAAGACCGACCCTTTGATCTGGCGGTTTGTTAATAAGCCGACAGTAATTAACATATTGATCCGTAAGTACACAAAATTAGATTTGTTAAAAGAAGAGAAAGGGCTAAATAGATTTGCTTTGCCGCTTTTATTTGCAGAAAATATCCAAATAAGATTCAAATTTGCTGCCTATTAGCGATGAGATCAAAGTCGAATGAGAATATTGAAATAATTTGGGCTGCTTTTACCAAACAACCCCTCTCGGAGAATTTCAAAGACTCTTTAAACTTTCCCGGATTAATTAGCTTTGTGAGGATTAATTAATTTCGTATAATTCACGGCCGTATTTTTGTCAAAAAATCAACAAATGTTCTGTGGATTGAGATGACTGTTTTCCATTTTAGCTCCAAGTAGAGAAGTTAGCAAGAGGAAGAGGCCATATGCTGGACTGAGGTGAGCGTACCCTCGTTTTGTAAGGGAGGATAGGTTACCAACACTGCACATTGGAAAAGTGGCATTTTATGCCCATGTGTTTCTTCTTGCGTCGTCTAGCTGAGCGGGCCGATAGCAGATATTAGGCTTGGCGATAGCCGAAGGGGGATGCAATTTACCTTAACTAGGTTAACATAATCTCCGCGGCTATGTGTCATTAATCCTCCTCATACACAATGTCAAACCACGAATTAACACAAAGGACAAAAAAAAACGAGGATAGCGCCAGTGTAAAACAGAAGCTATACGTTGAGTAAAGAGACCACATGACAAAATTCCTGATCAATCCGATGTTTGCATCAAGTTGAGCCGATATAATATATAGCCGAATCAAATCTAAACAGAGAATCCATAAGCGTCGTACGCTCATGACGGCCTAATTTCAATTTACGGCCGTGCTCGAAGTGAAGCGACATTTATTTGAATTGGGCTCTGTCACTCGAAATCTTAAACGCGTCGATTCGATGTCATACTATGGTAACCCGGCTTTTGGAAAGACTGTCAAATATTGTAAACATATTCATTAACTAACTCCTCTACAAAAAGCCATTTTGAAACTTTTGAAATGGGAAAACAGAGGTGAAGCGAAGGTAGCCCCAATACGCTTTAAGAAGGAACTTGAATGATTTGAAAAATAGTGTATGGAACTACAAAACGAACGTAGCAGCCCAACTTGAAACTGTTCCATGATTTTTGACATAATCTATCACTGTGATGAACAAGTAGTCGTTCTTGTTTAGTGAAACATGACAGAATATTACCAAAATGAGTCCAAAATGCTTACAGTTAGATGTAAAAAAATGTTTTTGCACGCTTGCTTTTACATGATTGTGTGATCTCATCGCAGATGATCTGAAAACATTTCAACGAGGATTACCATCAAACTTTTCAACAAGAGTAGTTTTTGAGTGTCGATCGTTCTTTTGCATGCGACATTATGTCGCGAAAACTAATCTAAGAATATAAACTGATCTTTGTAACTTTTCACATGTCGAAGCCAGACTAGCGAATTTCTAGTACTTCAACTTGACAGTGCTTTCTTTCTGGGTAAAATACAAAAGAAATACCTTCGACCCAAAATGACCTGTCATGCAACATGAAGTTGCAATGCGTATTTTCTTTTTTCACAGAATACGTCAACATTCGAAACCTGCGACAAAGTGGAAAACCCGAAACTAGAATTCAACTACGCAGACAAATCTCCCTGGCAGTGCTGGTAAAGGAACAACAAAGTAAATTACTGCATTCGACAAAAAGTAATTTTCAAAAATGGTTTGCTTTATTTAGAGGCGATGATTTAAAGGGGTTTGTCAAGATCAGAAGCGCGCTCACAATCAGCCATACGTCGCCCTCCGCGATTGAAAACACTGCATGCACTTGCCAATGAATGTTTAAGGCAACTTAACGCAGATGTCGCTGTGACTTATTTGGTGACCCGTGGACATTTAACGCCCCCCTCCCCTGGCAGAGAGTACCATTAGCGACTGTTGCAAGTGATTAGCGCCCTTCATCACATGTATGAGAAATTGGTTGGCCATAGCGCCTGTTCGGCCATGCACTTAGAACCAGCCAAAACGTATTAAGGGTGATGGAAGTGGATTTATCGATATAGGTAGTTTACACCTAAATGTTTTCATACCATATTCACTCAAGTTCCCCCTGCAGTTTTCGTGAATAGCTTTGATGGAGTGCATGTTGGTTGAGGTTAGGCGACTTTGGCTTGGGATACGAAAAAAAAGAAAAAAGAAAAGAGCTATGTCATACTTAAAATCTGGATAAGTTTGATTGAAGCTGAACCCACGGGATCCAGGAGAGTCAATGATTGCGTAGTGTAACATTTTTCACTGACAGAACGCTGAGTTCCTTCATATTAGGACCACGAAAACCCGTTCCTCACGTAAAGCGTATTTTCCGCGACCGAGTAGCGGAGATTCATCACCTTGAGCTGCTCTCACGTCAGTTGCAGGTAAAAACCTGACGTCTAGTCTGAAATAATCTAAATATGTAGATATAATTGAAAAAAAGTTGCATATACAGACTCGCTCCTTGGTTCCACTAAAATATTTGCTGATGGGTTCCATATTTAATAATTTACAGTTTTCCACTTGGTAGCATTGATGGATTGAAGTTTCAATTATGTTAGTTTGAAGGTAAACAATGAAGTTCACAACTCCAGCTTTAGCGTAAACTCCGCGCTAATCAGGAGAAGACAAGCGCGCGGTGGGAATTGAGAAGTCAAATAATGGTCTGAATGGGATTATTCTCAATATTTTTAATACTTATCATGGAATGAAGGGCCAAACATGATCTTCAGACACTGTCCAAGAAGATTCATGTTTTTGTATCGCGATTATGTGGCAAATAAGAAGTTTATAGTAAGAACTACAAGTTTTACTCGTTGTCTGCCATTCCGTTAAGTATTTATAGACTTGTCCTATCGACTTTTCTTGCCGCAGTAAGCTCTATCCCTTTGTGTCTTTAAGCCACGGAAAATTTAGCATCCGCTTCATAGGATCTGCGTTTCCCTGTCGGCAAACTGCTGTAGTGTGTCCCTACAGTATTCACGCTCATGTCCCTATCATATTCACTATCATCCCTATGATGCTCATTGTGGCCGCGCTAGAGGCTTTTCTGCTTCCTTCTTTCATGACTTTCTCGCTCAAGTGCAGAGCTCACTTAGACTTGCGAAGAAAAAGCTCATAAACACAGCCGACGGTATTTGGCCAATCGATTTTGGGGGAACGACGAAGCGCTTGACAAGTATCAAAGTCGAGCGAGAACCAAAATCACATGTGTATTGTGAGTGGAGTCCCGCGTAAATATAAATAAAACATTTGTCACAAAATGCTTTGAGAGAGGAGCAATATTTTAACTCAAAGTGCAGAAGTCATTGTTTCGCCGTATCTGTTGATTTTTGAGACCGCGCAGCTATCTTTAATAAATTCCCATCACCTCCCGGATTCGGAATTTGCATTTTATCAGAGCGACTGCGCTCCCCCAGTGCCCAACACGTCAGTCGGAATAAACTAACAGAGAAATACTCCTGGCAACTCGGTGTTACTACAGAATGGAGTGCCAGAGCTTTCCTGGACGTTTTTTACGCACTCACTAGATGATACATCTACTGTTTGGTGTAAATAATTGCCTTCCGAAAGGCTTTCCCTCTTAATTTGTTGTGACTGTGTAGACACTCTCGAATGGTTTTTAGATAAATGAGAGTAATTAAAAAATCTTTCACTGTATTTCTAGGGCTTCCTGGAAAAGACAGTTGTGATTTTTTGAGGGGGGCATGGATTTGTTTTTGGTAGCCAGCAGGAATTTTAATTGGAGTAAGTTGGCCCGTTAATTAGAACACTAAGACGAGTTAATGAAGAATTAAGTTTAAAAGGATCACAATGATAGCAATGGCCTTTTTGGAATAGTAAAGCATTCAACTGGTAAACAGAGGTGGGAAAACGAAAAATGATAATCAGCCGTTTTCATTTTTACAGAGGAGAATTTTTCACCTATGTTGAACTTTGATTGAACCTGTTAATATTTGCTCATTTGAGGATTAAAGACATCAAAACGTATCAATTTGGTCAAGTGTGTTAGGTCAAAAGCGTTGTGCTTCGCTTCTTCGTCTCTCCGCTCGAAGTACTGTTTCGCTTTATAGAGTGCACTCGGATGCTGAACCTTTTAAACCACTTTCTTCTCGTTGAAGACTACTGCCGCCGCTCAGAAACAATATGAGACTTGATAAACTCTAAGTTTTCTGAAATCATGTGCGTTGTGCTTTGATCTGATTGGCTTGAAGACGACGTTTGGGTCGCGGAGGAATAGAAATTGTAGCCTTTCATACTTTTTTAGTTTAGGCTGAAAAGTTGGCAAACTACAAACCTTTTAAATGATACTGAATCACTGCCAAAAATAGCCTTCATGGAGTAGGACAACTTAATTTTCACAGTAGAAAAAAAGGTCATCGGGGTCGTTAATTAACTACTTTTCGCCATTGGAACTCAATTCAGCCTGATTTTGAGTCGCGCACAACTAGGGATCCGCCCCCTATCAATCAATAGAAGGACAGGAGTTTGTCGTCCATTGTCAAATGGATCCTTTGCCCAAATTCGGTGTCAGCCTTTAATGGGTTCCCAAATGGACTTCTAAATTCGACAAATGAACGGAGCTGAACACGCTCTGTTCGTTGCTCTACATCTTGATCATATTACTCCATTATTTGGGGCTCTACTGACGATGGAGTGAGTTGACTTGAGCTCGATATCTGTGCTTCTCACCCGCATCCAATTCTCAATAATATACTTCATTCACTTTCCGATAAGAATTTGCCGTACAGCTGAGTTTCCGTGGTGACTTTTTCTTCCTTCGTCTTTTGGGAGAAAATGAAACAAACCAGTACTGATCATTCCTAACTACCTTCCTTACGATTGAGTTTCAGCTAGGGTAATAATTTACTGTGGACTCATTCACTTATGTTGGACACATATGCTTCGTGTATACTGAATAAATCGTGGACGTAGAGGCCCTGCTTTAGATACCATGCCCTCAGCCCGTGCCAGCAAAAGAAAAATATTTTCAGTTCTATCCTCTTCTCATGTGCTCAAGCTTTATTTAAAAAAAAGGCTGATTTCATCTTTTTAAAAAAGAAAAGAAATCTTACCAGACCCATAAAATATTGTCCGAAATATTGTTAGAATGCTTCTTCATGAACGAAAATTCGCCGTTATTTCATGCTAAATTTGGAAAGTAAAAGTATTGCTCCGCAATCACCACAAGTCGACGTAATGAGTCCGTGCAACATTTGACATAAATTACGCGAGAAAAAAAAATCTTACCTACAAGCATTAACCGTCCAGTTCGATCAGACGTTTTCTTAACAATCCAGTTCGAGAAAACGTCCCCTGAACTGTCCAGTTCGAGGACCGTTAAAAACTGCGTTTTCCGTTCACTGTAAAGAATTCCTTTCACCGGTATGGCTGTATTTTGTTCAGCAGAGGATGTAGATAAAGATAATGTTAACCATTTCTGATGACCCAAATACACACGTATTAGTGAATTGAAGGATTACAGATTACCGAAGACGCAATTTTGAATGGTCCTCGAACTGGACGGTTAAGAAAACGTCTTTTCGAACTGGACGGTTAATGCTGGTAGGTACCAAATCGTTCTGAATGCTCAAAAGTACAACACATGCAGCTAGTTAAAACTAGACTACTATGAACATGGGTATGAAGATTCGGATGAAGTTGAAAGACGAAGAATGTTCGTGAATAAGAAAAGCAATAATTTAACATTTTTTGGTGGCTAAATTTTATTCAAATATATATCCCTGACGGACCGCTTTGGACAATAATCAACGATGCTAGACGCGATTCGATGTTTAAAGTTGACCTTTGTTTCACAAATGTCAGAAATGGTTCTGGTTATCTATGTGGCCAGGCAGGAAGCCTATAGCAGAAAAAATGGTAAAGGTAGCTGGTAAGAGAACGCACCGAACCATCGGATAGTATCAGGGTGACGGGTTCGTGATTTATAGTGCATTCTCAGCGAC
>Ga0058701_10005844_pt1 | contig 10299 bp, 4 predicted proteins | sample AgamicOrMae_FD_97039 | JGI IMG/M metagenome (GOLD analysis project Ga0058701, IMG submission 97039) | Agave microbial communities from Guanajuato, Mexico - Or.Ma.e | ecosystem: Host-associated > Plants > Phyllosphere > Phylloplane/Leaf | place: Guanajuato, Mexico | collected 2012-06-04 | reverse complement strand
GATATGCTGTCATATTGTCTCTACTTACCTCCACTCTTTTTGGGGCCTTTTATACCCTACGACATTTTCAGAGAAAGAGTAAGTTGCACCTTTTCACATTCATTACTTGTGATACTGCACATATTAAATTTTATTTATCTTTTCAGGACTTGGATTTAGCAACTACGACAAGCCTTTGTAAAAGAGGAACTCAACTTGTGCTGGACACAAGCCGATATTTATTCTGGATGCTCTTCACAAATATAACTCTACATTTTCTGTATTACAATGCACTACAGCTGAATGTTCAGGTACTTTCTTTCATTACTCATGTTGTCAATCTTCACATTATTCTACCCAGCAAATTTTCAAGTTGTTCTGCATTCTCTTTTTAACCTGGGTTTAGTCCGCCATTTGATTGTTAGGATAAGTGACACACAACTGCTTAGGTCAGGTTAGGTTGGGGTAACTTTGGTAAGGTGAGGTTAACCTAGGTTAGGTCACGTGCTGTGTGCCTTGCTACCACTTCGCTCGGTTGCAGCCAAGCCGGATGCCGCTTATATCTCGGCTTTTCTCAAATTTAGTTTGGTCGTGGCTATTCACAAGCCATTGCAAATATTGGGAGACTTGAACGCACGTAAACGAGCCTAATGCATTTTCAATGCGAGGTGACTTGAACGCGCAGAACCCAACCTAATACATTTTATATGGGGCAGACGTGCGAATAGCTACTTCGATTTAGTTTATTTTTGATGGGTCATTTTTTTTTTTTTTTGCAGGTGCTAGAACGATTAGACGCTTGGACGACGAATGGTGTGGTATTTTGTGCCGGTTTGTTTTTCTGTATCAAATACATAATTTGTTACGGGTTAGCCGGTGCCATCATCAAAGCAGACGGACGCAGTCCGCCCCCTACCCCTCGGTGCGTCGCGAGGGTTAGTCTGTATTCAGCAATGTGGCGGCATTTTGACAGGGGGTACTACATTTTCCTACAAAGGTAATAATTCTTTCATTTTTACGTCGTTTTTAAGTCCCTTCTAAATTTAGGTTTTGATCGAAAAAATACTGGTAATCATACAACTTTCTGGGGGTGATCGAAGCAAGCGTTCCAATTCTAGAAGCGCATCTTACGACGGTTAGCTACCAAGTTGGAGGTTCCGTTAGAAGTAAAATCGGAGGATTGTGTGGTAAACGTTGCATCGAAAGAACTTGCCGCTCCCTTATTCGATTCCGTTCATGATACTTTTATCTGGTACCTTATAGCTTTGAGCCCAGGAATATGTTAAAAATGTTTTCATTTTTTGGAACTCTTTGTCTCGAAATTTTTGCACGCTTCAGGTAATCTTAAGCTTTCGCCCAACCGAAAAATAAAATAAACTAATCGCGTAGTTTGATATTTGTGATTAACCCATAAGAGCCCAAAGTATTTGGAGTAAAATTTAGCTTAAGAGAAATTCGTATGTTTTTTTCCATGAAATTACGCAATTTTAAACTTTGGAAAATGCCTAAATTATTAAATTTCATACTTCCAGAGGGGTGATATTTTTTAAATTGTGACAATACTGAACTAAAAAGATCCTCTAAAATAAATTTTTCTGTTCTCGAACGGCATCGCTGGGCGGTAGTGGGTTGTTTAGAGATTATGGCTTCTTCTTTTTTTTTTTTAGGTACGTTTACGGTCCTCTTCTTCACAAAAGTGACGGACTTCCTTGGCGGCTGTTGTGCTCAGCCATCAGTTTCCTGTTCGTTTTCGTGTGGCACGGTGCAACGTTCTGGATTTTCATTTGGGCCGCGTACAATTTCCTGGGAGTAACAATGGAAGCAGCAGCTCAGATCCTAGTGGCACATCCCAGCTACCAGAAGTGGGAGGTATGAGTGGAATCGACGGCGGATTTAAGAGTCATGGACTCAGCCACTCAGCCATTCACTTTGCCGCTGTTTTTGGTTGGTTACAGAAAATGCTGAGTCCGAATGGAGTTCTACGATGGAGGGCCCTCGCAGCCTGTCCCTTATTTATTATGTCTGCGTACACCAACTTTTATTTTTTCGGGGGCGAAGGAACTGCGCAAGTTTTGTTATCACAAATTTGGAGAGGTATGAATACAGCGATCACATGAAACTTTTCCCTCATACCGTAGTTTAAAATTTACTCTAGCCGTTAACACATTCAATAAAATTCATATATGAAAAAGATATTGATTTTAAGATATTAATTTTATTTTAATATATTTTAATTAATTATTTTGATGCAGCGGAGTTCTTTAATTTTAATCGAAGCTGAGTAAATTACAAACTACGGCATGAGAGAAAACTTTCATCTAGTAATAATTATCTTTTTTTTAGTTTTTTAACTTTTTTTTTTTAATAAGAATTTTTTTAAGATCCCCGTTTAAAAGCTCAAACAACGCTTTTTTTCCCCATCCAAAAAGTCTCGTTTTTTTTGTGGGAAAAAAATCAAACGAAAAAATTAATTGGAAAACAATTTTTTGTTATATGAAATACAGCATTTTTTTTCGTGTTTTAATGTTACAATAATTAAGTATCGTTGAAATCTAGTACCAAGAAAGGAGGAGCTAATGGGCATCCGACTTTCCAAAATTATCATTTACCGTATGTTGCCGTGTATGAGCCGTACTTTTTTTTTTTTAACTTTTTATACCCCTCCAAAAACCGGGTGCGGCTTATACACGGAGGCGTTCTTACACGTGTCCTATAGGACTAGGTTCAAACCTAGCCCTTTGAAAACCTGGGTGCGGCGTATACACGAGTGCGGCTTATATACGGACAAATACGGTAGTTTTTTTCGACTGAATTGGTGGTAAATGTATCAAGCTTTCTATTTTTCAGGTTCGGTTTGGCGCGTGATTTGCTTCATATTCTTTGGTTATTGCTGCTGCCAAGTTTCCAATGAAATCGAGCGGTGGAATTGGACTGAGAAGACTTGGCCGGAAAAGAAGATCGTCAAAGTATCTCACAAAAAGATATCGTGAATCAAGTATTACGATTTAAGTTATAATTTATTTATTCCATCGAATGGAAGCTATTTTTATACTGTCGTTCTAGAACAACGAAATCGAATGAATAGAAGTAGTGGCCTGTAAAGAAATGGTTCGAAAGGAGATCGACAAAGCATCTCACAAAAATACTCTGGGTCAAGTAGAATTTTGTTAGTTATTAATTTATTTATTACACTGAATTTAAGCATTTTTTATGCTTTTACGTAACGAGGTGTAATCATCGTACTGACCTTTTTTTGTATTTTTTCTGATCGTTTTTGTAAATAAATAATTTGACTGTCTATTAACCTGTTCGAGAAATTCTCGCTTGTGTAACATACAATGTTGCTTTACAATTGAGTGTAAGTCCTATATAAATGCGTCTTTTGTCACTGACGGGTTAGCCTGTCACCTGTCAGGAGGACACGAAAGCGTAAGTAGAGGTTACTTCTCATTCGCTGACAAAAACAATGTGATTTCGTGACGTTAAAGCGTATCGGTAGTTTTTTTTCCTTCTTTTTTTTCTATTTCTTTAGTCAAAGAATATTCTCACTTTTCACATGGAGCAGTAAAAGCACTGCTCCATGGTTTGCTTAAAAGTTGCCGTCCCCCCCATCAGGGAAGGAGGCAGGTATGGGATCAGCACTTTTGGTCCCGAGTGTACTCTGTCAATAAGAACCACCAACCCAGGTGCAAGGTATGTAACTCACCTAGTATGCATAGAATTTGCGATGAAGGGTCGTAGAAACTTGCAGGTGCTGTCTATTCCCCAACATATACGCATCTTTGTACCCGAACTGAGGAGGTTAACGGATGAGTTGACCGCATGTCGTAATCTTGCGAAAATTCACATTTATTTTTATTTCAATTTCTTAACTCAAGAGAAAAAGGCCACAAACTTCTTTTCTTGCTCCAAAAGACGTTTAAATGCGTGCATTTTGCGCATCTTAAGTTGAAGATCGAGGACCGTTCGCGCCACAGGGATTTCTCGGTTTGTAGGTAGGCAACAAGCAGCACACCGTCGTTGAGTGGGTTGCAGCTCTTTCGGTGAGCAGTTGCCAAAAACCACCTCAAGCTGTTATTGTTGAAGCTAGTTTTTAATTCGAAAGTTGACTTCTGCGTGCTCAATATCGTCTTTTGAATGCATAAAAGTCTGGGGGTTTTGCAGGCAAAAAATTGACATCATTTTAACATTTTTTTAAAATATTTTTTTTTTGAGCTTGCCAGTGGGCTTGTCGGCAAATATGGGTTAACTCCCCCCTAGAGTCGATCTGCTGGTAGGCCCTACCGGTACAATCGCGCAGTTTAAAGATGAGAATTCCGCCTCGATTAAGGCTCTAATTTTTCCATTTTACTCATTGTCAGCATTATTGGGAACTATGCAGAGGATTCTCAGGAAAACTCGGCAGCCTACTATTGTCGCGCTATTGACAAAGCATTTTCATTTCATTCAACACCGGGAAAGTAATCTCCGATCGATCGTAAAAAGCGGAAGTAATGAAAAAAAGAAAAAGAAAATACGAGTACATTATCTTTCGTTCTTTATCATTGCAACTTTAGGCGCCTCCCTTAGCGTCACTTTTCAATAAGATAGTTTTGTGTTAAGACCAGGTTTAGACCTACGAATAAAAAAAATAAACAAATAAAAAGATAGGAGAAAACAGCAGCTTTGTGCTTAGTGAAGCGGTTCGCCGCTAGTAAAAAAAAAGAAAAAAAACAAACAAAAAAACAAACATAAAACGAACAAACGAGGCTATGTTAGCCAGGCAGTGTTGAAGAGGCCATAATAAACATAAATATTAATAGTTAAGAAAAAAGAAAAACGCAAAGTAGCTTTTTTTTTAAATATTTTTTTTAGGTGGTACAATACACTATAACCTGTCGTCTCTATGCGATCTCACGTTACTACACTGAAACTAATTAAGCATGCACAGCGGAAGTCATTAATTTAAGCCAAGCTAAATTTTCTCTTTTCTCATCCAAAATCTCTGAATTTAAAAGGATCTTTTTTGAATGGATCTATCCACATTCTATCTACGCGTTCTTGCGGACGAGGGCTTTTAAGTAAGAATCGGCTGGGCCTGGACAGCGTTCAAAAACTGTCCCCCGATGGTGCCCTGTGGCCCTGTCTCTTTCCCACTCATGAGAGCTCAACATGTTAGATAGAGAGAGCACTCGCGGGAATCGTTCTTGAACGCAGCCAAGGCGGGGACACCCGACCGGGGAGGCTGGAAGCTGCATGGAACAGCCGCCATCAGTGCTAGCTAGCGTAGCGCACGGACCGCCCACCGTCGTGCAGCGAGACCAAACCCAGTCCAGTCTGCGTTCGGGATTATGGAAGGGTGTTTGTGAATGTGTGGTGACAAGTGCAAAGTGACGTGGATTTCAAAGGAAATTTTTGTGTTTTGGATTGCATAAATAGGTGAGTTCGCCCGCGGAAACAGTGTGGAAGACCTGTTAGCTCAGTGTGCGCTCCGTTGGCAAGCGGAGTGTATAAAACTGCGCTATCTCTCAAAATATTTACAAGTGCTGTTGACAAGTTGATAATTACTCTTGTGACTTGAGAGTCTTGATTGAGATATCAGGAAATATCGACTACCGAATGGGTCAGTTGAGATGATTGGCTGAAACGTTGCGAAAACGAGGATTTCGGTCGTGTCACTTTGACACAACGGGGGGCGGCTATGAGGTTTTGGCAATTTGCCCCTATTGTTGAACAGGTACTTTTCGGATGTCGCACAGTTAACTCTCAAAATATGGGCTGTTGACACTACCTGTCAGCGTTAATTTAACTAGCCGGCCACTTCGTCTGTGGTCCTGATTCACCATTTACATGATTTGCAGGTTATGTGTTCTGTGGCACAATCAGGATGTTCAGAACTTTCTCTACTTCTGTCATTTTTTATGGATAACTTTAGAGGCTCTCTTAGTGTTTTGACAGGTTGATTTAATGGCAATACTTGCCAAGGATATTATCAATCGCCCAAGGATGGATTTTCCCTTATTTCAAAACGCCTTTATACTGTCATGAGCCATGAATTAATTAATTTGGTTATGCTGTGACTTCTGATGAATGATGAAGGTACTGATGGATTACTTTAACACAAATTGTTAAAAACGAGTAACTATTGTAACATGTGAATGAAAGATATCAGTCAGTAAACCGTCAGGGCCTTTGGGTTTTTACCACAAATTCTGTTGTTAGAAGGATATCATCTCAAGCAAAGCCTTGTATTTTTAGTCCCAAAGTTTCTTCAAGCTTGTTTCAGTTTCTCAGAGGTATTACGAAGACATGATGACCCTAGACGTTTCTGTACAACTTTTTAACTACATCCTCCCTGTAACTCATCCAGAGCAAATGCTCAATCATTATGTGCAGTTTAAATGCCACTTCTATGTTTATCATGATAAGAACTGATGGCATATTGGGAGTAGGATTCAGCTTTCATGAAAAACAGAGATTTACCTGTAAAGAGGCTTTGACTTTGACACATAATTTCATGTGGGGCAATGATCAAAAGCATGTTGATTTTTATCCTAGCCATTTTAAAACACCCGAAAGCCGCACTCGATACGTTAATGTCCTGTCGTAATAGCTTATCATTGTTTACTAATTCAGGAAAAAAAATAAAAATAAATAATAATAATAATGGAAAAAAATAAAAATAAATAATAATAATAATGGAAAAAAAAATAAAACACCTCGCCAAAGCCCATTACAACAGTTTTGCAAAAGTATTACAAAAGTATTACGAAGGTACCCAATAATACGGTTCCGGAATTTTAATCAGATAAGTTTTAAGTTTAAATGAATAGAGATTCAGTAAAATGAATATTAAAAAAAATAACAATAACGGCTGAGCTAAAACATAGAAAAATAAATCTTTTCATGTGAATGCTCCAGAGAGTGTGGAAATTAGTTGCTACTCGGTTCGTGTTAAATATTAACGCGAAAAGGCCGTGTTGTAGTGATGGGCGCGGTGGGGTTGCGAAAAGGGGGTCAGGTGGGGGACGGAGTTGGGGTGGGGGGTGGGTCCTAGATCGATGCTGCGGAAGGGAGAAACCAGGGTTGGGGGCATCCTCTGCTCGGCTCGGCACCCGCCGCGCTGCTCTGCAGGCCGGGGGATTGTTGGCCAGGGAAAAACAAAATAAATTTAACACGGAGCTATTCGTTAGTGCAACGCCGGATTTGTAGGGATAAGGTGCGCTTGGCATGTGCCTTGTTTAGTCACGTGCCCTGATTTATGCGGGGGATCATGTCCGCGACCAATTAAATGCGCCTTGAGCAATTATTTTTTGTTTATACCCCATTGTCGGGTTTGTCGTCCTGCGGAGAATCTAGATTTAGGATCCAACGTATGCACTCGAAATCGTAAACATTTTCCACGTTTTGTGTGTTATCTTTCGTCGCCAAGACGAGTGGAGCGATATCAGAGCGAGGAAAGAGCAATCTAACTTAACCCATAACAGCCCAAAGTATTTGGAGTGAAATTTAGCGCAAGATAAATTCCAGGGATTTTCCCCATTAAATTTGGAAAATGCCTAAATTAATAAATTTCAGGTTTCCAGAGGGGTGATATTTTTCAAATTTTGACAAAACTGAACAAAAAAGATCCTCTAAAATATTTCTAAAGTATTTCTGTTTCCGAACGGCATCGCTGGGCGGTAAAGGGTTAACCTGTCATTAAGCCTGATGTTGCTTATTTTTCGGCGGCAGTTTCTATCGCCGAGAAATTTACGGCTTAAGGCGTGGCGATAGCCAAACAAAGCATAAGTTAGCGAAGAATACTCATGTAACGTAACTTATGCGGTTTCTTGTTAGTCCTTATATGTTATTAAAGATTGAACTAGGGTGAAACGCAGGAGGTGGAGAAAGCAACCTTTAAAAAATTGAGAGTGGCTTACCGTGCCGATTCGGGTGTACAAGTATTCTACACATAGTCCGGACCTGTATTATCTTTAACTGGGTCAGAGTAGCCACTTGCTTTTTAACTGGGTCAAAACGTGCTCGCTGAGAATTCATTGAATAACCATAAGGTTTGAATTTTTTAGGCCATCTAAAAACGTGTTGAACGAACCCATTGGATGAAAACCTCTATTCTAAACATTACTGTCGTTAGTGATTTTTGAGCCTTCCACTGTTGCCAACTTGATAGGAAAATTCATTTAGCGAAATTCGGATCGAACATTTATTTCCGTCTAATTTCTGTTAAAACAACATTTTGATTAGGCTCAAAATGCTCATTTGTGAAATTTCAAACAGTGTATTTTTATTCATTTTAAAAATATCGATTGTAATATTTCGTTATTACAAAAGTTTCAGCTTACAGTTGGTGGCTTTAATGTTTTTTTTTTGGGGGGTAGGGGTTAGACAGCTTGTATTAAAGTAATAGGTCCATATGTTTGAGGTTAAGTATAGTTTTGAGATGTTTAAAGAACATCTTATGTCGTGCATAACCCTTCGATATTAGTATTTCGCTTAACAAATCCTGCTGTTGCCTCATTTCTTTTTCTTTTTTTTTGTATAGCCTCGACTTTTCTGTAATTTTAATTGATTAAAATAATGTTTTTGTCTTTATTATTTCGACTTAGAGGAAAATATTCAGAGGAAAATATCTAGAAAATACATTTTTTTCTTATTTTTTTTCCGTCGTTTTAAAGGTGCAACGGGAAGGTGGCAATGTGTTTTCTGTCCTTGGTGATTGAATAAGCTTGGCAGCGGACTCCACGTACATCTTTTTTTTTTTCGTCTGTATGCGGTTTTATTATGATGGATTCTGTTGATGATAATATGAGCGGTTTGCCGGACTCTTAACATAGGCTGTGTCTTTGACAAGTCAGTCTCTTTTGGTATACTCATAAGGATGCAGGAAAGCTCTCAAAGAAGCTTTCTCCTATGAAAATTCAAACCTAAGCCTAATCATGGTTAGGTTTATTTTTATTATTTCTTTTAATATTTTTTTTTTAAACTGCGTAAGTTTTGTGTCGAATCTTAGCTCCTTCCCTTATTATTTCCTCTTAACTCCAAGTAAAAAAAAAGACGATTTTTTTTTTCAAAATCCTTAGAAAAACTTAATTTATTAGCATCACCACTTGGCAGATCGTGCCTTGTTTTTCCTCACCTTGAATAGCGGTTTGATCGCATGTAGTTGCCTACAAGAATTTCTCCCGGGACCGTCCGTAAACCGCATTAATGAAAAATTATCAGTGGACGCGGATGTTTACTTAATAATCATCGACGGCGTAGTGATAAGTTGTGACGGGTCGGCATTCATGCTTTCATGTCACTACCATCAGACCACCGCCGGAATCTCCATTCACAAGAGCTCACTTTGTGCACCGAGACGATCACATTATTATTTTTTATTAATGGGAACTCGCCTAAACTTCCTGTTGCAGTACACATTACTGTAAATGACTAACAATAAAATCTGTTATTCCATAAGTCCCTTCGTTTGCGAAATTGATAAACTTATTTTTAATTTTTTTTTTGCTTTTAATAGCTCATTCTATTTTATACTTGTAAATTTAGCTCGTTTTTTTTTTATTACTGTTCAAGGCACATTTTTTAAAAAACATTTTCTACTCAAAGACTCGTTAAGAAACCCTTTTTTGGTTGAAGCGAACCCGTTCGGTATAACATAGCGCTTAGGCGACCTTTGGTATCATCCCCCATGGGCTATGACTATGGCGACAGCTGCAGCTGTCGCCATAGTCTAACACCGCTTATATTTTTTTTGTTAGTTTTATTCGCACGCCTATGTTAATAAAAGGGATACTTGAACGCACGGAAACCAACCTTACGCATATTTTAAATCATGGGAGGTGACTTGAACGCATGGAAACTACTTAATAAATTTTTGATGAGGCAGCGGGTGAATAGTCACTTCGTATTTTTTCCCCGGCAAAATCTACTTTCTTAAAAGACTTATTCGAGTGAAATCCTTGCGTTTTAACCAAAAACTCAACCACTCGAAGCTTCGGCTAGGTCAGTTTTTGGTTCAAACGAGCGAATTTCACTCGGAAGGTTTTTAGATGCTTGACCGCAGGTGAAACACAAGAGATAGAAGTCTTACGTTAAAAATTTGCAAAGTAGGGAAAGTGCTAGCTTTTTTTCTCTTTTGCAAGTTTGAAGTTGCCATTCGCCAGATGCAGCCACTGATCGCTCGGGTCGATTTAGTGTCCATTCCTGTATTGTTATTACAGTGAGATCTCGGTTATACGTCCAAGTCGGGACTCAAAAATTTGGACGTAGAACTGAGAGGGACGTACAAGTGAAAATAATCTTCCGTATAACGCCATGTAAAGTATTCTGGATAAGACT
>Ga0058701_10005843_pt1 | contig 10300 bp, 5 predicted proteins | sample AgamicOrMae_FD_97039 | JGI IMG/M metagenome (GOLD analysis project Ga0058701, IMG submission 97039) | Agave microbial communities from Guanajuato, Mexico - Or.Ma.e | ecosystem: Host-associated > Plants > Phyllosphere > Phylloplane/Leaf | place: Guanajuato, Mexico | collected 2012-06-04 | reverse complement strand
TAGCGAAAATATAGCGATTTATATAGAACGGGAATAGCGAATTCGATATCTCGATCGCTATGACGGTTTATCGGTTCGTTACGCTTTAACGAAGTTCGTTATGGAGAACCGGAATAGACCCCCAGGTGACTATTAACACAGCATTGGCAGGCCAACGCCCGGAATTAAAAATGTATCATGTGCCAAATTTTAATCTCCAAAATACCCAATTCTGCTGCCAGTGCAAACACGCAGCCTATCTTTTAGCCAATCAGAAATCGATGTTGAGATTATATGTTGTCGCCATCTATCCAATTATCATAAGGTTTTGAGAAGGCGATCGGTATCGCTGATATTGGCAAACACGTTTTGATGAACAACGATTAAACTACGTGAGGGGGGAGTACGATAAGCGAGATTATACACAGCAATGCCAGTCGAGTGGAGCGAAGATACGTTTTCTATGAATAGGCGGCGGGACCTGGCTGCACTCCGTCCGCGCCCTCGCAACACAAAAATGATGTCTTGTCGAGCGTTAATACTGATAACCTGCTTATGGGGGGGAGAGAATCGCGCTTAAGCGGAAAGTCATTCTTTTTGCCTTGTGTAATACCGGTTCAAACACGAGTTTTTGCTGGTTGTTGGATAATTAGATGCACACAGTCAACTTTAAAATTTGCCTACCTTTTGCGTTATACCTTGTACGATGCTGAAAAAAAAGTAATGACAGCGAAGCAAGGCGCGAGGCTCGTAACATAACCTAACTTAGTCTAGACTTATGCAACCGTAACACCTGAAGGTGCTTTTCTTTAAGGTGGTTCCAGCGATGCATACTAGTCAAGTTCATAAAAAAATCCAAAAACCTTTTTAAAAATCTCAAACTTTGAGAAATTATCACGTTTGGCGAGTAGGAGCTTCAGTTATTCTTCATAAGTCGTGAAGTACAACAGCTAGGTGTATTTTGAATTATGAATTTTCATTCCTTTGCTGATTTGACTCATTTTTCATCAAAACGCTGTTGTTTTGGAGGTGCTTTAAAATAACTAAACGGTAGATTATCGGCAAACTTGACCAGATTGCTCCTAATATTCCTTTCTACACGTGAAATAGTTTTTGCACCCTTCATTTAATCTAAGTCAGACGTTAAAAAAATAAAATTCAACGAATTGTCGGCTATTTTTCCAAACTCCCGTACAAGTGGTGTTTTGACGGCTGAAAAAAAAACGTTTTTTTTTTCAATTTTTCCTTCGGTTTTTTTTTCGTTTTTTTCCATCGTCAAAAACAGAAAAAATTGGAAAAATGAAAGAAATAGCATAAAAATTGCTGCGATTTTAAACGATCATTTCCGGCATGATTTTTAACGATTTTAGTTAGTATTTCTGAGACTTTTAACTGAGTTTGGATGAAATTTGTTGTAAGCTGAGCAGGTTTTTAGTTGAAAATTATAACTATTATCAAAGTAGATTTAATAAATATTTTATTGTTTTCAAATGCACACAATACAAGATATGTTTCATTTTAATTAAATTATCTGAACACTGAAAAACTGCAGAACAAATTCGTACAAAAGGAATATTATTAGATTTTTTAAAAAAATCACAGTACAGTTTCGTACAGTCTTTAACTTAACCTATGAGATCAGTGTCAAAGTCGAAAATCCTCAAAATCTCTATTTTCCTTCTCCCACCTCCGATTCTATTTTTCTTAAAAAATAGTTCACAGTACGGACGGAACAGTGCCGTATATGCTCGAGATACAGTCTAAAATGCTTTCTATCCGTCATAAAAAGTCATTCAGAATATGAATCCTCAGATACCATTTCAACTTTATTTATCTAAAATACAGCTAAAAAGAGAACAAGCTGCTGTCCAAACGCAAGACTACACACCAATTCTGCAGTAACTTGACGTTATGCGCCACTCTAGACGAATTTTTTCAACTTTTAAAAAAAAAAAAAACCGTTTTTTTTCTCGAAAAAACCGGCTTTTTTGGGTTTTTTCCAAGCCGTTTAAAAAAAACGTTTTTTTTAAACAATACGTAAGTGCCAATGCATTTCCCCCCAATTTTGCGATTGAATACCGTAAAAACGGGACGGTCAATTGTTTTCTTACTTCGCTATATACTATGGGTATACTTATTCTGAACCTTCTCTGAAAATTTCATGTCTTCATCTTATTTTAGCCTACCACGCTGGAACCACCTTAACTTGGCGATCACGATCGCAGTCGCTAGCGACTCGGCGACTTGACCTCGGGCGGCCTCCAGCTCCTACGGGTCGCGCTCGGCCAGCCTGAACCGTCGCCCCACCACCGAACCCAGCCGAAAGGCCTTGCGAGTGGGCCCCGAAGGATCCTTCAGCCGCCCGAAGTCTGATCGCCAAGTCACGTGATTCCACCGTGAGCGACTGTGGTCGCGATCGCCAAGTTGCAGAATAGCACCTCTGCTACCTGCTAGAGTCTGTGCGTTCCTTCACAACGAGCGAACATAATGTCTAGAAAAATTCAAAACTTTCAATTATTTGTTCTACTCGTTTTGGTTTACTCCTATTGCCTCATTTAAACAGTTTACGAGTCGGTAATCATCTACTGTATGAAAAATGTCTGAAGTTTTTATATATTTTTAAAATTTATTTTAAATTTAATTTTAGTGAAGAAATATTGTAAAATTAAACGAATGCGCGCGCACACCTTGGGGACCGTATAAATGTTTATGACATCCACCACCCCAGACTATAAGAGTCAACTTCTTCCTGTAAAAATCATACCTTGCAACAATTATGTACTTTACAACTCCAAAGTTCCTCTGAAGTTACACTCAAATAATAAGCGTTGGCTTCTTTTGTTGCACAGTTTATTTCTGTCAACGTTACCAAACTTTACCACTCTAAAGTTCATCCCCAGCTACCCTCAAGTAACGAGCGTCACCTTCTACAGTCCTAAAGTTTTTTTTTCGATGTTAGAAAACTTTGGAACTCTAAAGTTCATCTAAAGCAACTCTACAATGGTGTGCGTGCCAAAGTTCTAAAGTCAACCATAGACAAACTCTAAAGTTTTAAAGTTTCCTAGAGTCTACTTCAATAAATATATGGACTCCAAAAGTTTAAACAGTAAACTTTAGGTATTTTTAGTTTTAAAAGCAAACTCCTAAGAACTTTTGAGTTTTTAAAGTTTTTTCTAAGGGGTATGTTGCATTATATGGCTGAACATTGGCCTATTGAAAAATAACCAAAAAACGTATTACCCTTGTTCTATTTTCTCACTAAAAACTGGTTTAGTTTTTACTATGCTTTCCTAGTACTAATGCTGAGGTCATGACCAGTGTTACAATAATGATGGCAATCATTGCTTTGTCTAATACTACTGTACTTGAGTGCTCGCGACTATTTCAGATTGGCAGGGAACAAAGAGATTGTGGTCTTGAGGATAATCGAATAGCCAAGATGAATGCCGTGTGGTGTAAATGGATTAAACCATGCTGATGAGCCCCACTGTGAAAACCGAATGCTAAATGGTTTCAGTTGAAACCACACGTATCACAGAAAGCTTCTTGACCCGTCAAATCTGTTTTTGTTTGTGTCTTTTTCACTTTAGCTCCAACATTATTTTTCTCATTTTTTCAAGATCTCCTTTTGGTATTTTAATTAAATCTTAAGCTTCAGCGAAGCGTTTTTGACTTAAACGCTTGATTCGAAACACGCATTCATACTCTCATAAATGTATTCTAAAATTCGTGTCAGTGAACTACCGATTTTGGGCTGTCAGCGGTATTCAATAGAGCAAAGATTTGCAGTTTTCAGCGATCACGCGTAAAGAAGCTCAGGGGTACAGTCAGTCGGTTTACAGGCTCGCTAAAAGTTGGAAGTCGTGCGAGGAATTCGTCTCTATGAGCCGCAATAAATATAAGTAGAGTGACGGAGTTTTTACTCCTTTTCACGCACCCCCCACGACCCCAGCAAATCCGATAAATGTACGGAAAATTTGTGCTACTGGAAAATGGTTTTAGGAAATGCCTGCAACAGCCTCTGCGTTATTCACCCATATGATTATTGTTGGCCACATGAGAGGAACGAATCTAGGCCCTTGTGGAACCACAAGGGTACCTTTTGTCTGGGGATCTGATTATAATTAAGTGACCCCAACCGTAAGTTCCATTCCCCATAGTGGCTTCAACATATCAGGGTTCAAGATGCGCTCAAGTTGTAGGTAATTGGCTGCGGCTGCTGACGTCACCATGGCTGGCATGGCTCCAGCCTGCTGATCAATCACGCAGCCCCGCGAAGCGCCACGAGATGCGGGGTTCAATCGTGAACGTGTCCAGTGGCGAGGAAAGCCTGATAGCCTGCTAAAGCCATCTCCCCTCGCTAAATATCTCGCCGTTTTTAGTGGCCACTATAACGTGGTGCCATTAAAAGTGGTGGGGGACGTGAAAAATGAACCATTATTGCCTCGCCTCGCGTTCACCGGACAACACAATTCATCACAATATCCCCGAAGTTTACACTCGCAAGTTTCAATGGGAGACCACCAAACGCGATTAACTTTGAAATTTCATGAAATAACAGTTTTGAAACAATTATTTTTTTCACGTTTTTCAGGGCAGGGACTGTTTGGATTCTTTAAATCAAAGTAATTTGGAAGCTCACCTGATCTTCATGAACATTGTCTGAGAAATAAACGAGCATATTCATACTGTAAACATGTTTTGCATAAAACACACATATACAAACATGCAGGTACAGACACACATACAAACATGCTCACAAATATACAATATACAAAGATACATACTAACATGTACCGTACATACATGTACAAACAAACATGTACCGTACACACATACACTCAAACGAACATACATTGGACATTACTTTCCGACCAGTATCTTCGGAGCGACGACAGTACACATACATACAGAGCCTACATACACCCAAATGGACTTGCACGAAACTATAAAGCCCTTTTCCGAAAGAAGAAGCGGGCTTAAAACTCAAGACGCCGCAAATGAAAGTGGTAATAGGTGATTCAGATAAATCTATACGTGATTCGTTACTTCCTCCGTAAGATCTAGGGTTAGCGCGGGATCTTTTGATCAAGTGCGTTCCAGCAGCGCACTGACAGAGTTAAAGATGCCGAGAGCTCTTAATGAAAGCCTTGCCAGAGTTATTTCTTATTGAATACCTGGCATCTCTACTCTCATTTCCGGGACTCGGAGACGCGGTCGAAACGCTCAGTCCTTCTGTTCAGCATACCAACTTAAATGGTGGCAGCCTCATCAAGGAAAACAGGACCTCGCAGTACACATGCTAACCCCCCCTCCTCCTCTCTTTACCCTACCCCGCCCAAGTGCGGTTAACACGGTCGCTGCCCGCTCGAAAAAATTGTGTCAGTCTTTGCTGGGGGATTTGAGGTCACCGCTGCTGGATGATATTTCACAATAAAGTGGTTCGTCTCCATCGACTTTGCATTTGACCCCTGAGCCCCGAATTTCATTATACGGCTGTGGAATCCTGTAGGGCTCTGTGCATAGGCAGCACGCCTTACATGCCTGAATTGCTGTTGCCTGCTTTCGCTACGCAGTGGCCAGGCACGGCAGCGCGAGCCGTGTTTATTCTCAGTAAACCCGTCCGGATGAAAACAATATTTTACAGACGCATCTTTTTGCGAAGAAAACTATTGATGTTCAGGGCGTTTCGACGACTTTTACCGACATTTTTAGCATTACATGCTATGTCTACCCAGATATGAGCACTTTTTTGGCCATGTATATATTTCAGCTTTTTAGTCATTTTACTTTTTTTTTAACCCCTTATTCTAAGTTGTTGTTGGTTTTACGTCGTCAACTTTAAAATTAACGATGTGAAACGATTGAGAGGGGAGAAAATGAATTTGTAGCGTCAACAGATCGTTTTGTTTGTTTAGGCCCAGCTAACCAGTACCGTTGTGCTGGTAATTTCAATTGTTACAACAACAATCTGAATCATTACCACACCAATTATAGTTGTCACCGTAACAAGTGAAATCGTCATCACACCAATCAATTCTGCCTTGATGAGAGTAACAACAATGTCATTTTCTCCGTGGAGTTGCATTTATTCCGTATTGTAGAACAAAAGTAAGCGTTCACGGTAGAATACGTTAGAGGCTTGTTTTAGGTATGGGTTATGTTTGCTTGTTTAAGGTTTGTTTTACTAGGTTAGAGAATTAATTGATAAGGTTGGGTTCGTGATTAGGTTAGAGATTCGAACCCCTTTATAGCGGGTCTCAAGGGACCGACGAAAATTTGCGTATTCAGCGGGAACCGTGATTTTTCAAAAAATCCCCAAACTTTGCAATTTACACTCCCATGACACCTCATATGAAGGTTTTACAGATACGGGAACAATTAGTTACTGCTATGCCTCTGCCTGAATTTAATCAATTCGAAAATCTTACTCCGTGAGATGAGTAGACTTTGCTTTCCTTTTATGTTAAGGCAAAAGTGAAATTGAGAAATCAAGTGAAGCAGGTTTTAAAAATACAGTAGAAATCGTCTATAACGACGGTCAGGGGAACTGAGAATTTCGTCGTTATATCCGGTTGTCGCTGTCGCTATAACCGATATCCCGATTTTTCCCATTCTGACTACTACTACCGCTTTTTTTTGCTTCGATTTAGTAAGTAGGGGTGTTTTATACGGTATTCAAGAGTTTTGAAGCAAATAACATTATGTGCTTATAGTCTTGTGACAGTCTTATAATGAATCGAAAAAAACTTTTTTTAGTGACGGTAATCAAGGAACCTAGGTACCGTACCGGTAACTCATACAATGGCAACAAAGTAATTAAAGTCAAAGCCTGTTGGCCTATCCAGGCTACTTGTGCGTGAAGTAGTCGGTGAGTTTGGACTGCTTAGTGTACTACCCTTCGTCGTACCCAGCTGCGTTTAAGATACGCCTTTATTTCACACTCATGGCACTATTGCGACCATGGTGTATATGTGTCTGCGACGGAGGCGCGTGGTTTGACCGTCATCGTCGAACTTCGTCGTCATAACCGATCAAAAAAACTCCAAAATTTCGTCGTTATAAGCGGTTTCTTCGTCATAGACGCGTCGTTATATCCGATCTTTTTTGCATGTATTGTCATAGCGGGCCAAACTTTTGGTCATAATTCCGTCGTTATATCCAGTTCGTCGTTATAACCGATGTCGTTAGAAACGATTTCTACTGTGCGACCTACTGGTATTCAAACATACTTTTATTAAGGAATTGTGTTTTAACAAACAATTTCTTCATGAAAATAAAAAAAATTAAGAGTCTCTGTCGGCATCATTAAAACATAAACAAAAATTCCTCGCCGACATTTCTTTTTGAAACGCATGACAAACGTAAGTAGACTTGCCGGCGTACTCACACACACTTTTACGCGTACTTTCACAAAACCAAGACTAAAAGAGAACGAGAAAAGGGTGGAGGGGGAAACAAAGCTAGTTGCCGCGCCGCGTGCGTTACCCCAGAAATGCGGAACACAAAAATTCGCATTGTAATCGGGTTTTTTGTTGCGACGGCATCAAAAGTTTTCGCGTTTAAAGCAGGATAGCGTTATAAACGAAACGTTCGCGTTATAACCGTGACACCTTACATTGGCTCTCATGGCAATGTCCAAGGGACCGCACTAATTCGCGTATTAAGCTGAATCGCGTTGTATCCGTAAACCTTATAACGGGGCTCGACTGTAGTTTAAATATTTCGTATTAATATTGGGTTAGGAGGATCACGTGCATTTATTTCGGTACCAATATCGTGGCAATTAACCTCATCAACGTAGTCTTAAGTAACATCGTTTGGCTTTTCATCCCCATGACGTCATGGATGATTGTCTTATTCGTGGTTGATCTTGGCTCAACAGTCCAAGGTCATAACAAAGGTTTTACGGCATCGTCGTTTCTTCTGCTTCCCTCTTTCACATCACTCGACTTCTTGTCCTGATTAGAATCCCTTTCGTGTTACGGTAACGGTCATTGTCATTACTATCTCAAGTTAGGCCTACCAAAGGGGGTTATTTCGTAGAGAAGCGAACAGTCATCGGTCCTATTACCCTATTTCTCATCGCTAAACCCATTGGAGACTATGCCTTCTAGAACATTTTTTTTATGATTACATGAAAAATGGATTTGTAACTTTCAGAAGCTTACGCTAGTGAAAATACGCCGATGGTGGCCTTATACGTTACACCGGGATGAATGTGTGTTAAAATACGCACACCTTGTATCTTCTCGGTTTTCGAGAGAGCCGTGACAAAAGAAAGGGATCAGCAAATGTTCTAATGAAAACGGGTGCAGACAGGTCTATCAAAAAAAAAATAAGTCCGAGTATGATATAACACCGTGATATGATTTTACCGATAACAGGCAGGGGACTGCCCAAACGGTTTCCTGATTGTCGTGGAAACTTATTCATTATATGCATCTACACAGTAAAAACACTTCTCATTTTGCGTAGAATGGTCTTTTTATGGTAACTATATTTATTTTTCAAACAATCGCTTAAACAGAGAAAATTTCCGGTCGAAGAAATGAAAGAGGGTAGGTTACGCCCGTCTAGCTGCTGTCACATATGTTATTTCAATTCAGTTTCGATCGTCCTTTGCGATTGGTGGATTTTAAGTTGCAACTATTCGCTCTGCATTGGCTGTCTCGGAACGTCCCGAAATCGGATATCCCAAGTGCCCGTATCATGGATATCGAAGTGAGATAATTAGTGGAAATCTGCTGCCTAGAACAACAGGTAGTTGTCACTCTTAGGCAAGCGATGCCGATATTCCTCCCTTATACATCGGTATTCCCTTGGGATATCCCGATATACCGGGCTCTTTTCCGTCAGTAGTCTTTATAGTAACTATGGGTCATAAGTAATATTGTATATGTGGTGGAGAATTCACTAGGTCTCCTTGTGAGACACCTTTTCCTGGGGAACGGGGACGCGCAGCAGAATGAGAAAACACTTAAGTCACCAGTTACATGCAGATCAGAACGAAGAGATTTATTTTGACATTGTAGGTCGCTTTTATAGGCCGGATCGACCCGATACAATCATCACCTAAAAGGCGGTGAACAGGGTTACCAATATATAAATTTCTCGTTACCAACTTATTTACAATAAGTAATGTGTTAGTTTTAAATGTGACATTTTCTACATCTCGTGTTTTATCCCCTGTTTATGGCAACAGACGTCAAACAACCGCGTTAGAGTAATCTAGGTTAGATACACAGTTAGGTCGAGGTATGTTACGCCTCACTTCGCCACCGTTCCGTCCGACTGTTGTCAAACCCAATGCGCTTGGGTTAGGTTACTTTAGGTAAGGTTAAGTGCCGTGAACCTCTGATATTTACTCGTTTTTGTGAATGATGGTGGAACACGGGTTAGAGAACACCTTATTTCATCGTATTTAAAGTGTTGAAAGAAATTGGCTCGTAAAGCGGATTATACTGTATTTGTTTACAAAAATCAGATGAATATCCGGTGATGCTATTTGATAAGCGTGCAGTGCCTAATCTAACCTCTACTAATCCTATTTCTAAAACGAGGAAACAGAACATCCGTGAAGCTGAACCTTACACTTTCCTTCCATTAGACCAAGCTACGTAGAAACACTCCATACAGGAAGAGTTCGTGAAACCTTATTGTTGCCCTCGCACCACAGTGCACTGTATGTTGCTGAACGTTTACAAACTATAGTGGTTGAAATGCTTTGACAGTAAGCGGAGGGTGACAATTCAAGTAGACGACACTTTGGTCACTCAGTTGATGGGCGAAATGTGATTCGCTCACTTCCCGTAAGAGTTGGGGGGCATTCGATAGCGCCAAAAACCACAAGCGCCAACGCCGCAAGCGCCGGTCGGTAACCGCCAAACGAGAAAAGTCGCAAACGCCAAAGTTCGTATAGGTTAGTTCAAGTTAGGTTAATTTAGGTTAGGTTAATTTAAGGTAGGCTAAGTTAGGTTATAAGGTTAGTATTGCGGTTAAGAACTTTGGCGTTTGCGACTTTTCTCGTTTGGCGTTTACGGATTGGCGCTTGCGGCGTTGGCGCTTGTGCTTTTTGGCGCTTATGACAGCTACCCTAAGAGTTAATTGAAGATGACGCCGAAAATGGCCCCGGGAAGAGAAGTTTTTTTTTGTTTTTTTTTCCATACAGTAATTCATTTTTTCCTGGTAGGGCCCACGTGGCACTGATTCTTTTACTTCGGTCAGTGGCGCCCACAGCATGGTCGAGGTACAGCAACTGCTGTACCTCATTTGGGGTGGGTGGGTCCTCGGCACGGTGGGTCCTGAGTTACAGAGAGAG
>Ga0058701_10005842_pt1 | contig 10300 bp, 18 predicted proteins | sample AgamicOrMae_FD_97039 | JGI IMG/M metagenome (GOLD analysis project Ga0058701, IMG submission 97039) | Agave microbial communities from Guanajuato, Mexico - Or.Ma.e | ecosystem: Host-associated > Plants > Phyllosphere > Phylloplane/Leaf | place: Guanajuato, Mexico | collected 2012-06-04 | reverse complement strand
GGTATACCTGAGATATACAGTGAAACCTGTTAATAACAAAAGTTTTAAAAAATGAATAAAATGTTACAACATGTTATTAGCAAGATCGTTTTGAACAGGTTTCGCTGTATTACGATAGGAAACTGCTGATGTTGAACGACTTCTATCGAAACTCAGTATAGTTTCACGTTTGTCGATTTATGTTGAGTTTGCCAGTACCTTTCGATATTTCCTGTGGATACCTTCGTTTGAAAAATATGGCTATGAGTGAAAGTGTTCGAATTCCTTAACAGTGTGTGCAGCTTTTTAACGGCGATTTCGTCGATCGCGGGTCGTTCTCAGTGGAATGTATTTTTACATTGTTTGGGTTCAAGCTCTTATATCCTGATCACTTTTTCATGGCAAGAGGTAAGACGTGTGTACAAGAAACTACTTCCGCACAAGAAATTAACGCAAGATTTTCCTCGGATCGTTTGCTCATGAGATTTACGTTTGCAGGGAACCACGAGAGTTTCACGATGAATCAAATGTATGGTTTCGAAGGCGAAGTTCGGGCCAAGTACACGGCTCACATGTCGAAATTGTTTACCGAAGTGTACAATTGGCTGCCGCTTGCCCACTGCCTCAACAACAGGGTTCTCGTAAGTTTTGTTTGTTTATCAAACTCCTACATTTGCTATGACTCTTCTTCGTAAATTATAAAGGTTTTTCACCATTTATGTTCCACCTTTCGTCGCTGGACGAGACGCAAGGCACGTGACCTAACCTAGGTTAACCTAGCCAAGCCTGATGTCGCTTACTTCTCGCGAGCTGTTTGCCGACATGCAAGCGGCATCAGGCTTGGCGTAAGCCTAGCAAGGCACGGGGCACCTAGTTGCGTGTCGTGAACTTTATCAAAGCTTGAAACAGGGTTTTTAGAAGAGAGGTCGAAAATGCAATTTTGTAAAAGAGTGTTTTTTAAAGGTCCTTTATTCCTTTTTAGGTTATGCACGGTGGTCTCTTCTCACAGGACGATGTAACACTTGATGATATCAAAAATATTAATAGGAATCGAGAACCACCAGAAGATGGTAAGTTCCTCTGCGTCTGCAACGAAGTAATGTCAGTTTTTTTTTTCGTTTTTGATGTTGACCGTGTTTCGGATGTCTCCCTAAACTATCGGTAAAGAGAAACAAGAGCAGAGCTGCTCTGCGATATTCTATTGAATGCGGTGAGTGAGGGAGAACTTAGCAGTGTTGTCAGATCTCGCAACTGCGTCAAATCAAAACGCGGTTAATTTTGTAACTGAGGGATCGGTCTTAAATTCGGATTTGCTCAGTTTGAGAGCTGCCTGAAACATGCCAGGTTATGTCTAGTAATACTTCTCGAGTTGAGCGCGGTTGAACATTGAGAAATGTGGCGAGGTTTATCTGAGGTTGTCGTGTTGCAGGTCTGATGTGCGAGTTACTGTGGTCCGATCCTCAGCCGCAGCCAGGCAGAGAGCAGAGCAAGAGAGGAGTGGGCGTTCAGTTTGGACCTGACGTAACGTCCAACTTCCTCAAGAAGAATAATTTACAATACATTATCCGATCCCACGAGGTGAAGAGCGAAGGGTATGAGGTGACACATGATGGCAAATGCATCACAATCTTCTCCGCGCCAAACTACTGTGATATCATGGGAAATAAGGGGGCATTCATCACTCTTAATGGAAAGGATATGGAACCCAAGTTCACTTGTTACGAGGCTGTGGTAAGTAGGAAAACATTTTCAGGGTTATCGCGCACGAAACATCAAAATCTCTTCTTTTTTTAAAAAAAAAGGTGGATTTTTTTTTTGTTGCTTGGAAAAGACGTAGAATTGCCTATTGAAATCTAAACATAAATACTTGTGTTTTAACCAGCTTTGGTCAACTTTGGAAACCTTGGTAAACTGAGGCTGTGTGTTTTGCGAAACCATTTTAATTTCTGCAAGGCATTTTGCTTACCGGGTGAATTTTATTTTGAATGCCCAAGCACTGGTTAATTTAAGTCGAGTGCCAGTGTTTTACTTTTCTGAGGTCATCTAGGGTAGGCTCTTTGTTAATGTAGATTAATTTAAGCCGGGTGTTTTATAAACGCAATTTAAATTAGTCTGAAAAAATTTAATGACAGAAGTCGTTATTCATTTGTTTAAGATGTGATAAAAATGAAGATGTTTTTTTTTAGGTTGAAAGATGAGGGAATATCTACTCGGACAGCCAAGAATCTTGACTTTGAAATTTCCGAAGAGTTGATTTTGAGCGCTTCGTTTTTGTTCCAGGCCCATCCGAACGTTAGACCAATGATGTACGCTAATTCGCTAGTAAATTTCCTCTGCTAGTGACGGAGAAGTTAAAATGACTATGAATCAAAAGGTGCTGTGTAGAAGTGAATGAGCTTGTGAGTACTACTGGTACTTTGATGATCAAAGTGAGTGCAAGGTTTGGAGTAAATTTGTTAGTTTGTAAAGACATGTATTTGCGCCTTTATGTGTCTTGTCTCGGTGGATCTGAATCGGCAGGATGCATCAACAAATGCAATCGTACACACGGTGGTGTTATTTTTATTCACGAAGTGCTGAGCGTAAAAGTTAATAAGCATCGTAGCTACATGAGAACTGATTAGGCTCATGAATACTTGCTCCAAAGATCGCGGCTGTTGTTATTCTAATTGTCTAAATGTGTTCTTATTCTCAAAAAGTAGGAACAATAAGGCTGTCTTTGATATTTAAAAAAAGCCATGTTTGATTTTTAAAAAAATGTATTTCAAAAAATAATCTCAGGACCCAGGAACTTTTAAAAATCATCTTAGAAAAATTATCAATCGCTACAATACAAAATCTGAGGCTGTATTTGAAGGTGAATGAACTTTTAGAGTACTTTACCACGTTTTAGCTAATAAATTGGTTAGCTTTTCAGGATATTCCCCAACAGGAAAACATACATATACACCATTTTACAATTTACGTCTGTGATTATCCTTCACTCTCTCATATCACTTTGCCGCCTCCTGATAAAATTATAAAATCCCCGGTCGCGCTAACATAGTAAATTAACGTTAATTAAATTCATGAATTGTTTTCCTTCTCAAGTAAAACATGTCTTGCCGGGTTAAAGCTATGGACGCATGCCGGCAAGTGTATTTAACACACAATGCAGGAGAACTTCCAAGTTTCTGCGGTTTTTCTGTTGGTGAATGTGCCGAGAAGCCAATCAATTCGTTCGTTAAAATTTGGTGAGTGGACGGAGTACTCATGACGTTAAAGGCCTATTTCCTGAGAAAGGATTTGGCTTAAAAGAACTTGCTCCAAAGAATCGCGACTGTTGTTGTCCACCTGGAAAAGAGAATTGTCCTATGGATCAAGTTTGTAAGATTGGCAGGTCTTTGAGTGTATCAGTTTGAGATGAATAATTGTTGAACTAAATCAAACTTTGTCATATGTACTTGCAAAGCAAGTTGAGGTCACTTTGTATCTTCTGATGAAGATAACTGAATAGAGGAGCATTATAGATTTAATACACATTTTAATCTATTCATTCCACCCTTCCAGATGTTTTCAAAAAAAAAATCACCTAGTGATAAAGGAGGAGGAGTGTTTTGGAACCAGTTTGTGTAACTGGCAAGGGCTACATTTATTTAGAATTCAATTTTCTTGAAATGTGAGATGAAATGCAATTTTTTAATTATTTTTTTTTGTTTACCATAAACAATTTTGCTGTAGGTGATGATCTGATATGTTCAACAAGTTGTAAAGGCTTCCCTTTTGGCAAAGGTATTGTAGCTATGACCACAGTTGATGGTTGCAACAGGATTTGTTTAACTGCAACTTCAAACTTCTTGCTGAAAAGCTCCATCTTGCCTATTTCATCAATAATGAAGCATTTCACTGGCTTCTGCAAGCAGACAATAGTTAATTTTAGATACATTTTATATCAAGTGCACTTGTTAAAAATGAAGTTTGGAAAAGTTTTGTACAAAATGAATTAAAGATACATACCACCAACTGTTCTTGCAATAATGGTAAAATCAGGCTTTCAAAAGAAGCAACATCCACCTTGTACTGACCCACACATGGACCAGAGCTTGAGTCGCCATCATATCTGAAGCAGAAATCTTTTTAAAAGGACCCTCAACTTGAAAATTTCCACCATAGCCAGTGTGTATGAAGTACTGTACCTTGTACGGGCCAAGGGACCACGAGATCCAGACACAAGCACCACATCAAATCCATTGCGCTTGCCACCTTGTCTGGTTTCTTCTGTATAAAATCCTGATAGGGATACATTACTGCATTTCAACTTGTCTACTATCTTTTTAATTAAAGTCGTTTTGCCGGCACCTGGAACAAGCAGTTATGAGAAAGGGGTTGCTTTTTATTTTTTCAGTGATCATGAAGGTGGCAGTCCGGAATCACTTAACGGACCTGGTTTGCCAGTCAAAACTAATAGCACCATATTTTGTAGGATAGGAGGAAATTGTTCCTGGAGTAATCCCACTGGCGTTTAAAGGAGGTTATGTTGCCCAAGGTCGACCAGCGCTGCGCTGATTGGTCGCCTGGGTCACGTGGTTGGGGAGAGGTTTGCGGTCGATCGCTAGGGGTCGCTGTTGCAAGAGCAAAGAGAGCCAGGTCAGCTGACCAGAAAAAGAACAAAAGCACGAAGAAATTGGAAAATAAATAAACATATGTTGAGATTGGACCGGTTCATTTTAGTATTTGCGGTTTTTCCTTGTATATAGGAAGAAAACAATTTTAAATTTACAATGGATCTGGATGTAGTGGATGCTTACTTAACTAGTTACGCGGGACGTGACAAATTTTTAAAAGCACTTTGTTACGGTTTTAAGTTTGTTACGTGTTTAACCAAAGACCCCGAAAAAATCGAAAAATGCAAGGTTTTTAGCAGTGAATTGAGTAACTGTCGCGCAATTCTGCGGTTCCTTGATTATATCCCTGTTATCAACGACATTCGGACGAACGGCTTAGGTTTGGATGTAAGTATCGTATAGGGCCACCGAACACTTGATGACGTTGTACTTAACTGTATTTCTACTTGCTTCACTAGGAGCCGGACTGGTGTTTGCGGTCAATCAACGTAGCTAATGCAATCATTGGGCCAATATTTTACCCTCTTGAACAAATTGCCTGGGCTGCAGAGAGGAAACTAATCAAGATCAATCGTGAACCATGGTCTGATGCTAGCACTGTTTGTTGGGTAGTATCCCTCTATTTAGATATGTTTAGGTAAGTTCATATTGTAATGATGACTTTAATGGAACCCTCAAGCCATCTGAATAATACAGGAGCTTTTATCTCTTTTTCATTTCTCTAGGTATCTCCGAACCATGAACCTATTGCAAAAACACAAATCATCAATAAGAGTGGTTGATGAAGCTTCAAGGTGAGGTATTTTCTGTAATGAGGAATGAAGGATATCTATTGTGCATCAAAGAAAATTCTAACATAATATTGTTATTCTTCAGACTTGCTGTTGAGAAATTGAGTTTGCAACAACGCAGTATTCTTTCCTTGTCAGTGAGAACTGCTTGTGATCTCACATATGCAATTCACTACTTACCAGAAGGATTTTTATGGTCAACAAAACTGAAAACTTGGCAGGTTGGTGCTCTTGGAATGGTTTCTGCAGCTATAAGTATTTCCCAAGCTTTAGCCAAAATGGCTAAGTAATCAAAATTGTTGGCATTTAGGTTGTATTATGTTTATCAGTATAAAATAGTATTGTTGTGGTGCCATTGTTGTATGTTTATGAAAGTTTATCTTTAGTTGATATTAGCATGGTAAGGGTGGAGGTGGTAGTTTTCAGCTCTTTACTTATCCCTTTTTTAAAACTCATGGCTGCAGAGAAAAAGAGAAAAGTTATATCAAGCACAGCAGCCATGTTCCATGACTGATTTTTTTTAAATATATTTTTTTATGCTGATTTATTTTTAAAATGTTTGAATGAATATTTTTAGAAAATGCTCCTGTTTGAAGTTAAAGGAATCAGATGTGATAAGGATGACTAATATGTTTTTGGTGTTCTGCAGTTGTTGTTCCAATATTCAGATGATTTATGACAAAGAAAATCGAATAAGGTGCAAAGACTGATTAATTCTAGGAGGGTAAAAAGTCACTAATACATAAGGGCTGTACCCCTGACATGTTTGTTTTTGAATTTACATTAAGACACTTAAAAATTGTCTGTACTTATAGTATTTTTTATTCATCATATTTTTCTTTTTAAAGATTAAAATTTCTATAACATTGAGTTTGACTGCCTGACAGATGATTCTTCTAAATATGACTGTAGAAACTCAACATTGCTTTTTTCCATTGGTTTTAAGTCACATTTAAAAACTGAAGCAAAACACTCCAAAAACTTTGGAATAATATCCTCTACTGTAACATTACATTGTAATTCCTCACTGATGGATGTAATACCCTTATCTTCTATACCACATGGTATAATATGTTTATACCATTCAAGATTAGTATTACAATTTAAAGCTAATCCATGGGATGTTATGTATCGACTGGCATGTATGCCTATTGCACATATCTTGTTATCTCTCACCCAGACACCTGTAACAAAGAGGTTCAAAAATAAATTAAGTTGTTGACTACTTCAAAAAAAAATTTTTTTAGTCTCCCTTTTTTTTTTTACTTGCCTCACCAACATACCTGTATGCGGAGATCTTTCAGCTTGAATATTGATCTGTTTGCACAATTGAATCACTGTCTCCTCTATTCTCTCCACATAACACCTCACCCCAGCTGGCTTGTAATTTTTCAGATTTATAATTGGGTATGCAACTAGCTGCCCAGGTCCATGAAAGGTTATTAATCCTCCTCTATTTGTCCTTTGAAAATCAGCACCAAGACCTCTTAATCTTTCCTCTTCTTCCCGGCCATATTGCGTGGCTCTCAAGCCAACAGTATAGGTGGGAGGATGCTCTAGGAGTAGTATTGTATCAGAATATTTATCATCAACAAGACCTTTCATGACAGCAGCCTTGTAATTCTTTGATAAATGAGTTTGTAAATCTATAGCTGGCCTGTACGCTACCTTGCCAAGATGCAAGAATCGTAATATAGGTCTCATTCTGTGCTGATAAACTGAAACAGTCGAAGAAAAAAGTCATAATGAATTACAACAGTCTGAGAACTCCCTTCTGAAGAGAAAGAGTTTCAAATATATTATATTTGAAAAGGGAAGAAAAGAACGAGTTATTGTGCGATCACAATCGTTTCTGTTTTGACTTCGTACAGAAGCAACAAGGAGTCTTACATGTAAGACTCCTTGGTAGCAATCGATCTCTTTTGGAATTCTGGTGCAAAGGTCGTAATGTCGTCTGCTCCAGCAGTTTATTACGAGAACTAAACATATAATAAGACAAATTTGACCGAAATGAAAGCATTTTAATAAAACATTATCAAAGAGAATCACTTCCAAAGACTATCAAGAGTGTTGACCGGCCATGGTTTAATTTTGTAGAGATATTGAAATTTGATAACCTAACCTTTGAGAGGTTATGTCGTACGAGAAGTGAAGTGTTGCCACCATCAAAAACCTGGGACTAGTGCCAAACAGAATGAAAACCTCAAATTATCCTTATTGTCATGTCATCAAAATTGTACAGAAACCAAACACGTTGTTCCTAATCAATGGAAATGTCCCCGAAATATGAGCAGACTTCTCTAAAGTGAAATTTTGCGCGAGTGCGGGGTGGACGGGTGCGGAAGGTTTACGAGAGGCGGAGAGGTCGGTGAGGTGTTTTGTTACCATTAGTGTCAAGTGCTGGGTTTTCCACTCGGAAAAATTTATGAGGTATTTCTTTACGACATGACAGACAAAACGTTTAACAACACGAACGGTGATTCGAAAGCGAACGGTCGGTTCAACGGTAAAATGAACGGTATGGAGGGTAAAACACCCTTCCTTATCGGGGTCGCAGGTGGAACAGCCAGCGGAAAGGTTAGTTTGCACAGAACGCACATCGAATTTTCCCTTTGAGCTTCATAGAGAGTTGCTCCAGATCACAGACTTACAAAACCCAAGTGCTAGTGACAAGGTTTGTGGCATACAAAGCCCACAGTGAGCATGCAATTCAACTAGCCCAATTCTGTAGAACAGCTGCTTTACTCCATCCCTCAGAAGATGAGATGTTGCCATAACAGCCTGTATAAACATTTTCCATCCTTTGACAGTCAACAGTCTGCAAACGCATTATGGAGCAACTTGGGCAGGTTGATGTCGATCATACCCAAAGACAAGTTGTCACAGTTAGTCAAGACAGTTTCTATCGAGAACTTACCCCTGCTGAGAGGGCAAAGGCTGAAAAAGGACAGTTCAATTTTGATCATCCAGGTTTGTTTTCCTCTCCTTATCCAAATGCTCATTGTTTTGTTGAGTGTTCAGCATTTCTCTAATTTTGATTGTTATTACAGCTGCATTTGACGAAGACTTAATTTACAGAACTCTAAAGGATATACTTGCTGGGAAAAAATGTGAAATCCCTGTATATGACTATAGAGCTAATGCAAGGTAAAAATCTGCCTCATGAGTCTTAGCCGGTAATGGTCTGGATATGTCTAATTGGGTGATATGCATTCTTCCTTCAGGTGTGAAGGCCAATATATCACAATCTACCCTGCTGATGTGGTCCTTGTTGAAGGGATTCTGATTTTCTACTTCCCAGATGTAAGAGATCTCTTCCACATGAAGTTGTTTGTGGATACTGACTCTGACACAAGACTTGCATTGAGAGGTAAATAGATTTTTTTTTTAATTTTTAAGTTTTTGTAAAGGCTGTTTTCATTCAGTGAAAAATAATTCCCATCAAAGTGTCATTAAAAATTTGGCATTCCTCCAAAAAATAGATGAGGTTTTAGGACATGGTGATGGTCGTGTATTACGTCTTAAATATCGCTACGTTGTTGATTGGCAGTTCCGCGAGACATCAAGGAGAGAGGTCGTGACTTGGACCAGGTGTTGAATCAATACATGAATTACGTGAAACCCGCTTTTGAAGAGTTCTGCCTCCCGGTGAGTACCGCATTTGTCCATCGACAGGATTCCTCTCTGAAAATGTAAAGCCTTTACAACTAGTTACATAGATTATTAAATGTAGCTGTGGTAACAGTGCAAGGTTTTGCATGCCAATGATAGAAGAGCCAGGTGTCATATTCAGCAACATAAACGTAGACTGCTCTCATACGGGCCGTACATGGAGCATGTATCATCCCACCGGTTTAGAAACGATTCGTAAAATCTCGCAATATGTAAAATTAGGACGGACTTCTTCCTCGCACATGCCTCGCCTGTAACATCGCCACCCATTTGACATTGACTTTCTCCTCCCAACAGACGAAAAAGTTTGCGGACGTCATTATCCCTCGAGGTGCCGACAATACAGGTAAGCTGGAGTCGAAGTCGAAGACACAACGGGAAGAGCCGGGGTGTCTAGCAGGCTAAAGGTTCAGAAATGGGAGAAAAGTTTCCTCTCTATCCAGCACATTAAGGTTTTCGGTTCATTATCTGGAGGGAAAACTTGTCTAGTGACCCTTTACGCGAATTTCGCAGAATTGCTGGATTCTGTGAGGAAAGCTTGTTTTGGTATTAAGAGAAAAAAATATTTTTTTGAGCATTTGTCACGATTGTTTGAATTAAAATATTCAAATTTTATGCTTTTAGCTATCAAGAAATATTGAGTTTTAAGTATCAGAGGGGTTGATATTTTCTACATAATCACAATTATGGGTTGTAAATTTTTTCGAGGATAATTTCGCTGTTTCCGAACGGCATTGCTGAGCGCTATCATGTCAATGTTTTTGTAGATGAAGTAGCCGGCTTTTCTGAAAGAGGCTCAGCGGAAACCGCCTGTGCCCAGTCTCGTGTTCTTCCAAAAAAAAAAAAAATGTTAAAAAAAAAACTGAGGCGAAAAGGTTTGCCACCACCAATGCTCACTTACACCGATTGTAAAATTTCGATTGCCAAGCAAGTACCGAAGAAATCACAATGGTTATCGTATTTTTACGGCATGGAGGGCGAAGTATGTATGTTAGTCTCATCAAGCTAGAGTTTTATTGGTGCTTGTCCGATCTTCCTCGAAGAGTGGTTTACGGTTTATAAAGCATTGCTTTATTGGTTCAGCGATTTAGTGTGGTGGGTTGTCATCCATAAATGCGACAGTCACCAAGTTCGAGTAGATGTTATTTTGGAGGTATATGTCTTAAACATAAAAACGTCAACCTCTTTTTTTTTTTAATCGGTTTCTGCTTATTGCCGTATATTTATTTCCAAACCCGCGTGGCTGTTTTAAGT
>Ga0058701_10005841_pt1 | contig 10300 bp, 8 predicted proteins | sample AgamicOrMae_FD_97039 | JGI IMG/M metagenome (GOLD analysis project Ga0058701, IMG submission 97039) | Agave microbial communities from Guanajuato, Mexico - Or.Ma.e | ecosystem: Host-associated > Plants > Phyllosphere > Phylloplane/Leaf | place: Guanajuato, Mexico | collected 2012-06-04 | reverse complement strand
GCGGCTTACTTATCAGCAGCAGTTACTGCGACTGAAGTGACGGATTGGTAAAGCACAAGACACGGGTCCTAACCTAATATAATTAAAGAAATGTAACCTAACCCAGCCTTATCTGTGCTAGTTTAATGGTATGGTCATTCACTCGTACAAAGAAAAATCGAAATCTCCAGGAACCATAAAACTTTGATCTTATAGTGAGTCAAACAAAACTGGTTTTAAATCAAACCAATGGAGATCATCACGGCCGTCAAGGATATCAACGTGTCTAGACAAATAAGGAGCACGTCACAATCGATAAAAAAATCAATATAATTCTATTCTGCTTCACTGAACACTTTCATCATGAGAGTAGGACTTATGGCCCATTCCTATCCCACATTGGGTCCAATCGCGTATGACTCTAAATCTCCTATCACATCAGGATGGACCTTATCTTACCACGAAGGCTATGGCTTGTGCTTCACTCCACTAAATTCCGCTCATCTCTCGCCTCATACCAATTCTCGGCAGTAGAGGCCTGGATATACAAGAGGAGGCATTGGGCAGCCATTTTGTTTCTTATGGAACTATCTAATGCTTTGTAGCTTATGGAGAAACTTCGGGAACAAAATGGCGGTGCCCGTGGTTTATCACCCTCTCTAGTTCTAGAAGCCTCAAAGGTACTGATCGATCCAATTTTTTGAAACCACCGTAACTTTGAATTGGAGAGAGATACGCCAGATTAGCATGGACTAAAATCACTAGGTATTCAAGAGATCCATCAACATGATTTCGGCCCTTTTGTTGATCTCTTTTCGGTCTAAAGTTACAGAAGTTTGAAAAAGGTTGTAGCGATCAATAGTATTGAGACTGATAGTACATCCAGGCGTCTACCCGACAGAAGATATAATATCGAAATTGGCAACACAAGGAAGGTTATGTGCCTGGAGCCTCGCTTTAGTTCAGCTCGCTTTAGACGCTTGTCTTGACAGAGAAGAACTTAAGAGGCATAAGTTGCAAAAATTAAGACTTAGAGAGTTAGGATTATGATGTTAAGAAAAGGCATACAAAAGAACAGTCATATTGTGTTGCGGTACGGAATGATAACAAGGTGCTGTTGCAGACAATAAATGGCTGTTCGGAGTGACTTACTACCTTGTGTTGTTTATGCAACAATGCAATGAGCGAAATTATTCCAACCTCTTATTGGTAGGTCATAAATTTCAGTAAAACTATGCGCGGATTATTTAACGCTTGCATACTACTCAGAGGTCGAACTATGCCTTTCCGTTCCGATTCTAGGAACGCGTCTTCGAACGATAAGAGCTTGTCAATTCCTGTTTTTTTGTGATTTAAGTAAAAGTGGATGTGTAAAAAGTTTAATTATTTCTCAATCAGTTCTTACGAAATGAATCTCTCTCTCTCTCTCTTGAGGAGGCAAATTGGACGAGGTAGTCAAATGATTTGTTAACGGGCCGTTCACCTCTAAGGGCAGTGCTCCCACCAAAGCTGTATGCAAAACTCGTTTCGCATGCAAAAATCAGCCGTCCTTGTCTACAGTTGCTCATACGTTCAGGCTGAGACAAGTTTTGCGTCGATTTGTGAGCGACACCAAGGAACCATCACCCACGAAGCAACACTCATTGTCAGTTTTAAGGGTTAAATATTTTACCTGTGCTCAGGTAAAACTGCTGTCACATACGCGCATGTAATGACAGTAATGAACTAATTTTCAAAAGCTACATTAGGTACCCTGTGCCTTGCAACGTCGTCCCTCGGCTCGACTTACACGGAAGGCGGAACACACGTGGTTTAACATTCGACCTTTTTATTTAAGCAGCAAGTTGAGGAGGCGAGATTCCTGGGGATTTTCGTTTCCAGCTATGCTTGTTTGTTTCTATCTGTACTTTGGAATCCCTTAAGGATGTGCGCTCCCCGTTGGGGGTCCTAACACTTTTAGTAGATTACTGCTGATTTGTTGGAAGCGAAACGTGGGAAGGTGTTCACATGAAGAGGGCCTAACGTGGGCGGGCTGACACGCCGTGCGTTATCACAAAGGTTTTACCATCCATTCCGAAGATCAGGGAATGATCTGAAGTGGCCTAAATAAAGTTCAAGTTTTTGGTTTCCCACGAATGAACATCACTTGATCTTGGACTGATGTCTTTGGGTTGGATTGCTGATATGCCGTGAAATCATAGATCACCGATATTATTTAGCCCTAAATACGGTGTAATTATATTTTTAGCGCCAAAAAAAGAGAAAAAACGCTTTAGCTTTAGAATTAATTACTGTTAAATTTAAAAAAAGTCATCGTCTGTTACTTGTTGCAAGTGCTTTTTATAAAGTCAACGAGCATCTTTAGCTTTAAATATGTACTACAAGCATTACTGAAAACAAAATATTTTCCAGTTAAATTAACTCCCTAAAAATCATTCTTGATTTGGGAGTATTCCCATAAAAAAGAATGATAATTTAAATTTTGAAAATCTTCTTATTGGAACATGAAAATCTCTCCATTCGAGAAAAAATTCTCGAGGTTTTTTAGGAAGAGGCATTCACTCAAATTTTCACAGGATGTCCTCTAGTATTAAGAATCTTATCAAAAATAATATCTTCCTTCTTGTTTAAATTTTAAGAAATCCTGCTGCCAAATTATTATTTTTTTTCTGGGAATTGAATCCACATGAAACTGAAAACATCCAGCAACATCCAACAGCACAACGAGGTGAATCACTTGATGGAATGAAATGAACCGCATACCCTGGGGCGGACACAGCCCTTCCAAGAGAAAGAAAGTAAGGAGTAGTCTTCTGTGTGGTTTGCCTATATTCCCCGTCCAGTCCCAACGTCCCTCCCATCCCTGTTACCCTTGTTATTGTCTTTATTCCAATCATAAAAAAGTCATCCCGTTGCGGTTTTCCCCTCCTGTATTTGCCCGGCGTCTACTTAATACGGCAAGATGTTGAATTTTGTTAAATTTTCACGACACTTCTGTCGATTGCTTCTTTCAACAAAAAGTATCAGCAAGCAATTTGCCCATGTTATTTTCCCTCTTTCTTTCTTTTTAATAATATGACTGGATCATAGAGAAAATCTTGAAATGTGACTAATACACCAACGGTTTTTCTCGTCTGGCGATACTCGTTTGGTCGATACTGCGCGTCGTATTTGTGTTCCACGGACTTAAATGACACCCAGGAAATGAACGCTTTGTGTGGAGCAAGTTTAGATTTGATTAAAGCAAGCTGAATTGAAAGCGAATTGGTGTGCGGGATGCCTACCCTCAGGGGCACCATCTCCGTGTCGGGCTTTTCCGGATGTGGGTTTCTATGTCACAAATACTTGTCTTGCTGCTCGATAAAGCACAAGGGAAAATATTTTCAGTCTCGCCGGATAATGCCTCAATGGTACGGATAGTATACAATTTGTTATTTTAATATTTATTTATGTAAAAAAATATGTTATACGAAGATCGATCAGAAGTTTAGCACAGACAGAACTTCTAAAACAGCGGAATAAAAGATTTTCTTGCCATTTCAAAAGGGACTGCATCGTTTCTTGCTGTTAATCAAACAGTGAAAACCAAAGCAAACTAGCGTTTCCATGATACCTGATTACGCATCGCAAAAAAATCTGTTATTTTTATTGATCATGCTCGTAAAAACACTCAATATGTTTAATAAAGTTCCATTTGCGTCTTAAACGTCTCAACTTCAGTTCTGTTCTCTGTAAAACAAAACCATGAATGTTTTTGTGTGCTGAACTTATGCCTAATAGTATCCTAGTACGTTACTCGGGTTTTCATGCAGATAATACTTTCAATAAATAATTAATGTATTGAAATTCTTATACGTGCATTTTTCGTTCATTTGAGGATTAAACATAACAATTACATTGTTTTTTTTCTTTTTTTATGCAAAGTGACCTAACTGGTAAAGGTCCTCGTCATGTCCTTTTGTTATACAGACATTCAGTTAGCATTGTAACCTGATTTTATCACAAGACTTGTAACTCAGTACAGCTTCTATAGTTACCCCACATCAGCCTAGGCATGCCTGTGTTGGTGCTGGGGTTCCTTAAAGCTTTTTTAAGTCTATCTTTGTTAACGAAACGTTTTCGAACTCCCTACAGTAAATAAAAACCTCTTGTATTCTTCCAATGAACAAATGACTTAGTCAAAATACCTGTTTCAAAAATCGTTAAAATGAATCTATTAGACTCAAAATTCGATCAACTACTTCTTACTCACTGTCAGAGCATTTGAACTATTTTTTTTCAAACGTGTACCCTTTTTATTTGATCGATTTTCGAAATACGCCCTTCCTTTTGACTATGTTTTCTTAGGAGGAATTGATTTCTTAGTCGATTCTGATAGTTAGAACTCTATTTAGTTTCATTTGCTAAATTTTATATGCAAATTACTTTCGCACAAACTTTAATATTCATTGAATTAGGGTAGTAACTCTGTTGTTTGCAATATTTTTACGACGAAGAGCAAGGAGGAACCCAATGAAAGTATATTTTCAATGCCGATCCATTAACGCTATAATTGATGTATTATCGAAACATTGTTTGGTGATAACAACGGTCGGCCTGCGTATTCATTTGAATATGTTCCAGCGACTCCATTGCATTGCAAGACCGGTTGGCGATTGGACCACGCCCTATAAACACAGGCGCGCCTGTCTTGTGTGTTTTGTATGAATCTTCCAGATCATAATTGTATTATGGGGCCTTATACGGGTAACTGACCCGGCCGCGGTTCCTCGAAATTTTCGGAGAAGCATCAAAGGGCACACCAAAAGGCCGTTTTGATCTCACCAGAAAAAGTGACGGTTTTTTCAAGAGAGAAATATTGAAGTGAAATACCTTGATATTAATAACGTATTGCATTTTTTACTTTGATCTATAAATGCCGATCAGATACGATCGTTTTAGTCTTGAAACAATGTTTTTCTGTGCCTAGATGCTAAGTATTTGAGCCGGAGTCGTTGGTAGTGCCTGATAAAAGGACTTTTCGTTATCCAAACGATTCTTCTGTGCCTCTATCCGCAGACCTTTATGAGCCTATTGAAATAACGGAAATCACTACTATTTAAATCTGATATCGAATATTTATTTGCTCCCGTGTGGAGACACATACCGTCGTTGATTTCTTTCTCATTGAAGAAAAATATTGATTGCTTGTGTCCGGGCGTCAAATGTTTTGACTACGTTGGTCTCTTGTGTCGAAAAAAAGGGAGGGAGCGGACGTTGCAACTATGTTAAGACTGAAGTGATAGACCGGGAGAGTTTGCTTCATGGACGATTTTAATCAAGAAGTGGGGCCCGTTTAAGCAACCGGTCCCTTTGAATCTCCTTGAAGTGATTGACTACGCTCTCAATGACTGTTTTACTGCCAACGCTCCTCGTTTCAGTGAAGTTCGATTCTCGGAACTTCTTCATGTGGCGCAGTTTGTTGCCGAGAACTTCCCGGAACGTGAACTCACCCAAAGCATGGTATTCTTTCCGCAAGCTTGCGTAGTCGTAGCCGACGGCCAACAGGTTTTTTATCAATGACCGTTTTTGTCGAACACTTTTCCCCACCTGCAACGCAGAAATCAAAATGGTTTGGGAACTGAAACTGTATGAATCGATAGAACGATTGAAATTAAAATACAAGGTGGCATTCGTGACGGGAATGTTGCCGATGGCTCTTTTAGCCGTTGTGCTAACAGAATGTTCAAAAAGATTTTATTGTGCAAAAAGTAAAAGAATTCTCTCAGAACTTTGTTGAGTGATGCGCTGGACCATATTTACTTTTTGCTCTCTGCAATATCAGAGCAGTAGAGAATATTAAAATACGCAGTACGCAAAATTATCAGTGCCATTTCCGTCATTTAGAAACGTTTTGCTGTGCATTGCGTAAACAACTAAGAATATATTGAGCATCATTGATCGCGAGAAGCTGGAGTAACCCGAGTAAAATGCATAAGCCAACATAAAAATAGACTTTTAGAGCGCTTTGAAATTCGGCGAGAAATTTTTGATTAGGTTCTTCCATTCCGCTTGACCGTGACCTTGTTGTCCCTTCACTCTTGGTGGTAGTAACTGAGGGAATGATATGTTTGGTTCCTCGTGCCTTGTCCCATATGCGGTTGCCAGTATAGCACGCAGATGATCGTATTGCAAAACTGTATAATTGCCCGTTTTTTTGGCGGCATTTCAACGAAAATTTACTAAAATTCAAAATTTCCTTTCATCGTCTAACGAAAAAAAAGAGGCATAGATCCTAAAATGTTCCTTCAGTGCTTGCTTCACCAGCATTTGGAGTTACAATCGATGAAGATGCACAATGATTGCGAATTAAAAATATTGTTAGCTAAGGTTAGGTTACCCTGGTAGTCACTACAGCTCGAAGATCATTCGCTCGATGGTCTGTCCTTAACCGCCACAAGGAGAGCTTCATGACGTAGGTAGTCGTGAAGGTATTGCGTACCAACGGGTGGAGATGAGCGGTCATGTACTCCCTAAAAATCGTAACATTTAGCGTTACTGAACTGTTTGTTGCAAACAGGGAATTTCTACTTCTTGAGTTCTACCCTGGTTTTATTTGACTTCACATCTTTAGGTTTAATTACATACGATCACGCAGGTTAGGTTAACCTATGTTAAGCACGTGCCCTGTGCTTTACTTCTCTTGACTGTCACCAGGCCTATGATGTCGCTTTCTTTTCTGCGGCAGAAACAGCCTTCGATAACCAAGCAGCATCAGCGACCGTTGGGTTATGTAAATCTAGGTTATGTTTGGTTAAGTTGCTTTTTGCCTCCCTCTGTTTTCGGTTCGCACATAGCTAGGCTACAAAGGGTCGAACACAAGAACTGGAAATTTCCGACACTGTTGATATACTGTTAGGGCTAAGTGATTTATTTTAAAGTGAGCTTCTTACTTCCCAAAAAGTTGTGCCACTAGATGGTATAAGTAACGAGATTGCCCTGTAGGATTATCGGCTTCGGGCATGTCGACTCCTAGGACATTTATGCTTTTAGGTGAAATCGACGTGGACGAATCACCACTTAGAGTGGCAGCGTTTACGTCACTTATGCCAATCACCACCTGTGCAAAGGTGCCGCCAGCGTTAATTAAGGTTATATTACCACCGATAATGACGATCACAGGGTTCGTGTGATAACATTGTGTTTTAATATCGGAAGAACTGAGGAATTTCTTTGCCAAAGAAATCCTTCGATCGCCTTCAAAATTCAAACACAAATCGAATCCCACTCATTGTCAGTCACACTTTTACCTAGACCTTCGGAGATGTCATTTTTAACTAATTACCAAAAGCTTTTCTTTAATAGAATCTCGCGACTTCTACACTCTCACAATTGGCTCTTAAAGGTTTGATTGTACCCCTCTCAGTGATTAAATCCTTGTTCAACGTTTAAATTTTTAAAGTATGACACTTAGCTGTACACAGCTGGATGCGTTTTGGTAAAATTAGGTTCAGATGTGCCTTGTGCATCGCTCCGTAGTCGCTCTACTAAGCTTGTGGACCAAAGGTGGTCTACAATAAAGCGGAATTTCTTCCATTCAAGTTTACGATGCACGGGAAATCATCGTGAATTAATAACTTATATATTTTTTGTTCGGTGAAGAGGCATGCAACTTAATAAGAGTCCCGGTATCTTACGTTTTCAAATTGCGTCAACAGCTTGTGCTTCCGTAAAGCCAATAAAAGTTTTGGTATTCTCGCTGAGATTCCGCCAAAACTTAGGAGAACAATAGCAGGGCATTTGGAGCTCGGCGTCTTGTTCCGAGAGACCATTGGTTCGGACTTCCTTGCCGAAATGTCGGAGAGCCAGTTTATAAATCTTTCCAAGCATTGTCTCTCATTTTGTGCGCAGGATTCGTGGCCTGCTTCTTTGTCATCACTTATTTCCCTGAAGAAAAAAACAACAACATAAATTAAGAATATGTAAGATCTTGCTACCAAAAAAAGACTGTTGTAAGTAGTTGTTTATATTCCTTAAGAGTAGTTATATATAATCTCTATTACATCATAGTTACTCTCCAGGCTGGGTAAGAAGGTCCAAGCATTTCACACTACCTCGAACGAAGTTTGGTTTTAGCCTGCGTGTGTTCAAACCGGGCTGTGTTTCTGTGAGTCTACTTTCTTGGTTTTTAAAGGGTTGGATTTTCTACCACATAGACCCGCCCTTGTTCATCTATACTTAACGTAAGGTAAAAATTGGCTGAAGAAGGTTAGATTACGTTCCTTGTTTTTCGCTGCGCTGTTGCCTCGCTGGACTTTTCTAGCAAAGGTGGCACACGAAAGGTCAAAAACTCCAACCTCAAAACTTGCTGTGTGTTAACGCTTTCCTAATGAGTCTGCATACCGGACCAAATTGGTTCTTTACCCTTGTACAGGAAGTCCTCCTTTGATGAGGACTCTGGAGGAGAACTCGCCGTTTTTGTCAAATTTGTCAAAAGGACAATATGCCCCAATAGCATCGACAACTCCCGTCAGGCTCTCAGTGGAAGTCTGCATACACCAGGTCACCACGATAAATGCGGCCTCTGGTTTTGCGAGTAGAAGATCAGGGGGAGGGGGAAGATTGGGGTCCTCCAGAAGGGGCTGCAACAAGGGGAGTTCCCCCAAGAATTTCGAAGAATTCCTGGACTTCGAGCCACCCGATCGGATCGCTGCTATAAGTTGGATAGGATTATTCAAGCCTTGGAATCCGGAGAGAATACGTGGACAAATTAACATCCTCAAGTGCGTAAAGTAAAAACTAGCTGCTAGGTTTATTCTAAACTGCTGCGAACATGCACGTGAAGTGATAGAGTGAATCCTCTCGTGAAAGTTGTTTCTGCTGGCAATCGGTATCTACGTGCCGTTTAATTCAATGTAACGACATATTCGATGAAACATGTCTTAGGTACTTTACCAATGAAGTAAATGTCGTTGTTGATCTTTTTCTTTCCTTTACGCTGGTAAATTGTGCCTTTTCTAAACGAGTTATTTTATTTAGTTGGTCCTTCTTGAAAGCCTGTGGAGTTAATGGAGGTGTTTTATTTGGTTGACAATGGCGGTAGACTCGTTGCGTCATTTACGTGAAGATTAAGCAGACCGTTTCAAAACCCTTAATGAATTTTGTCCTTTCCGGAATGAGTGGGGACGGTTGCGACTCTGTAAAAATGAAACCCTAAAGAGATATTGCATGAACATATAACTGCAAGTACCAAACTCTGTAGGAATCTGATTGTTTGTCGTTAAATAATTAATCAGACGAAGAATTTCTCACGTCTAGGAAAGGCTTACCTATAAAAAAATGCTTTTCACTTTTTTTACCGCACAAATATCTTCTTCTCGTATCCGACACTCTAAAACACAGCACTTTTTAGCTATATTGTTGTATCGGTGCCACTGTCGTAAACACAGCGCCTTTGTGATTTACAAAACGTTTGTAGTAAGGAGATAGCCTCACTTAAGTTCCTTGTTCGTTTAAAATACGTTCAGATGCACTCCTGATTTAGTTTACTGGAACTTAGTTGGGGACAGTATCGACGATTTTTCTTACTTTCATGAGATGGGTGTGATGATCAAAAGCGCTTCAAACTAGGCAACAGAAAATCTTAGGACTGCCAGAATACATTTCAAAGGCAACTCCATATTTTCCGTAGTTTCACTCTTTTTTATTACGCTATCTTTATAACAAAATAAATTACAGGAAGCCTTAACCAACTGGTAGACATTGGAGACAGTTTTGGTCGGAATTTCGCTTAATGAACCGCATTCAAACTACCAACATCTTGCTACCGCACAATTAGCCAATATGAAGCCAATGAGCTATTCCTTTACATATTTTACATTTCTTTTGTAACAGAGTTAAACTTCACAGAAGCACAGTTTTTGTGGCTCTATGTACATTTTACATAAAACAAATCAATAACAACGTGTGTTTATCGATGTAACTTTTACAAGTTCTTATCCATTCAACAACAACAACAAAGTCTTTGAAATCGTTGCAATATTCTTCAAGATGAAATATGTGCAAAGTAATATTTGAAATGCTGGCAACTTAAGGGGAAACCTCACAGACGCCATTTTGAAAGTCGGTTTTTGGCGCATAACTTACTTCAAGGCTGCGATATCAAGAATCGTCCGATGTATGTTTCTAAACATAATCAACAGCTATCTGTATATCAAAAAGTGACCTGCAAAACTATTACCTCACGCCAAGGAAATTTAAAACGCTCGTTTTTTCATATTTCAATGGGTTTTAAATTTCCTGGGGGTGAGGTAATAGTTACATCGCTATTTTTTTGATAAAT
>Ga0058701_10005840_pt1 | contig 10302 bp, 5 predicted proteins | sample AgamicOrMae_FD_97039 | JGI IMG/M metagenome (GOLD analysis project Ga0058701, IMG submission 97039) | Agave microbial communities from Guanajuato, Mexico - Or.Ma.e | ecosystem: Host-associated > Plants > Phyllosphere > Phylloplane/Leaf | place: Guanajuato, Mexico | collected 2012-06-04 | reverse complement strand
CAGCAAATTTTTACATGGGACACCTTACAGTGACGCCGACTTCAGTCCCCGGAAGTTTCAAGCAAATCGGAGTGTGACAGTCAAGGTACTCTCCTTGTGAGCTCTTGAGCGCTGACTTTGCAACATCTGATGTAATTTCCCCTGAACGCGCTGCTAATAGAATTGTGTTTTGACGAAGTTCATCAAAGGGAACGAGCGGTATCTATGTTTGTTCAGTAAGCAGTTTACAAACATGACTTTATCGCACAGTAGAGGTCTGTCCGGAATACGATATTCGTACACGATACTAAGCGATAAGTTTGGCAAGTTTCAGAACACGTTTGCGGATTTTCCACTTCATTCCAACTTGAATTTCGCGCTCCTGCAATAAGTAATGGAGATGGACGGAGTGTGGACAAGTAGATGAGTGCTCAGTACAAATGGTTTGCGGAGTTTTTAATACCTCCGCGCATTTACATTTATATTTTGAAATAAATAATAATATTGGTATTATTGACGTATCGTTGTTCCATTGCATTAATTGCATCTATGTACTGAAAGTTCAGCTCGTCGATCAACACTGTAGATTATTTTTGTTTTTGCTCTCTTTTTTTCGTCAAAAATCAATCATCTATTTTTTGCAAGAAGCAATATGATCTGTTTACAAAGACCTTTGAGAAAAAATGAAAGAAAAATCTTTTCTACTGATTTTTCAGCTCTATTATTTTTACGTTATTAGATCGATTTTGTCGGCTGACAATGGGCGAAAGTGTCAATTTTCAATCAAATATTTTTTTCCTTTAGAAGATTTGAAAAGAAGTAGCAGATTATTTAAAATAAATGCTTCGATTACCATAGCTTATTGAAAATATTTTAAGTTGTGAATGAATATTATATGATTAAAGAATACTTCGAACTGAAAAAATTAACCTTCGCCGTGTTTGCGAAATTTTCGCTATTTACGATTTAGGGTCAGAAAACATCGTCATCAGGGTTTGTGTCACTAAGGCGCCCAGGTGAAGTCCTTACTGGTTGTAATATACCCAGTAAAGGCAATTTAGGTGATTCAGGGCAACAGAAGCATGATCGTGAATTTATCCTGGAAGCACCTGTTGCTCGCGAAACAGTATACGGTATCTGGTGCCTGGAACCCTCATTACATAAACAGATTCAACAGCCTTTTTGCAAAACATAAAGCGCACCTGTGTAATGTAATGCTCACCGAGTATGCGCACTATCTGGATTGGTTGGGAAAGTTTTCCCTGAGGAATTACCTCGTCCAAGACACGTTAACAACCCTTTAACTATCTTTACTTTAGTCCGAAACAATCAGTCGTGAAATATATTACAAGAAACGCTGTAGTATGGACATGCCCTGCCATTATTAGTGTTTATTGGTGTGAAATATTTAACGCTAACACACATCATCCAAAGGTAGAGTTTCCTAAACTCTTCTCTAAAATTGATTTGGTGTCCACAGGTAAAACGAGTAGAAAATGCGAGCTTTTAAGTATAGAGTGTTATCGAAACGGTATTGGCCAATGCCTCATGCTTTGACCGTATCCGTCGACGTGATCGAAATTTTAGCTATCAATATGGAAACTATCTTTGAGTCTAGCGTCGCTGGTCTGCTCGAGAAATCTCATATTGTCCTCCTCGCTGGTCGAACCAATTCGACTCGACAGCGCCTGACTGGCTGACGCCAAGCGGGGGGAAAGTGGTGAGAACGTCCCGTGCGCAGTCCAGTCGAATTGGTCCGTTCGCGCGCCGTCGAGGCGGGCAGCGGAGCGTCGCGTCGCGGCTTAATACCACCACCTGTTTCGTCCTTGACCTATATTTGGCGTCGCCGCGTGTCCCGCTGTTCCCCATGTCCAGAACGAAGTGCACGTGTGAGTAACAAACCCATTCTACGCCAGCGTAAATTTCTCGAGTACTGTAATTAAACGGGAGCGTTAAACACACCAGTTCTGTTCTCGTAGTTCTCCCCTTGGAACAAGTCATACTGTTGGTGTTCTGAAGTCGTATATTTGCAAACGAAAATTGAGCAACAAGTCGGTTTTTTTATTTTCAACCAATAAAGCCTTAACTTCCATAGCGCCCTCTTTTTAACCCCGCCCAGCGATGCCGTTCGGAAACAGAAACAAATATTTTAGAGGATCTTTTCAGTTCAGTTTTGTCACAGTTAAAAAAATATCACCCCCATGGAAACCTGAAATTTAATTACTTAGGCATTTTCCAAAGCTTAAAATTGCGTATTTCAATGAGAAATTCCTTTCAGTTTCTCTTAAGCTAAATTTCACTCGAAATACTTTGGGCTACGGGTTAGCCGTAATGTTGTTCCCGATTTGAATTACTTTTCCTTAGGTGGCAATCCTCGGATAATTATAGGATTGGGTGTCTGTAATGAAAGCTCCTGCAGCCAAATCGATTCTGAGAATTCGGACGCGGTTTGTAATTGGCGGGGAAATTTATAGACGTTTAGGCGAGTTGTACGGCGCCAGGTGGCCGCCAGCAGTATCTAGCAGCAGCTCGGTGGCACAAGAGGGAACATAGCAGAGCCAACTTTCTGGTCACCTGACCTCCCACCCTACTTTCATTCATTAACACACTTCCCTAAATGGTTTCCCATAAATTATAGCGACCATTCCATTGCTTAGGATATTCGATGAAATGTGTGACGTCGAAATTGAGGATCACATCATTATGCATGAACCTCGATTCAACATGAAATTGAATTGCTAATTATAGCTATTCGTTATGAAAAATCATATCTCGTGTCTATACCAAAGTTGTTTCCTATAAAGTCTGGAACCAGTCGTAAATGGGGTTTGATACGAAGGTGGTCCTAGGGGTTTATAAGGTTTGGAAGGTAGAAGTGTGAAGGTAGGAATTCGTTCTTTTAAGGAAAGCGCCTGCTACTTGCCTTAGTAACCTTTTTTAGCGACGGAAATTAAACAGGTATTCCGAATTGTCATGCGTATAGCCTACTTTTCAAGTCTGCTGTAGCCGTATCATTGGAAAGACATTACCAGAGCTATTGACAAGATTTTAACAAATTTCATGAAAAATAAGGGGAAGACCCTTTCCTAGAGTAAACTACCGTCGACTATACCGATATCATGTTTTAGAGACCCTAAAAGGTAGCACAAAAAGTTGTTGCCCTATTTGATATTCTCTTTAAAATTTAACGGACATTTTGCTTTTGTTTTCATCGTTTGAAAAACCAAAGTACTTTCTGTTTTTGTAAATCGAAATTTAGAGGTAAGTCTCTCTTATGCCCTAATAAATTCTATAAAGGACATTTTTTCTGAAGCTGATACGTTAAAGCGACAAACCGTCGGGGAATATGCTTTTAAATGTCAGCTGCGAATCGGCGGGATTGTCGTGGGTGGCTGCGGACTCAAATGCAATAATGGTGACAAAGGCCAGCAGAGCTTATCACAGACTCATCTTCCTCCACGTACATTGTTGAATTTCAAAAGAAAATATTGCCAGGACTGTTGACGGGTGGGACTAGCAGGCGCCACTGGAAAGGTTCAACAGGACGCATCCATTAAATTAGCTAGTCTAACAAAATCGAAGGTTTTAATGCTGAGACCCCAGTGTTTCTCCCCTTTTAACGTACTTAATAAGTGAATCTTGTAAATATCGGAATTAATTCCTTTGTATCATTTTCTAAGATAGAAAGAACAGGCGTTTTTTTAGCGTAAAAACTGGTCTGATAAGTTGTAAAAACGATATTTTACATAAAAAGACGAAATATGCGTCAGGACTATTCTTTATAACGCATCCTTAAGGGCATAACCCCTCGTCCTTTGGCCAAACTTCTAAGGACCTGTGTTGATCTCGAGGTCCGAAAACCCACCGAGGGGGGGTAGCTTTTTCGGGGCGCCCTTCTTCACAATACCACTGCTGCTGAGGAAGATCTGTGGCAAACAATTCTGAAGCGCAAAGTAAACTTCACAGTGAAATGGACAGAACCTTATGCCCTTGACCACGCTGCCCTCTGAAGACAAGGGCCTTTCAAGACGACTCATTGCGAACAGTGAAGGGCGTAAGGGCCCGACTGCAAATCGACTATTCCGTAAATAGGCAACATTAGACTTCTTACCTCGGCAGTAGTTAGGGCTATGACAGTTCTGGGCGATCACCTAACCTAACGTAGCCTAGGGTTATTTTGTAACCTAGCGTAACTTAGCCTAGGGTTATTTTCAGACCTAACCCAACTTAACTTAGGGTTATTTTGAAACCTAACCTAGCCTAACTAAGGCTACCGTAGTTAAGTTAGGTTGCAAAATAACCCTAGGCTAAGTAAGTTTAGGTTACAATATAACCCTAAGCTAAGTTAGGTTAGGTCGCAAAATAATCCTAGGCTAAGTTAGGTTAGGTGGTGGCCCAGAACTGTCATAGCCCTAACTACTCTCGGCTGTTTTATCATAGATGGAAAAAAGTGCCCTGCAACCACCTTAACACCGGTGTGTTGTGGTTGCCTACTTTCAATCTGAGGCTGCCGCAACGATATGTAGGCGGTTGATGCGTTTTTTTTTCTATGATAGTACAAGATAACGACGGCGCAGTACATACACGTTTGAAAGGAGAGTACGTGCCAAATAGCACCCGTATGTAAGGACACAAACTTTTTGAGCGTCATTCCTTCTTCTTCAAAGTTTTGCGAATTGAACTGTAACTTCATAAACTCGTCCGTTGTTTCGACAAACATCACTGTTGAGAAATTTGTCTCTGTTTGCCGTCTTGTCTTGCGAAGTTCACCTTGCTTCAAGACGGACGGTCAGCTGCCCGTCAGACGTGTCTCAGCAGATACCTTCTCAGAATTAGGAATCTTCGCGCCTTCCAAGTTGTAATTTTATTTTGCTCGCTCGTTTTTTCATTGGTTTATGCCGTGTGAGGGAAGATCGTGAGACCTTTTTTGGATGTTGCCTTGTTTTTTTTTGTGATGTTTACCTTACAACTAACATTGTACTCGGAGTTGAGTGTTTCGAATAACGTAACTGGCAGTACCTGTACTGCAAACGCGATGGCGTAGCCTACTATGTGGGAGTGAATACTTTCATTGCATTCTTCAGGTATTTCGTTTAGATTTTGTAATATATTTGAAGGGCGTTTCCAGGCGCTACCTCCGGACGCGTAATTCGTTAGGGTGAGGCTGGGTAGGTCAATTCAGCGGCTGTGAGGAAGCCGAGGTGTTACTCATTGTCAGCCGTCCTTCTAAGGATATTCGCGATTTTGCGAGGCTTCCCACGACTTTTAATTGCGGATTTGAGCCAAAAAGCATTAACAAGCTTGAAAAAGAAAATCATAAAACTACCCGCACCCCCCCCCCGTTAATTTCCCAGATCTTACGGGATAAGGTGTCTGAAGGGCCACCTCGCCGTATAGCAATTGCCAAGGCAACGACTTTTCAGGCCCGACAACCTGGCTTCCATGACTTATGGGTACATTTAAGGGCCCCAAGAGTCGATGTAAGATCAAACTAACCTGCGAAACATTCGGTTACTTCGGTAAAGAACGAGGACTCTTTGCGCGGGTGTAGCACTTGCTTCTGCGCGTCTTGTTAGTCATTGTGCGCATCAAGAAAGACGCTACTACTGGAAATGAGATCTGATGAAGTAACTTGTCGATTTGCTCGCCTGGAGAGCGTTATTAGCAAGTCTTTTTTTTTCGGTTCCATGAAGAATTTCCGTGGGAAAAATATTCCGAGATATGCTGCCTGCCCAGAGCCGTAAAACTTGGACGTAAAATTGACGAGAGAATTTCGATGATGGAAAGATGCCTGATGGCACTAATGATTCTTGAGTTAAAGATTGATCTGCAAAGTCAAAGAGTATGTCAACGCGTTGGACAATAGGTCTAGCCAATCGGAGCTCTAATAAACTCAATAGTCTTTGGCTGGTATCTTGTTATAAATAACGATGTTTTTATATGGTTGCTCAGTCGCTTTAACGCGAATTTTTCGGTTTGTTTTTTTGCAGATATTTGTCCGAGCGCTGTTCGATTACGATCCTTTACAAGATGATCAGATACCCTGTGCTCAAGCTGGAATCGCATTTAAAACAGGGGACATTCTTCAAGTAAGTATTAACAACCTCCATTTGTTCCTTACTCTATTTTCCCTGAGATGAAGAAAAAGAACCGATAGACTCAGTTCTTTTGCAGCGTATACTTGGCAGCTGTTACCGAGAAATCCTGTCAAGGGTTCAATATCCAGAGCAGTCGGGCATAGGTTGGTCGTTGATTTGTCGCAATGATGAGTCTCTCAGTACAGACAAGGTTATCTTGTTTGAGAAGTAGCTCTCAGACATGTTAGAAAGGTTGATTCGGGGATCTCAAAGCCAAGAATCCTTTTGATGTATGACAAGAGCCGTTTCGCTTGTAAAATGTCTCTCATACTTTCTTTTTCTTCCCCCTGCCTGTGATGGTTCCAACCACAGGAGAAGGACTCATAGAGGTCACTCTGCCCAGAGACAGCGAATCCTTAAGAGAAATTCACTCTCGGCTGAAACTTTTTCAAGAGGAAACCTCATATTGGTACACTGTATCAAGACGCTGAAAAAAATCCATGAACCAAGAAGTTGCCCTAAAACCTTTCCGTGCCAGCATCACAGTGATGATATTTTTCTTGACGGACTTAGGGCCAGTATTTAGATTTATCAAAATGTTGAGTTTTTGTTTCTTAGCACGTTTTGTTGAACGAGGACAGTTCAAAAACTGGATATGAAGAGGGTTAAACGTACAATTCCAGCTTAAAGATAGGTTTGATGGAACGTTTAAGTTCGAGCAGAATCTTTGCAATGAAGCCTTATCAATTCCCATTAAAAAGTATAACCGTACTCCATCATCTTTTTGGTATCAACTACGAAAGAGTTGTTATTTCCTTGAGGTACCCGATTTCAAGCGGAAGTATTCAATTCTGATGGTCGAAAAGCGTATTTTAAAGGGCATCTAAAAGCAAACCATTTCACTCGTATAACACTAGTCATTCAACTTTATTTCGCATGAATATTCACGTCCCAATAATCAGCCTCGAGTGTTCTAAGAAATATACGTAATCTACGCGAAGTGTATCTCTTGGTAAAATGTTAATTAAATCTGGATCTCTTGACACTAACGGGAGAACGCGCTGGTTGAAGTGTATGTTGGCACATGGCAAAGGCTACCCATGTCAGTTGAATATCGCATTCACCTTCTCCAGCAAAGGATATAAATCCTTAGGGAGGCGAGCTAGACTCGTCCTTGCTGCAGACATTTTCACTCTGATAGTAAATGATGGTTCTCAAAGGACCTCTGTGGCGACCGCAGAGACAGAAGGTGTACCCTGCGGAATAAAGCTATGGTGCTACACGCCAATAAACTATGAAGGTAGCCACTTTTTAAAGGGCTTATCTTACTTGGCAGTGTTTTCAGATTTCGTGATTCCAGCAAATGTAAGGGCAGTGAACTTTGACCTCTTAAGATAAACCTTATTTTTAGATTAGCTCGAAACATACGATACTTACTGTTAAGGTCGTCTCGTACGGTTTTCGAGCAAGGCGCAATTGATTTAGCCGGCCGATTTATGAATTACCTTTAAAAATTTCAATCATCTACATGCTGACCAATTGAAAAAAAATTATCCATTTACATGCTTACGACTTTAAAAATGAAATCGTTACTTGTAAGGGGAGGTCAAGACGCTATTAAATCATGTAACCTTTTAACGAGAAGCTCCATTAATTTATTTTTCATTCAATTTGATTAGAATTTTTAAGATTTTTGTATAAAGAGCGAGATTTGGTTGGCGTTTAGAGAAGTGTTTCTGGAAGTCATCTTTTGTTAGAGTTATCAGTTTTGACCTCAAAAATGCGCTGCGTATTCGATTTTATCGATTTTAGAAGAAATCACATTTTAGGTATGAAAACTATGGCTTCGGAGTGATGCCACATGGCTTGACAAAGTTTCAGGGATGAAAGGATTAATCTTAAGGCACCCCCAGCGTCGTTAGGACGGGCTGGGAACCCATAAAATACTTATTGATCCTTTCCTTAGTCCCTAAAGTTAGAAAACAACTTTGTTTTGCCTCACACCCTAAATAATTCTTGGATCTTAAAGTTAATGCCATCCCATTAATAGCTCCTGTCCGCATTTCGTATCGCATTCTCAGAAATCGCAAACGAAAGAAGCTGGAAAATTAGAAAAAAAGGAAGAGATGTAATTGGGTATTTCAAAGAGAGAGAGAGAAAAAAAAGGAAAAAAAAACGTAGATGCGATTTCAGTACCTATTTCGTAGCTTGTTTTTTGTTGGGATTTCCGGAAGGTAATTATAAGCCAACGCACTTGTTAGTCTGCGATCGGTATTGTAAATGCTAATTGATTTAAAAATCAAAACCTCAGTATTTGGATAAATCAGAACCAATGTGATATAAATTTCGTACAGAATTGAGTCTCAAAAATTGTTCAATGGTCAGTTAGCATAAAATTTTGTTTTTGCAAGCAGAGCCCAGGTGGCGTTAAGAGTTATCGCTGAACTTCAAGCTTTACATTTTAGTTTAATATATTTATTCGTACGACGAGGCTAGCCAACCCTCCGAATGAAATACCTTTCGTGGTCTGATTAATAATTTTAGAAAAAGGAAAATTACTCTCTTCAATTTTCCTAAACGAATAGAGCCACTACGGTGGCTATGTGGTACCACATAGCCTACGTAAAGTTTTAAGGATAAAAGTTTACCTGTTATGTTTAATTAAAACTTAGCACTTCCTGGGTACAAATGGGCTCATTGCGTAATGGTTTTGACAGATTATCAGTAAGGACGACCAAGAGTGGTGGCAAGCAAGGAAGGACAACGCAGCGGGTTCTGCGGGTCTCATCCCCTCGCCTCTGACGCAGGAGTCAAGGGCGGCTAGTAACGCTTTGGAAAAAAGCAAACACGAACAAGGTGAGTTTTGGGTGAATGCACTCTCTGTGTTTCTCATCACTCCCTACAGCATCACTAACATTGAAATCGCTGCAACAAACGCGTCGATGTTGCGTTTGATTTGGCTTCTATGGATTGCTCAGTGTTATTTACACGCCGTTGGGAGAGTTTTGGCTTTCTTTGGGTGTTGCCACAGTTTTACGTGTTCGATTTTAGTTTGGTTTGAATTGAAACGCAAATGAAATTTCCTTACCTGCCGTGAGCCTTTTAAAGAGAGAAAGCGGGTAGCTGTCATAAGCGCCAAAAACCACAAGCGCCAACGCCGCAAGCACCAATCCGTAACCGCCAAACGAGAAAAGTCTCAAACGCCAAAGGTCTCAAACGCAATACTAACCTTACCTAACCTAACTTAGCCTAACCTAGCTTGACCTAACCTAACCTATACGAACCTTGGCGTTTGCGACTTTTCTCGTTTGGCGGTTACGGACTGGCGCTTGCGGCGTTGGCGCTTGTGGTTTTTGGCGCTACCGAATGCCCCCCAGAGAAAGCGATGTGCAGGACTCGCAAAGGCTCGGCGCTCGAAGGAGGGGGAAGCGCACGGACACTCGTGCAGAGACGCGTCTTCGGAAAGTTTCGTGCATATTCGCTTCTCTCTTTAAATAGTTACGAAGTAGCAGGCATTTTTTTTTGAAATTGGCGGGAATTCAAATACGATTTTTAAAAAGGAAGAAAGCAACTATTGGAGTTGGCTCTAGTGTTCCTGATTGAGGTATTACAAAGTTTTAGTTCAGTAAAACTAATCGTTCTGCTACGGAACGACTCGTTCTATTTCGTTTGCGCCTCATAATTGTTACATGTGTATGTATCTGTTTACGGGGAGCTATCATTATCCACATGGAAGTCATAGATCTGAATACAAACACACTGTAGGATTTCCCATTTTATTTACACCACACCACTTACCATAGTTTTCTGGTTCTCATCACACTTTTCTCCTAGCAGAATATATCGTATCACATTTCTCTGCTGACAAATTTGTAGATTCTTTTAACGCCTGTTTAAAAACGTGCTTAATTTTAAATTTCTTTGCCAATTGAAAGAGTAACTTCATATTCACGTAAATCAAAAAGTATATGAAAAAGAAAAATTCTGGCCAACGAACAACTCTATCAGTTCATTAGATCAGGTCCAAATAAACCTAAACCATTTAGAAATTTATCAAATTTTAGTCTTGTCATACGTTGAGAATTTTAAAGCAAAAACTAAAGTACAGTTCGAAATTGAATAGCACGTTTTTAGTCTCCGGGCTCTTCTTTGGTGTGGGCAGCCTAGTAGATTGCTAGTTTGAGTCTTGTACTTAAATAACTGTGCGTCTTAAAACTTTCTAATCCACTATTTAGGAAGAGAGTCT
>Ga0058701_10005839_pt1 | contig 10304 bp, 5 predicted proteins | sample AgamicOrMae_FD_97039 | JGI IMG/M metagenome (GOLD analysis project Ga0058701, IMG submission 97039) | Agave microbial communities from Guanajuato, Mexico - Or.Ma.e | ecosystem: Host-associated > Plants > Phyllosphere > Phylloplane/Leaf | place: Guanajuato, Mexico | collected 2012-06-04 | reverse complement strand
GGTGAGTCTCTCCAGTCTGGAAAACGCGTTAAGAAGTAGAGGTGCTCTATGCCCCCCCCCCTTGTGCCGCCTGCTTGGATGCGCTCCGATTCTCAAGTCGAATGCCTTATTGGCCTTCCAAGTCACTTCACCTGCTCAAAAGAAGCAAGACATGCCGCGTGCTGCCGGACTCAAAAAATCGAACTAGCACCAAAAGTCTTAGATAGACAGACATATCCACGTAACGTGCGCTATTTGATGAAAAACATTATATCCACGTCCATGCATTCCATATGGGACTAGAACGCATTTTCGGAGACTTCAACGCACGCCGCGGAAACCTACCAACCTAATACATTTTAAATGGACGTGTGGATAGAACTCGTGTAAGATACTACCCGCCGATTCTTCGCTATGCACAGAAGGACCTCTGCGTACAGATTCTTCTGTCAGCCAATCAAAAGTCGAGATTATTTTGCGTGGCTCCGCAATATGTTATATCGTTCAGCTTTAATATAGCGAAGTTAGCACCAACTGTCGCACCAATGAAGCTAATCTCCACATCGACAGATCCACTTCATTCATCGGAATCTCATGAATGCAATCGTGCATATAAGCCGCTCACGGCTCACGGGGACCCAAGCCGGACCACTGAAACTGAAGAGTCCGGCAATAGTCCGTCAGCACGACACCCATCGTTTAAACGGATTCGTGTAATACATTAAGACTTCCCCTGTTGGAGTGCCCTGACTGCGATATGGAAATGCTCCCGTAGCGTTTTCTACCTTACGACGCCGAACAGAATGATAGCGAGGCGGCTCTTACAATTTCACGCTTCTTTTAAGCCACAGGCCGCTTCTTCAAGTAAGTGCAGCCTGACAGCAAGAAGTATCAAGCGTCATCGAGCTTGGTGACAACCGAATGAAGCCGTGGTGCACCGAAGCAACTACGAACAGGGCGTACGCAAACCAGCTTCGGTTTATCACAACGCAGTTCATACTAGGTACCTGCTTCACCGTACCAATTTAATTTTTATGTCAAAATTGCACGGTAAGCAGTGAATGTTATGAGAGATTGAACCAGAATAGAGCACGAGTTTGAAAAAGTAATGTATTTGACCCACTACCGCCCAGCAATGCCGTTCGGAAACAGAGAAATTTATTTTAGAGGATTTTTTTATAGTTTAGTATTGTCAAACATTAAAGAAAATCACCTCTCTAAAAGCCTGAAATTAATAATTTAGGCATTTTCCAAAGCTTAAAATTCCATAATTTTATGGGGAAAATCCTTCGAACTTCTCTTAAGCTAAATTTAACTCCAAATACTTTGGGGTGTTAAGGGTTAAGATGTTACGCCGTTCGAGCCGAGAATGGTCGCTTTATAGTCGTGGTGGTCACTTGCGACCTCGTCGCTTTAACACCTCTGATGGGGCAGGGGCAGTGATGATGGCGGATACGGAGCATCGTCACACTTACTCCAAGGCGATGTGTCGTGACGCCGAGACGTGCGGTCGTGGACGAAGAATCGTGATGCAACGGGGGCACTGTAACGTCATGGACTCCGGCGGAGGGGACAAGGGACGTGGGTCTCATCGCTGTCCGATATCGTCCACCCCAATTTGGGACGCGTCGTCATTCCTTGTAAATATTGGTCAGTTCTATTCGCATGCCTATGTTAATTCAAGGGAGACTTGAACGCATGGAAACTAGGCTAAAGCATTTTAAATGGGATGTGACTTGAACGCACGGAAACCAAGCTAGTACATTTCAAATGGGGCAGCGTGTGGATAAGTCACTTCGTTTGACCCACTACCGTCCAGCAATGCCGTTCGGAAACAAAAAACTTTAATCTAGGCGATCTTTTCAGTTCAGTATCGTCACAATCTAAAAAATATAATTCCTCTGGAAGCCTGGAATTTTACAATCTAGGCATTTTCAATAAGCTTATAACTGCGTGTTAATGGAGAAAAAATCTTCCAATTTCTCATAAGCCGATTTTCACCCAAAATATTTTAGGATGTTGTGGGTTATATTTCGGGAGTGGATATGACCACAAATTAAGGATACTCTTCCACCAAGGTAAAGCCCTTCATGGTACTCTACCAAGGGTCATGTGAAGACAAATTTAGAAAAGTGGTTTCTTGGTTTTCCTTACCTCAAGATGCGTCTGAAACGCTTTTTAATAAGAGGTGTCACCAATATGATTTTTTGGAAAAAAAATAATCAGGTAAACTAAAAAAATAATTTTAAAAAAAGTACATGCTCTTATGAACAAACGTAATTATGTTTTTCATCATGTTTTTCTACGCAAACGAAGTTTTTCTTTTCTTATTCTTTTTCGAGAAGGGCCAAAAAATTATTCAAAAAACAAAAAAAAAGTTGCGTCCTTTCAATCGAATCCTTAAATATTCCGCGCCCTTTCTGAATCAACACACGGCAACACCCGTACATCGTTTTCCCTAAAACGTGTTGATCTGCGGACATCGGCCTAAGCGGTCTAATAGCCAGCTATTTTTTTTTCCTGACGATGACGTAACAATGAGAAGACAAGTTGACTTTAGTCGTCCGATTCGATTTGTTGACGTTTCTCACGACACCGTTGTGAAGCGGCGCCAATAAGGCCCTCCCCCCCCGCCGCTCAGGCCGGTAATGAGGGCAGGACGTTTACACGCTGCTGATCAACACTTTGACTTAACTAACCCTAAGTCTTTGACGGGCTCTTTGACTACTGACAGCCATAATGTCCGCTTGACAATAGACAGCGGATCTAAGACACGGCCAATCAGGCCGCGGAAACCAGATTATAGGGATGCTGGGTCCATTGTTGTGACTTTTAACCTACTGGATTCGACCGAAAAAGTTTTCGGGATCTGACCTAAATACTACCATTATCTTGTCAATGGAAACATTAGTTTGTATAGATTTTGTTTCCTTTATTTAGTTTTGAGTTTGATTTTATCTTGAGTTTTTTTTTTAAATTGAAATAATCAGTAAGGTATTGCCAGCCAAATCGTCGCAAGAATATGCTAAATAGTTTACATTTAAAAAAAATGTTAAGAAAAATTATTGTGACATTTTTCAGCTTTAATTAGATGAAACGATAGTAGAACTGGTTTGAGCTTGCAGTAGCTGACGTTGAAAGATCGTTTTACTGGAAAAACACGAACCGTTATCACGCGGGTTTCTCGTCCTCAACTTGATATTTTTGCTTGAAGTAGAGAACAGTACATATTTAAAAAAATAGTTAGAATTTTGGGTTAGACCATATCTTTAAAAAATCAAGAGCTGCGTTCACCTCAAAATTGAAAATCAGACTGAAGGACTGAACTTATTTAAACTCTTAAATCAACCACGGAAAAAAATGTGAGACCTTCACGAAATATTGGGGCAAACAATAACAAGTGAGCACTTTAAAAAAAATCAAGCCCCTATAAGCTCAGGCGTCAAAACCAAAAAAGATAGCAACTGGTCTGAAACAGCGATATCCAAGCAAAAAAAAATTAAAAGCGTTGGAAAGCACGTAAATAAATTTAAGTCCAATTGTTTATCTTTTTTTTCCTCCCCATTTTCCTTACTCTCTTCCGAAAGGCCTTTCACCCGCTGAGCGGAAATATGTAGCAAAACCTTTCAATCAGCAGCTAATGATTTTCGGCTTCTAATTACGTCAAAGTGATTGAAAGCGATGCTCTTGACCCAATAACAATGCCTCATTCGTCATAAAACAATGTAATTACTAGCGGCGTATAGGCTATCTTACGGTCCTTACAGACAATGCGTCCCTTCCCTCGGAAGTGCCTAACATACCGTTGGGAGACAAGGTCGGTTCAGCATTCATCATCAGGAGATTATCGACACGTCGGCTGCGTCACGCACCTCAAGGGGAAACGGCCACAGTCAACCCTCACAGGGAACATGCGAGGACTTCAACGCCAGTGATTGGATCACTACGGAGTCGCAGGGAGATTTCGACACGGCGACAATCGCAAGGGCATGGGGTGTGTACTTTACAAGCATGTATACCCATGGGAAGACTTTAACGCAAGTTTATGAACGTATACCACCACGATTTGGCAAGAAGAGACTTCTACGCAAGTGTATGAACACACATCTGCTCCGTTTTGCAAGGAGAGACTTCTACGCACGTGTATGAACGTTCAGCTCAGATTTACAAGGAGAGACTTCTACGCACGTGTATGAACGTACATCAGCTCAGATTTGCAAGAAGAGACTTCTACGCCCGTGTATTAACGTACATCAGCTCCGATTTGCAAGGAGAGACTTCTACGCACGTGTATGAACGTACATCAGCTCAGATTTGCAAGGAGAGACATCTACGCACGTGTATGAACACACATCAGCTCCGATTTGCAAGAAGAGACTTCTACGCACGTGTAGGAACGTACAAAAGCTCAGATTTGCAAGGAGAGACTTCTACGCACGTGTATGAACGTACATCAGCTGAGATTTGCAAGGAGAGACTTCTACGCACGTGTATGGGCGTACATCAGCTCAGATTTGCAAGGAGAGACTTCTACGCACGTGTATGAACGTACATCAGCAAGGATTTGCAAGAAGAGACTTCGTAACACTTCTTCGCGCTCTCACACCAACACGAGCGCACTAAACAAGGAAAACAGTAAAAAAAATATAAAAAATTATAAGTCGATCTGGAAGTACATATGTGACTTTTGAGACAGTCATCCCAAAGCTATCCTTGCCGATTCCTCCAAACAATTCACCCAACGTAGTTGCGGTTTGTGGACCACAGGCAACGTGGGCCACTTCTTTTGTTTCTCCCAAGTTTTCTTAGCAGCAGAAACAAGCCAAAATTTGCAACAAAAACCTAGCCTTGTAGTCCAAACACATTCATCTCGAAAGACCAGAGTTCTGTCAACGTAGCGGAAAACAAAGAAATGTCATCAATGAAAAGTTTCGAGGACCTTCCTGCGGCCTTTTTTCAACTGCCCAATAAATCGGAGGGAAACAAGACGGCACCACGCCCGTCATCACCTACACAAGCGCGCGACACGCGTGTGCTTCGGTATTAGTTTCGTTTCCATTGTTGCGGCTGTTGCAAGCGTCCGATAAAGAGCACACGGTCACAGCTTCCGTGTTGCGAGGGTGTTGAGCCGACCCGCCCACCGATATGACAGCTAAGTCCCTTGCACAGCACGACATGGCGCCTATACTTTCAATACCACTTGACAAGGAGACAGTATAATCCTATAGTATTACTCCTTGAACCCACCCTCCTGGTGCACGTTTAGACCCATGTCTTCGAAGGCTATTGAGGCGACAGTGACTTAATTATACGGGGTGACTTAACGCTACGGCGACCGACTCAAATGGAGGACAGTCGAGGAAATAGGTAGTCCGCTATATTCTGGACCTACTTCTGCAAGCGAAACTTCTCTTAATTGGTATTTAAAAAGACGATATTTTCAGGAGGGAAAATACGCTTATGCTTAACTTATAACAGTCCAAAGCATTTGCAGTGAAATTTAGCTTAAGAAAAATTAAAAGGATTTTTTATCATTAAAACACGAAATTTTAAGCTTTCAAAAATGCCTAAATTAATATAAATTTCAAGTTTCCAGAGGGAAGAAATTTTTTGAATTATGACAATACTGAACTGGAAAGATCCTCTCTATAATATTTTTTTCTGTGTCCGAACGGCATCGCTGGGCGGTAGTGGGTTAAAACTACAAGCTTTGACTCGTATGAAATATAAGCTTGAGTGATATCTTATTTCATAATCATCATCAGCCGATGGAATCATCATGACAACATCAACCTAATGTAGACTAACCTTATAAAACCTTAACTGAGGTATCGAAACTTAACCCAACCTTTTTTACTCCCGGTACATAGTAAACAAGTGTTACAGTACTTACTAGCGAAATGTATACCACCCAAGAGAACACCCTAATCATAAGACAAACCAGTTTCCTACCCGTCAGTTTAAATCATTTAACCGCTCGAAATAATCGCCAATTAATTCCCACTAAGCGGATATATTCGCCATAAAAATCAAAGCGCCTTAGAGAGCAATCGAGCCGAAGTCTTTCGGATAAGTTGTGGTCATAGACTAACAAGTGCGATGGGCTGAGCGTGCAAACGAGATGGAAGATGTGTCGTTCGGCGCCTTTATAGAACGCGGTTTCGATTTTCCCGCGCCCGCGCAGCCGCGGCCATGGACTAAGAAGCGTGCTTGCGTAACCAGAGCTAAAGGTTGATCGAGCCATAGCCTCGCTATGTCTTTACGTAAATTGCATCAAATGTGATGCACTTTTCGCTTCCACGGGAATCCTCTGTGCTGATTTATTTTCATCTATGATTTCCTTTCTTTTGTTCTCTGCGGCGGCGGCGGCGGAGGCGGGCGATCGCGGAAGATTGCTGGCCAGCGGTCCGCTTCGGTCATTTAGATTATTCATCGCGAAGATACCTTTAAATATGAAGAAGGGCGGAGCTCTGGACCAAATTAAGCAATTAAGGAACAAGAAGAGGAAGAAATCTCATCTTTCTTTGCAGGTAGAGTAATTTGTATTAAGATTACAAATTTTTCATAGCCTACTTCAGCGTGTAAAAAATGGAGACGTTTTATTCTCTACATGGGACCTGTTTTATCGCGTCATTATATAAAAATCTCCAATGATCTCTAAAATTACCAGTGCGACAGGTTTTTATTAATAAGACTATCAATATGTACCTATCTTGAAGATAAACACTCATGCTAACCCGTGAATTCATACCTAATGCCCTTAAAACATGTTTTTTCCAAACACCTATACTGTATATCACATAAAATTGGCACTCTAAATGTGAAGGGCTATTTTTTCCACCTCTGTAGTTCCACCCTGGGTCAACCTTACATAAACGACCTTATAGGTTAATTTAAGGTAACTTTGGCCGAGTAGCAAAACATTTTGTTAATATAGCCCCAGCAAACCAGAATTACTTAGGTGTCCATTCCAATTGTTACAACAACAATATTAATTGCTACCACAACGATTACAGTTGTCACCGTAACAAGTAAAATTGTCACCCCAAAAATTCTGGTTTGTTGTGGCTATATTACCAACACGTTTTGTTGAGGCAAAAAAGTCATTTTCTCCGTGTGACTACGAAAGGTAAAACACTTAAACAGGAAAATTCAAGCTCCTAAATTTCCCGGTGTGCGAACAGGATTTTGTAATACGTTTTGTTTTCTGTCCATCTTTATCCCAAACCTGGAAATTCGTGCAGAGGATAAACACTACCGTATCGGCCCATATTTTGAGTTAGGTAAGCTCGGGTCGGAAACACAGCTGCGTTGAAATCTACGGCATTCCGTGAAATACAATCCATAGATGTTAGCTCGGCCGGGCCGCCGCTTCGAGCGGCTTTAACTCGAACAAAGAACAGCTAGCTGCACCGCCTTCTCGTTTCACGACTCGAAGACGAGTAATTCAAATCATGTCATCGGCGTAGTTTATCGGCGCAATTAACTGATGCATTTTGCAGCCATGCAGCGCTGCATGCGTAACGCAAAAGTCAGTCGTGGGTGCGTCCAGGCCGCGCTGTAACGCGGTTCGTGTAACGCAGCGCAAACATGACGCCCGATCGCTGGACATAATGTCCCGTGTTGCGGCCGATATCAGATACAACGTGATATTTGAGCGATGTCCAGGCATTCTGTACCATGTGCGGTTTGCTGCTATTTCGGATGAGCTCACTCTGCAACGAATGCGGGAAGAGAATGCAGTTTGTAAGCGGGCCCAGGCCCGCTGAAAATATATAAGACAGACCGGGTTCTTGTCTTTAAGCTGATTTTAGACCCTGAACACATGTGAGTTTTCTGTAAAACTCACCTGCTGAACAAATGGAAATTACTAGTTCTAAATACTGAACATCGGAACTCGCTTCCGAAAATATAAACACTAGCTTATGACTCTAGGAAGATCCGACTTGAATGGTTACAGCCTTCATGTAAAAATTTGATTTCCAAAAATTTAGGGCTATTAAATAATTTGTTTCGAAAACAGCATTTTGTACAGTATTGAAAAGACCATTTTGATAAAATAAGCAAAAATTTCTCAACAATTCTTATGGAAATTATAAAAATATTTCTTTAAAAAGATTGTTTTGTAGTGTTCCTATTTTTTTTAATGAGAAGCAACTTTAAAAGGCAAGCTCCCTAAAACGCCACAGACGAGTAGTAGGTAAAAATACATTAAATAAAGAGAAGTTTGGAATTTGTTACGTGTTCTATAGAGACCACCAATGTAAAACTTTAACTAACTTTTTTTCCGGGGAGAGGGGGGATAATATTAGTGAAGGGCTGTCGCACGTTTTCAAAAATGATTCCCAATTATTAAGAAAAAGTGCCAAGGAGATATCTCACCATGGAGAAGGGTATGCTCAAAAATAAAACAAAACTCACCCTCTCTCCGTGAAACACCAACTTCAGACTCACCTGAAAAAGAGAAAAATAGTAAGTTCAGGAGGAAAGCGAGGGAAATAAGGCATAACCTAACTCAATCTACGTTAACCTAACGGTCACAAAGTCTGTTCCCGCTAACAATTAGTCAAAAGTCGGAGGACGGTCAATACCATCAGACTCGAAACCAGGCCTAAATTGTTCAAACGGAATAACGCTCTTAAGAACACTAAAAATGATAAAATACATGGATGAAAGGGTTGAATATATCCCAAATAGCTAAAAAAGACCTCAAAGCTGGAAAATAAAAATCTAGGTGACTATTCACATGCCGCCCCATTTAAAATGCATTCGGGTGGTTTCCGTACGTCCAAGTCTCCCTTGTATTAACAGGCGTGCGAATAAACTGACCAATAAAACTTACCGGGAAAAGTATAATTTTCAGCAGTTTCGAATCTATTTCCGCTTATGGTGATCAGCGCCTAACAAAGTAATTTTCGTGTGAGGCACCGGTGCACGAAACTCGAGCCTCGGAATAGTCGGCCGGATATTCGAGCACTATTTACAAACCGTTCCCCAATTATTTCGGGCTCAACCCCATCATCAGCAAGTTTGGGCCTCGCGTTACTCGACCTGCCGATCCGACCCGCCCATTGCGACCTTTCGACCTTAAACAGCCTCTCGGAATGTGCACCTGTCAGAAAAAAGTGCTTTGGCTTCCTTCTTAGAATTGTTTTTAACACGACACCGGTACAACGTCTTCTTCAAGAGAATCGACCCTAAGACAAAATGTGTGGGTAAAACGCCTTCCGAAGTACTGGTTTTTTAATTATATCGCGAAAGGGAAAATATTGTTTCTCTTTAAGATATTTCATTTACTTTCCAAGTATTGACGAAATACAACTTATTTCAAGGAATTTTAATTTCTATGACTCTCGCTTTACTAAAAATTATGGAGCCATACGTAATTACAGTACCAAGTTAACTGATCACTAACCACTAATCCCAACCCAGTAACTGAAAGATTTCAACCTAATGAGCTATTCTTCGCTGACTGCAAAAATGTACTCACAACCATGACAAGATCTTCTTAATTTATGTATTTGAAGTTGTAATGTAACCTCGCCTTACCGTATACATCGAGATTTTTTTCACGTTCAAGGATATACCGATTAGCAAAAAACTAAAAAAAAAAATTAATTAAAATGCTACTGTGATTATTTTAAGCTTTTCTTTTCGACGAGCAAAATTAAGTAAAAACTCACGTCACGTTAACCAAACTTCATCGACCTCCACCTGTGCAGATTATTTGCACCTTCCTCTCATCTCTCCACAGGCAATGTCACAGCCTTCTCATTTTTTATTTTTTTCCGGGTTGCGTGGCGACACTGGGTAACGGGCCCCGGAGATGCTATACAAACAGCAACGGCCTAGCTCCGCACACGCGACTCATCTCAAGCGTTCACTCGGGATGAATCTAACAGGCGGTGCGGTGCACTGCGACCATCAAAGGGATGCTTTTTACTTATAGACGAATCTCGTGTGCGTGAGCCTATGCTAATCGGCGCTGATAAAATAACCCACTTTTTTTGTAAGTTCCGCTCGGTTAACATCGTCGAACGGTATCAACAATGCCGTTTTTCGAGTCGTTAGCGAGTTACTGAATCTCAGATAGGCCTACAATAATCATAGATGTATCTCTTCTGCCTCACTCTAAACTTGAATTTGTGAGAGTAGTGAAATTTCACTGAATTTCAGTCAATATAGCACCACTGAAAAAATTGGGGGGGCATTCGATAGCGCCAAAAACCATAAGCGCCAACGCCGCAAGCGCCAGTCCGTAACCGCCAAACAAGAAAAGTCGCAAACGCCAAAGTTCGTATAGGTTAGGTTAGGTCAAGTTAGGT
>Ga0058701_10005838_pt1 | contig 10305 bp, 4 predicted proteins | sample AgamicOrMae_FD_97039 | JGI IMG/M metagenome (GOLD analysis project Ga0058701, IMG submission 97039) | Agave microbial communities from Guanajuato, Mexico - Or.Ma.e | ecosystem: Host-associated > Plants > Phyllosphere > Phylloplane/Leaf | place: Guanajuato, Mexico | collected 2012-06-04 | reverse complement strand
GGGCATTCGATAGCGCCAAAAACCACAAGCGCCAACGCCGCAAGCGCCAGTCCGTAACCGCCAAACGAGAAAAGTCGTAAACGCCAAAGTTCGTATAGGTTAGGTTAGGTCAAGTTAGGTTAACTTAGGTTAGGTTAGGTAAGGTTAGTATAGCGGTTAAGACCTTTGGCGTTTGCGACTTTTCTCGTTTGGTGGTTACGGATTGGCGCTTGCGACGTTGGCGCTTATGACAGCTACCCGCCCAGCCTGCTGCCGTCTCGGCGTCAGCCACCGCCGCTTCGAGTAAGCGGTAACAGGCTTAATGAGCGCAGGGTTAGATTAGGTTAGGTTGCCATATTGAGCGTTCTTTCGCTCGGCCTGTCAACTAACGTTAGAAGACGGAGGTAGAAAAGGCAGCCTCGAAATTAAGAGTGTGCTGTCATGACTTGACTGGCGTTCTCAGCTGAGTGATGGGAAGAAAATTGGCCTTTTGGTCGTGAAAACACAGTGACTTTTGAAGGTGTTTGGGCGGGAGAAAGGAATTCGGTGGAATTACTGGAGCCTCTCGCCCTTCCTAAATTCAATAAGGGTCTTGTGCTGTGATCGTTAAGATGGGACCCTGCAGTTTTAATATAGCGTTGGAACGTGCGTGTCAAAATGACTGACGTGCAAGTAGAAAAATTTGTCATTAAGGTGCTCCTGGAGATTTCCGTCTTAAATTAATAACTTTCTGTGCTTTTATTCTCGGAAATATGAGCACCCTGAAAGGCCCTCTCTCAATATCCTTAATTAAGTTCAAACCCATTCTTTATACTTCTTCCTTTAAATCTAATTGAATTCATTTTTGATCCCAGTAGACTATATTTTCGACGCAACGGAAATATTTTTTCAATAACTAAATTTCCATGTAATTTGCCTATTTTTGGCGAGATTGTGTGATCTCAACTTTGTCTCAATATAAAATTCAATCAAAGCCAAAAGAACTATTCGGAAACATTCAAGCGAAAAAGTTTTGCAGATTCTCCCCCAAGCATTCTAAATCGGTGAAATACGATGTAGACAATGATGCTTTTAGTGCTTGAGTTTGTGGACATTTTGGAATTCGTTTCATCAAAATATATTAGAAAAGAAGTTGAATATACCAGAATTTCAGCGTGCATATCTTGGTATATTCATGAAATATTTGTAAAACTATACTTTAGTCTGTTATCTCATTTTTAGGTATTTGGTCTCATGATTCACTGAGCGTAGTTCTATCCAAAGAGCAGTCTTATTTATGTTTCCTTAACGACACGACTCATATTCCAAAAAGTAACCCATCCCGCCGTTTGATCCCATTTTCGTCTCATGAGGAATTTTCATAGCTGCATAGAATCGTCCCGCCTCCTTCAGGGACGTTCGGCCTAAGTGCGCCCCCCCCCTCCTTCCTCTTCTTTGTTCAAAATCGCTTCCACCGCCTTTATCAATGCCCTTACCCAAATTAGTTCTGGAAAGGTATTTCAGATTCTAACCTTGAATAGCCTCAACCTTGGAGAGATTGTAAAATATGCGATTGCATTATGAACGCCCCAAAGATTGTCAACTTTTCACTGTCGTTTATTATGGCAGACATCTTTAACGACAAGTCACTATTACTTCGTTATTAAGCGATGTTACCATTATATGCGCCAGTTTGTCATCATGACATCTTGATTTCTTCGACATCTGACAACTTTTCACAACCGATGTCATTATTTAAGATCTGACATGATTTTTCGTCTGACGTCACGGTAATCTGACATTTTATATCTGACTTTTTTGACACCTGTCGTTATTTCACATCATCTGACGCTGTTTGACAACTGTCGTCAAATCGCTTTTGATACCAGTGACATTTTCTCTCTTGACGAGGGCAATTATTTTTAACAGTTATTTGACTTTTTCTGACGAATAAGATCATTGCCTGACTTCCTCTGTCGTCATTTTCTGCAACGCCGTTCGTTGCCCTGAGCTATGTTCGATCTTACAAGGGAACTATCCCAACCCGAGGTGGCGGATTTGGATAAAAATTACAGGTTTTGGAGTTCATACCTAGACATAATTTATGGCGTTTTCAAAATCGGCGGAATTTCATTTTAACCCTTTCAGAAAGGGCGTTAAAAATTGGACGAAAGTCGGCTATCTCCGAAACGGTTGGTCTAGGAGCATTCACCCCGGAAAGGTTTTCTATGCGAAATGAAAAGTTATGACCGTTGGTGAAGGTTTGAACGAAATATCTCCTGTAGTTCAAAAAAAAACTCCCATTTTGTGCCTTTTTGGAAGCAAACGCCTCGATGAAAAATAGAAGACGTTCGTAAAAATGTACAAAACGCATTGTGCGACCCAAACAGAGGCTAACATACGATATGAGCTCTTCGTTACACGCAAATATTTTGGTCCGTCCACATTTTAGGCGGTTTTTGATAGGCGGATCAAATTTAATATTCGGCCCCTGAAGTAGGCAACCCTTGCAACACCTGTCGAAACTCCTCAAAAGCAGGTAAGGTCACAGTTTGTTACGTGGCACAGTTTGGTACAGTGGTCTAGATGCTGGGCTCCCAACGGAGGGACGCATGTGACTGCGGATCGAGCAGGGAACATTTTGACAGGGTTAAAATGAAATTCCACCGATTTTGAAAACGCCATAAATTATTTCTAGGTACGAACTCCAAAACCTGTAATATTTATCTAAATCCGCCACCTCGGGTTGGGATAGTTCCCTTGTGAGCTGAAAAATCTTTTGGCTTACCATATTTTCCTAGAACCTCTACAATAAGTTTCCCCTCCCAATCGGGATCGGGGTCGGCCTTCTTTTTAACTTCTTTATAGTGTTCTTGGTCTGTTTTTTTCCCCGGCCACTTGGAACAGAGCGAACCTTCCTCGTGCTGGTACACCCAGTTTTTTCTGACTACGTTAAACCCATCAGCAAAGTTCACGACCCAGAAGTCTTCTTTTACCTGTATGAACAAAAACTTTATTGTAACACACGCATTTTATCGACTTTTCATCGGTGCACCATCAGACGCACAGCGTTTGAACATTCCGGATTAATTCCCACAGCGGTATTATTGTGGGCGTCAGAGGCTTGATTGGTTTTTCTGCTTAATTAACACAACTCGAATAACAGAGAACTTTCTGCTTAATTGCAGATGGTACGCAAAGAAATCGTTCCTTCGCACAGAGGATATAATGCTTACAAACTAAACATATGTACCATTTTCAATTAAAAAAAATTCAGAAGCCCACTTTTCGGACAACTTGCGGTGAATAGCAGGCAAAGATTCCTACGGTACTCTCTGACTTGCAAAGGAGTCCACAGCCAAAGTTAAACGTAGTTTACTGCTGATGAGAGGTCATTTGGCTCAAAATAAAAAGGAAGATTTATGACTAACTTACGCGTGTAACTTGGGGCGACTTAGAAGACAGATCGCGACTGATGGACAACAAAAAAAGCAATTTCCCACAGTTTCAACAGACCAGAAATTCTCAAACGCTCATGCAAAGTAACACAGAACAAACTTCATGACAAAAAAAAAATGACGGCAGTTACAAATTTTTGTTTTTATGTTTTGGGGAACATATACGTATAAATTGTTTTATAAACAACAAATATACGGGGATTTGGGAAAATACCGGTAAGACTGGTGTGAAATGCGCATTTTGCGCTTATTAATGCCGGTGCATAAGTTGCTTTTAATTTGCAGTTGAGAGATTAGGTGATCTGCAAATTGCTAACAAACTCGTCAAAGATATCTAAGAAACAATATTACCAAACGAAACTGACGCGTACCGTAGTTTACTCCCCAAAACCGTGAATTCCAGCTAGAACAGTAAAAATCTTACAGGCTAAGTAAAGGTCGGTAAATTTACGATTTTCTCCCCCGTCTTTTTCTACAAGTATTAAATCAAAGCATAACATTAAAAGTCTGCCTGGGTATTGTTGCCAACCCTGTGGGACAATATAGACGTATAGAAGTTATATAGTTCAGATTTCTTTGGATATATATACAAATAAAGCTAATTTTTGGATATATTTTAGAGTTTAATGACCGCCAATAGAATATCGACGCGAAAATAGATCTCAACTAGAGCAAAGATGGATTAAAAAAAAATAAAAAAATACCTACATAATTATTGGATGTTTTCTGAGATACCCCTAATAAAATTTTGATACACATAGTTATTATCGATCCTCTATGTATAGTGGACATTACGCTAATAGACAATTAGTAGAGGTCTATTTTCCTGCAACACCTGTCATAAGTAGGATTCACATCACTAATGCATGAGTGGGAACACTGCAAACCTGCCTTCTTTGTAAGGCATCCTGAAAAACTTATGGGAAATTTGGTTAGTAGGCCAGCTCTGCAGACTACTTGAAAGCCCAAACACCTGGAAAATGCCAATACTTGATGACTGAATGGGCAAACTGTACAAATTATCTTTGTACTTATATTTCAGCCCTATCACATTTACCAAGCCACTTGCATGATTGTATGCAAAATTCTGGATCAAAACAACAGAGCCATCATGGAGCCCCGCACAGCAGTCCCCTTTCCGCTGAACATTCACCACTGCATTTCCCATCTGATACTTCTTGTACTGAGGGTTACCACGCCCATCAACTAGCGGACCATCATTATGTTCTTGGAGGAACTTATTGGACACAGAGGACACTGTACCTTGCTTCATCTTTTTGAGCATAACATGATCCATCTCAGAGTACCTTTTAACAATTTGCTGCAAAGGCTTTTCTCCCTTGTGAACCAACCACTTTAATTTTTGTAAAAAGTTTTCAAACTTGAATGCACTGTAGGATTCTAAAGGACCATATCTCAGTACATCTTGATGGACATGCAAGCAGCCATGCACATTGTGACTTACATATTCTTCTCCATAAATTACCTTGAAGTTAGAAACAAAATTCTTCATTAATTCGCCAGCATAATCATTGTACGCCACGCAAGTGTCGGCAGAATTCAGCAATCTTGTAGCGACATGCAAGACCATAAAATTTTCGTAGATGGGACCTTTTAGCTGTTTGAAGATGATAGGCCCTACATAGCACAGCATCTGGCGAAGCTCTGTGGCTTTGTATTTACAAACATACTCCAATGCACGAACCTGCCGCGCAAACCCAACAGGAACATAACTCGTAAGGACAATGAGATAAGCTGAAATTTCCATGCAGGTTTTCTTGCTCATTTTGACAGACCTATCCCCAAAGAGCCACAAAAGTAGGAGTTTCTTCATGACCCCGATGTACAACAGATGCATAGGATCATGGACAAATTGGGAAACAGGTTTGATACCAGGCACTTCAAGGATTTTGGGTGTACCATCCAGGTGATGCTCAGGCTGCTCCCTTAGCAAGAAACTTTCATCTGTCCTTAATATATACTCTACTTCTGGAAAACACATTCTTCTCCCAATCATTTCCCCTTTTTGCAAGCACCGAAGGCAACTCCAATAACCACAGTGACCCTTTATCCCTAGGATAAAACATTTGGCAGGAGCATCACATACATAGCACAATACCAACACACGAAAATGTTCATTTCCAATATCAATTCCATTAGTCAAAAGATCCTTCAGCTCCTGAACAAGCTCCTCCAAATAAACACTCTCACTGTCAGGCTTGGCATGTCCATGATATATACCAACAGCAAACACATGATTAGTACCTTGGACACAACATAGAATCGGCCACAACTGACTGCCAGACGATTTTGAAATTGGCAGCCCATCTACATTAAAGCTTAGGTAAATTTCTCGTCCAGCAGATCCTGAAAACATCTCAACAAGATTTTTTTTTAATCCATTGTGCCAGTATTGTCCTGGAGGCATGTCTCTCACATCAACAGTCCCAAGCAGTGCTCTAGCATCCCGAGGGAGGTTATCCTCAGGGTGGTGGGCATTAAGGATACCTAAGAGCTTATTTAGAGCAGCATGTTTAATCTGACTATCTACAGCCCATTCCCCTAGATTATCACGCAGACTGCTTTTGCTTAGTAAATCATCAGCAAGTGGAGAACCCATCTGAGTAGACTCATCTTCATCACTACAAAATTGTGAGGCAGTATCGCTTGAATTTTCAAACTTTTCACTGCATTCTGAGCAGTGGGAACAAGCAGGAGAATCTGATACATGTACACACCCACCACAGCTTAGGAGACAGGTACAAATACTGCAGCGCTCGCAGAGATCACATGCTGTGAGAAACTTATCATAATTATAGTCACTTCTAAAGCACTGCAATATCTCTGACTCGCAGGTTTTCAATAAAAATGCACAATAACCATGTTCACTGCTGGAGCAAGCGTCCTCAGCTACTTCCTGACTGACAGTTATTTGATCATTATTACTGCCCTGACCCGCCTGGTTACTAAAGCATCCTGTTTGAAATTTGTGAAAATCATCAGTCCAACATCCAAAAAACTGATGAAAATTGCTCTCATCAGGCGCTACACTAAAATCTGTAGAGTGGCTAGCTGACATATCAACAGCAGTTGCTGATGACAACTGCTGCTGTTGTCCTTCACTCTTATCCACATCCTGCGGTAATTCAGATTTTTGAAAGCTAAGCTCTGATGTTACACATTCACTGGTGAGCCTAATCTGCTTTTTAACAGCAGGGTAGTCATTCTTCGGTGCCATATTGGCCTCAAGGGCCCGTGAATACAGCCTTTTTAGTTGGCGACCACTCAACTCTTCAACGCGTTTGTAACACGACCCTTTCTGTTCCATTATTGACACGAATTACGAACTTACCGTTGCCATTGAGTCGTAAAACAAAAGCGTGTCGTAAACTAAAGCAATAATACCGTGTAGGCTGTCCAAAGCCTGCTTGCTGCTTAAACGCGTGGCCACTCTTTTCGCGCTAGCACCTGCTGCAACAGAGGTAACGAAAACGAGATTAGAAACTTATTAGTCGTCACTGCGTTATGACGCCAGCAGATCTAAAACTGTGAAAAAATAACTATGGAATTCATTTATCACACGAAATTATAAAAGTTTGTTCTACAACTGCCCCGTTTTGCGCGTTGGCAACCGAACATAGAAAAAAAACAAAAAAAACGGAAGCTGAAGCCAATAAATGTCAACTAAACCGCCTGAGGATGCGAGGGAATAAATAGTTATGACCACTTGCTTGGTGCCACGACAAACGAGCGGGATAATGTCGAGAGAAAAATTGACACCAAAAGCCAACGCTGCTGCGGTTGCCAAAAGGAAACGCTATGCTGACGACGAAATAAGCGAAATTGACTCATTTATATCACTCCGAACAAAAATACCGATGGCAAAACCATCTCGACATGGAAAAACTTACCTCAAATTTTAGTTTTCGACGATTGAAAGCAGTTTTTGGTTTCATCTGTGAGCCATAACGGTCACGCGTTCTTCATGCTCATGCAGGATCGCCGATCGCACAACTCGGGGAGCTGCTCGGAGTCATTCGGACTTAGATTCGGGACCGCGGGCTCGCTCGCAAGAGGTCCACCCACTGCCCCGTTGAAGTATGCAGCAGCCGCTTATTTGTACCTTTAAGTAATTTATTTTGTTTGGCGGTCTCACCTGCTGTCTAAGCGTTCACTAGCGTTTAAAATGCGTATTTATTTATTTAACATGTTTTGTTCGAACATCACGTTAGACAAATCCCTTTTTTCTCCTGAAAACCCAATAGGCCGTGCATATGCGGGTCATGATCTACAATGCGTGGTGCGAGGGGAGAAGAAAAAGAAGATGGAGTCAGCCTGGCGCCTGGCTTTAGCGCAGTTTTGAAACTCGTTACCACTTCCATCCACAACAAAAATAACACGGGAAAACTGACCGACCGCCATCGTGTATAGTAAAGTGTAGACATGTGCAAATTACATCTCCTTCCTCATAACAAGCTAACTGCGTACGTGCCACTGCGAACCGCTTATGTCGTGTGTGTAATTTTTTCATCTGTCGTGATTGCTGTCGTAGAATATATACCGCTTGTTTGTAATATCCGATCACCAAACGCGCTTCGAATGGCTGTTCGCGCATCTGCTTGCGTACACTTTAATTGTTGTTCATGCGGGTTTCGAAAAGTCGTGAAGGATTTCTTCTGTAATTTGAGTGCAGAGAGAGAACTACACGCTATCTCAATATGAACGGTAATAACTCATTATCCTAATGCATTGGTTATGTTGCGCGCTTAACCTACACGCTTGTCGCCGCGCTGCATTTTCAGCCACATATGCGTTAATTAATTCCAATCTTTGGGATTGATTTGTATAAGCTCCTCTTATTTCCGTTCATCAGCATTACTCAAATAAGAAGTATCATCGTTATCAAAGATTTATGCCATTACTTCATTACTTCTATCAAGGATTTTACTCCATGCTTGCATTAGGGATCACAGACCCTGGGGATCACCTACTTGTGAGTATAGCAGAAGGCTATTCATCTTTTAAAACTTTTTTTCATAATTTCTGGATGATGTATATGGGGATTCTTGCTGTATACATATCGATGCTTAATTATCAATAGAGTTCATGTATGCGTCATTAATTTGTTCAGGTGAGATGAAAGATTCAAATGACCTGTGATGTGTTTTCATACACCATGGGCCCTGAGATAATGTAGATATATATTATATTGTTCACTAATAGTGGTAATATGCATACTTAACCAAAAGCAGCTGATCAGGAAATGCGGATTATGGTTTACCTACAGTTTATTATTTTTTTTGTGTTATCAGTAATATTGCTCGATCTGTAGTGATGCATATGTAATGACCATCTCATTGAAACAGCCAATGTGTGGTAGCGGAATTTAGCCAGCAGATCTAAAAAGCATAAAATGTATTGATAGATTTGAGTCAGCATCTCAATGGAATTATAAAGTGAAATGAAGCCTTTTCAAAACTGCAAATAACAGGACAAAATTTTGGTTATTTAGGAAGCAAATAAGTTGCTATTGTAAATGCAAGAGAGTAAATACTTGTCAGAGGTACAATATTCTGTCTAGATATGGCTTCAAAACATTCAATACTGATCTTCCATCTTAATAGCTGCAATTTCAATGCTTTTTAAATGTATTTGGTGGGCTATAAAATTTTCCCATCCTTGTTATAAGTTTTTTTTTTTTTAGTGGTAAAAATACAGGAGGCTACCTTTCCTTGTGTTTTTCCCCATGTCTTTAGGCTGTAATAAACTGTCCAGTTTTTTTATTTTTTTTGTATTATCATTATTATTTTGAGCTGGCAATAAAATAGCCCGTTTGGAATATTTTTTAAGAAAATTTTTGTTGGCAATAAACTGGGAAGTACACAAAAAACAAAAACAGTTAACATTCTTTTTAGTGGGCCATGAAACAGCAGTCCCTTTCCTGTATTTTTTTTATGTTTTCGGTGGGCAATAAAACTGCCCCAGTGTCATTTTTTAGTTGCAATTTCGCAATTTCTTTTTTAATGTTTTTGTTTGGCGATAAAACTATCCCGTTTTTTAGTTTTTTATTTAGCTATTTCTTTTATTGTGATTGGTGGGCAATAAAACCGTCCTTTTTTTAAAAAAAATGTATGTTTTTGGTAAGCTATAAAATTGTCCCTTAATTTTCTTATTTTTTTTTGCTAGCAGGTTTTTGTATTTTTTATTTGGTGGGCGATGAAACTGTCCCGTTTTTCGTTTTTATATCAGTCAAAAATTTCTTTTTTAGAGTGTTTGGAGGCCAATAAAGCTGTCACGTTTTCCATTTTTTAGTTAGCAATTTCCTTCGATGTTTTTGATGGGCGATAAGACTGTCCCATTATTTATTTTTTTTAATTATTAGTTTTGAGTTAGCACTTTTTTAAAGATATTCTTGGACATTTTTTCGAGACATGCAAAGATTTACTCTTTGTATATCTTTGTACCGATATCTTGAAGATATCATTTGTGAGACATGGAAAAATATCCCTTTCGTATATCTCGTACAGATATCTAAAAGACATTTTTCAAAGAGACAAAATACAATGATCAGTCTTTTGAAGATATCTTGGGGACATCTAATTGAGACATTCCAAGATTTACTCTTTGTATATCTTTGTCTCGATATCTTGAAGACATCATTTGCGAGACATATAAAAATATCCCTCTCGCATATCTTCTACAGATATCTTAAGGATATTTTTCAATGAGACAAAATACAATGTTCTGTCGTATGTATTTTGAAGATATCTTGGGGACATCTCTTGAGACATATATAGATATACCGCTTGCATATCTTTGTTACGATATCTGGAGGATATCTTTTATGAGAAAAAGAAAAATATTCAATTCATAAATATCTTGTACAGAT
>Ga0058701_10005837_pt1 | contig 10306 bp, 6 predicted proteins | sample AgamicOrMae_FD_97039 | JGI IMG/M metagenome (GOLD analysis project Ga0058701, IMG submission 97039) | Agave microbial communities from Guanajuato, Mexico - Or.Ma.e | ecosystem: Host-associated > Plants > Phyllosphere > Phylloplane/Leaf | place: Guanajuato, Mexico | collected 2012-06-04 | reverse complement strand
GCTCAATGATAAGAACAGCGTTAGAAAAGAACTTGTGAGGTAAAAAGCAAGGATGCGCCAACCAACTGAAAACTTCGAGTCGTTACAGGATTTTATTTTTCATCGGAAAAAAAATTCATCGAAAAAAAATGAGTGGTGAAAAAAATATCAAATCCTCCGCCTGTTATTTACAAGATGATTCCGGCACTACGACTTGAGAAATAAAACAAACATCAAACTTTTGGTGACCAAAACTGAGCCAATTTTAAAAAAATTGAACACTCCAAAATGTTAAGCGTTTTGTAAATTTTACTCGAGGTTTTTCGGAGAAAAATGATACATAAAAGTATAAGAAGCTCATACTTAGCGTATAAGAATGTGTATCAGAAGTTTTACAGCAGAGTATTATGTTTGATGTAGTAAAAAAAATGCGAAGGAAGTTAAGTACTACGATAAATCCCAGGAATGTCATCATTAGCTCATCGAAAGACCGTAGTCCAGAGGGTTCGACAATGTAAACGGTTGCTTTTATCGGGCTACCGGTACCTTCTCTACAAGGCTTAAATGATGAAAGTCGGTGTCATGTGCGAGTAATTAACGGCAAACTACTGTAATTACATTAAGACGGCGTCTATTTGCATAAGTTTGCTGTCAGCGACACTTTTGTTAAGGCACGACATTGCTAGTGTTGAAATTCTAATTACAACTAGTTTCCTGGTGCGAATAAACCGTAATGTAAATACATGTTGTGGGTTGTTGCTGTCATGGCCCCGTTGTAGTCCGGTGAAGAGGTTTTTGAAGGCGAGCATTTTAAGAGCTTTTGCTGTACACTAGAGGTATTGAGAAGGTATTTCGAGGGATGAATCGTCTTCAAATTAAGGACTTGACCTTAAAATTAAATTTACCCCTTTAAAAAAAGGAAACAGACCTTTTTTTCTTTGCCACGTAATGTGAAGAGAGACTGGTTCAAGATAATGGCTAAAATTAAAGACATTCCAATTTTTTTTGTAAATGTACCCAAAAAGAAAGTTTGATTTATTTTTATCAAATTTAATGTTTTTTATATTTTTAAATACCAGACAGCATTGAATATATTTATACTGCGCATGTACATAAACAGGATCAAAGAGGAAAAAGCTTAAAATTCATAATTATGGTCAATATTTTAAAAAAAATGAATTTCTTTTCGGAAATGTTGGCAACACCAAAAACTGTCCAAAAATTCCCTGCATCAAATTCCCTGATTTTGACCCTGATTTTCCAGGACTGACTTAGGCTACATTTTTCCTTCATTACTTATTCTTTTCAATGGAACACAAAAACAATGCACAAGACAATACTTTTACATTAAGTACATTTTTTACTAATTGTTTTGCTTGATCAAATTTATTTTTGTATGGAAAATTTAAGGGTTTTTAGCCAAATTCCCTGATCTTTCCCTGATATTTTCCCTAAAGTTTTTTTACTTTTCCCTGGTTCCCTGATCACTTGACACCCTGCCAGAACACGCACACCAAGCAACCTACAACAGGTATTTTTTCACTAGGCAATAAAAACTCCCGAATAACTAGTATTATAGTAATATCCCGGCAGTCGTGCAGATTTCTACATCCTTCTCCCGATTTAGTCGAAATCTACGAAAACACACTTCGGAAACCGTGTCGCTGCGAGCGAACGCGTTTTTCGGCAACTTTCGCCGGCCTTAGGCCGATCATCTCACGAGACTCACCGCTCCAACTTTGCCCATGATGCCGGTCACGATCCGGGACTCTTCCACGTGGCTAACTCAGGAACCGAATCCAGACTCCGTCAAAAAACACTTGGAAACATGGCTTGAAACACACTCATAAACACGCACGACACTGCAACATCACTTGGGTACACGACGCACGGGGAACTTGGGTCGTTGCGCGGCGAGCGGCGTTCACGGACTGATCTCGCCACCGCCAAGACGGTGCACCGCTGCGGAAGGCGTTCCCCCACCACGCCAAGGAACAGGTACCATGTACCTGCCGCTAATGGATACCCGTGCGGAAATGCTGATTAAAGTAGGGTTAGCTACCCTCTGTATAAAGCCCACCCACATTCGAATTCGATGAATCGGCAAAATTGCGGTGTGAATAGGTTGGATAGCATTGGCGTTTTCCCATTCTAAGGATTTGGGTCGAAATCACCGGATATTGTGATCATTTTTGAGCATTTTTGGGATCAAAGGATACCATCAAAAGCGCCGGTTGAAATGATTACTTATATCAGGAGGAAAAATACAGTTCGAGAGAAAACTAGATTTTTGCTGGATAAACGTTTTTTTTTATTTTTATTTTTTATTTATTTTTTATTCAAATTTTATTATTACAGAAAAGTACTTGGTTCATAAAAAAGAAATTATTTCTCAATAGCAGCTACAATTTGTTCTTTGACTTCCGTGGTTTTGCTTGATTTTGCGGTTTTAGAGCAACCCATTTTCTACGCTGAGACCGTGCCCTAAAGCTCATTCCCATGAAAAAAAAAAGGAAGAAAAAAGGAGGGGAAAAGAGGGAAAAGACAGTTAACGCTTCAAAAACGCTTATACATTCGCATTTGCAAGTGCTCGTCAGCTTCCGAACAGAGTAATCATGAAAGAACAGTTGATTTACCCAAAGTGGATCGTGGTGAGCATTGTATAATGTTTCAGACAAATGTTAGCTGCACCCCACAAATTGGATTCTTGACCCACTTTAATAGCCACCCAATTTATGGACACCCCCTCATTGTATTTAATATTAAGGCATGCCATTAGCCGGGGGATGGTACTTAATTCACCACCGGCTCTCATTCAGGCAGGGGTAGTTTTAAGTGACGGCTTGCGGGCGCACAGAGAATAACTAGTCACATCTGCCATCTGCTTCGGTAATCAACTTTCGTTTCTTTTTTGCTTTTATAGTGACATTACACGCGTGCCAGCCACACTAAATAGCCTATAAGATTTGTCATGGATGAACCATCAAAGGAACATGAAATTTTCCTATACACGATAAATGTGGTGCCTTTTGAACCTCTCAACTGTTGCTCCCGGGTGTCTCATCTGCGACAATTTTATTTTTTTTATTTCTTTGGGCTTAAAAAAATAAAATTATTTGAAAAAATTACAACGAAAAGTTCTTTATGGGCCAAAAGAGAAGGGTTAAAAAAATGGGCTTTAAAAATAAAATTCTTTGAAAAAAGTACACGGAAAAGTTCTTTATGGGCCAAAAGAGAAGGGTTAAAAAATGGGCTTCAAAAAATAAAATTCTTTGAAAAAAGTACACGGAAGAGTTCTTTATGGGCCAAAAGCGAAGGGCTAAAAAAATGGGCTTAAAAAATTCTTTGGAAAAAGTACACAGAAAAGTTCTTTATTGGCCAAAAGAGAAGGGTTAAAAAAATGGGCTTAAAAAAATAAAATTCTTTGAAAAAAGTACACAGAAAAGTTCTTTATGGGCCTAAAGAGAAGGGTTAAAAAATGGGCTAGAAAAAATAAAATTCTTTGAAAAAAGTGCACGGGAAAGTTCTTTGTGGACCAAAAGAAGGGGTTTAAAAAAAGGCTTAAAAATAGAATTCTTTGAAAAAAGTACACGGAAAAGTTCTTTATGGTCCAAAAGAGAAGGGTTAAAAAATGGGCTTAAAAAATACAATTCTTTGAAAAAAGTACACGGAAAAGTTCTTTATGGGCCAAAAGAGAAGGGTTAAAAAATGGGCTTAAAAAATAAAATTCTTTGAAAAAAGGACACGGAAAAGTTCTTTATGGGCCAAAAGAGAAGGGTTAAAAAAAAGGGCTTAAAAATAAAAAAAATTGAAAAAAGTACACGGAAAAGTTCTTTATGGGCCAAAAGAGAAGGCGCAGTAATAGGTGCAAATATCTAAACGTGTAGTTTCCCGTTGTTAGTTGCGGTGGCGGGTAAATCACACATCGCCTACCAATCGATCGATATATCACAGCCAATAAGGCAGCCGCATGGAACGCGGCTGCGAAGTAAAGTCCTCATCTCCTCGAGGGAACCGTTAAGTCGCCAAGACAAATCTCACCAACAAGACTTTACCAGAATCCGGCAGATGGCATGAACACTTGTTTACTCCGAAACATACCTATCACACTCTCTTATCTCCAAAACACAGCCTTTTATCTGCTCTCAGGACCAAAAGTAAACGTTTTCCAACGTAATACAAGTAGACGATTACTTACTCGTCCGTTCCTTACGATCTTTTTTTTTTCTAGAGGAGATATTTTTAGGCATCCCATATTAAAGGAAATACAAATTCAAATTTAACTTCTTAATATTTATTAACGTGATCATTTTTTTTATAAAATTATTGACAAATTTAAATAAATATCCCAAAAATAACAGAAAACTCCTTAAAAGGTGTCCACGTTTTGAAAAATTGAAGTGTTTTTCTAACGCTGGAAAAAAACTTTTCAAAGAGTTGACTAGCTGATTCACACAACAGGTGCGTTTCTTAAATTCTTCCTAATTTTAACACAAAGTTAAAATATGGGTGTGACGCATTTTAGCCCCATATACCGAAAAATAACCACATTATTGTAAAGCTCTCTTAAAACCCTTCCGTTTGATATGGTTGATGACATGCCTGGAAACTAACCAAAATACGACGTATATTCGCATCAGTTTCAGGGCCAAAATAATATGTACCAGACCACCTAAAACAGGTGTGAAAATATTATCAAGAAATAAGTTTTTTACAAAAAAAAATATCTCCAACCAGAATGTTCCATTTTCAAAACTTTACGATTCTGTAGGCACGAAAGTTTTCCCATTTTATGAAAAATATAAGATAAATTTTTATTTAAAAAAATATCTTAACTAGAATGTTTCGTTTTCAAACTTTACGATTCTATAGGCGAAAATTGTTTACCATTTTATGAAAAATAAGCGTTGGAGAATACTTTCGCCAGTGAAGGTGCATCTCAGCGTACTTGTAGAGGTTATGGCTCAATCAGCGAGCCATTATAAGTGTAAATCGTGTGTGTACACTCCTCGCATAATAATAAATACTACGTGTTACTTGCAGCGGTGCATGATGATTTTTTTTTCTACAACATACATGTGCTGGAGAAAGTTATTCCGAACGGTACCCCAAAAGCGTTTGCAGGTGCGGTGCGCAATCGCAGCATTTACCGCTCATTTTATCAATGTATATTACGCACAGTCCGACCCGGGTAGTAAAAGTACCTCTTAACGATACACTCGCGAAAATCGACGCGTGAATGCCAATTCGCACAGTACTCTTCTTACGCGGCTCGGAGGTAATTTCCAGTTCACGAAAAAAAAAGTTTTTTTTTTATACCAACAAAATCATTTGTTAAAATAGGGATAGCAAAAATATTTTGTTACAACAACAAATGTTTGGTTCTATCAACAAAACGTTTGGCTGCTGCGGCAAAATTTTTTGTTGCAGCAACAAAATTTTTTGTTGTTGTCCCTAATTTTGTTGCCGTAACAAAACCATTTTTTTCCGTAAGGACTTTCCAGGGCATGCTTATCAGCAATACAACAAGCTTTATGCATGCTTTGTGCGAATATCATCGGCCTTAGTCTGATCATAACCACGCATAAACTTCCTGAACTGACCTAGTGTAAGGTATCGGCTGGTAAATAAAGCGCTTACACGCAAAAAAAAAATGTTATACCAACAGAATCATTGGTTAAAACAGGGATAACAAAAAATATTTTGTTACAACAACAAAGTGTTTGGTTCTGTCAACAAAACGTTTGGTTGCTGCGGCAAAATTTTTGGTTGCAGCAACAAAAATTTTATTTGCTGTCCCTTATTTTGTAGCCGTAACAAAACATTTTTTCCCGTGAAGTCTGTCTAAGAATTTGAAACTTTAAAGGAAGGAGGAAACTTTTTTAGAAATGGGTAATTGTTCGCGGGGTAAACGACCGACAATCTGCAGTGATTTGTCTTCCTGTTGACTATTGGCAAGTGATTCATTCAAGAGTCATGTCTTAGTCGCGTAAACGTTTCTTGTTCCTTACATTCGGCTTTCCTCTAACGGGAAAGAGTTCAATTTCGTATCGAGTAACAAGTTCAACCCTTGTAAGGGGATCGGGGATCTGCAGGAATCAGAAAGGAGACCACTGGATTTTCCTCTTTTGGCGCAAAGCGCAATCAATGAAGCGCTTTCTTGGTTAAGTGCTTTCTAATCAAGATGGTTGTAAAACTATCGGGGACACTTTCGAAAATTGCGTTACCCGGTTTCCATCCTACGAAAGGATTAAAATATTTCAAGAAGTAAAACTTATTTATAGGTTTGAATGTTGAAGAAATGGCATCATAAAGGAGTTATCTAATATTATTTCAAAAATTGCAAAGTCGGTTCTGAAAATTGAATTTTCTACGCACGGAAAAAAATAGCAGCGGCAGCTAACGCGTTGATTGATAAAGCAGGTGCTATTAATTTTAGCAACCGTGGCTAAATTTTTAGCAGCCTTTGGTAACGGAGGCTGTATCCACCAATAAGTTAGCAAGTGATACAAATTGAGCAAATTCGTCTGTTTTAGCAGCCATTGCCCACCTTTTAGCAGCTACATCTGACGCGAGCACTGACTTTCAAAAAGTTAGCAATGTATGCTAAAAAGTTAGCAATGTCTGCTAAAAAATAGAATTACCTGCAATATAAATTAAAGCGTTAGCTGTCACTTCTATTTTTCCCCGAGTGCCATATGGCCAATACAGGGCACCTAACACACAACCTAAGGTAACCTACCCTAGGGTAGCCTGACTTTTCTCCTAATCTGAATTCTCGAGAGAAAAGTAGTACTAAAACTGGAAAGACACAACCTACCCTAGGATAACCTCACCTCAGTTAATGTTATCTGGGTTAACCTGATAATATAACCATCGTTAATCTAACAACCTAACCTAGGTTAACTAACAACCTAACCTAGGTTAACTAACAACCTAACCTGCTTCAATGCAACCTAGGTACACGCTTGTGTGTCATCATTCACAATGGAGATAAATATTACATTTAGGAGAACATGGGTCGAGAAACCAGGCTTGAAAAATGGGATTACGAGTACGTCATCTTTCTCAGGCTATTTTTTGCTTCTTGGGACTTTTTGCTTGGGTAGCACCTGCAAGTTGGAGAGAAACTTGGGAGGAGAAACCCGGGTGGTGTGTTGGACGGGTGGGTACCCGTAGGTATCCCATCCAAAATGGCGGCTTCACTTTGTGATGGCTTGGCTTGGGTAAGTTAGTTGCTCGCGTAATTTGATAGCATCACCGTCACACCAACGATTAATAATATTAGTCATCGAAAAACGGTATCAAATTCCCAAGAAGGCCTGTTTAAAACGAGTCTGTCCCAGATTGGCGAAACGAAAAACTTTCAGAGGGAAATTCCCTTTAAACGGGTTTCACTGTTCAGAGATGATTAAGTTGGCACCTGTACAGTCAATAAAAGAGACGAATTACACAGTACCATTATAAATAACGCTTTGTTACTGTCGGAAAAATTCAACCCTGTACTATTTCATGATTTAGATGAAAAATAATCGCTGTTTTGGAAAATCGTTAGTCACGCGGTACACATTAAAAAAAATCAAATACAGATGCAACAAAAGTCGAATCATTGATCTGTAATGAATTTCAGACTTCGTTTTCAATTTTAACAAAGAGCTTATTTTAACCCTCAACAAGCCAAAGTATTTGGAGTGAACTTTAGCTTATAAGAAATTAAAAGGAATATTTCCATTAAAATACGCAATTTCAAGCTTCGGAAAGTGCCTAAATAATTAAATTCAGGTTTCCAGAGGGGAAATATTCTTTAAATAATGACTATACTCAAATGAAAAGATCCTGTAAAATATTTTGTATCTGTTTCCGAACGGCGTCGCTGGGCGGTAGTGGGTTAATAACGATATCACTGAAATTCAGTGAACATTTGGACTGAATTTTTTTCAGACCAGACATTTGACTTTTTCTTGCATTTGAATTTAAGGTTATGTTTTTACAGAATATTTTTCTATCAATTTGCGATCCAATGGTTTTGATAATTTTACAAAGGGGTGAATATGTTCGGAAATTTACACAAAATTACTTAAACATGCATAAATGACCATAAGCATTAAAATGTTTACTGTAGCACAAAATAGAAGTATTTAAAAAATGCCAGACTTTACGCAAGAATAAAATTTACGGCCGTAAAGGCAAACAATTTCCGTGCCCAAAGGGGCATTGCAAACTTAAGATGATGCACACGTAAGGAATCAAAGGGGAAATTTTCCAGCATTCGCAAAATTTATTGCAAAAAGCGTTCCGCATAAATGACGTCACTCCAGTAGCCAGCCAGCGGGCCGAAATATCGAATTCCCCGTCACAAGTCCAATCACGATAAAAGGTACACTGTCAAGAATCTGCGAAGAAAGTTGGAAAGGGGCTCAGCGTGTGGTGACCAACGCCGCAGGACTGGAATATGGAGCCCTAGCCTACTTTCAAGGTGGCGTTTTCTACCTCGTGTTCCACCTTCCGTGGTCGAAACACGAGGAATTCAAACTTTGCCGCGGTTGTCTCTTCGCCGAGAGGTAAGCGACATGAGGCTTACGACACTTAGGTGCCCGGTGCCTCGCTCCGTTAATCCACTCTGCTATGGAAAGTAGTACGAGAGGAAGAAATTGTGACCTTCAAACTTTTTGGTGGAAGGAATACGGCGTACCGCAGGACCTTTTCGGAAATGGTTACGGTTTCTGATCAAGTTCCGGGTGGTTTTTGCGGACTGTTACCGAACGAGTGTCCTGTCAATGTTACGTTATTACTTTCAGAGTAATGTATTTCCACAGTACGAAATATCCGCAGATATGCTGTTTGCAAAGTCGTGAAATTTTCAACCTCGAGGGCTTCTCACTAGTTTACCGTAATTCCTCTTTGCATTGATACAAAATACACAACCGCGTATAGAATAAAGTGTAACCTTATAAGATTAAGCTACGTTATATTAGGTGCCTTGTGCCTCGCTTCTATACCGCTCCGCCTGGAGCGTTTGGTTTAGTGGACCTAGGTGAGGTTGATTTATCTAATTAATGGCCTACAATTCTTTTCTCAATTTCACTTAATGAACTGAATCGAACCTTATCGAGTTCTTGTCATAAAACTATGCGCTACGTCAATTCCGGCATGGAGTATTTAAGTACGATCAGATTTTTAAAAAAATAGTCAAAACATCGCAAAATTTGCTGAAAAAAAATAAAACAAAAATAAATAAAAGCACAGCAGAGATATGGCAAAAATCTAAGCACACAAAATTTAAAACTAATGTATTTTGGAGGTAAAAAAGAAAAAAATGGACAACATTAAAATATATTGATTCGTCTTCAATAACACAGTCAAAAAAAAAAAAGCTTATCGAAATGCACTAAAATTCTAAACTACATAAAAAAGTCCAAACCAACTAACAGGCCAAGCCCCATCATTTCCGGACATTTCTTTTTTTTTAACCTACAACAAAAAAAACGCAACGACTGAGTTTTCGCTTCTACAAAAACAAAACGCAACCGGTGAATTTCCACTGCAAGTCCAGTGAAAGCGATTAAATGCATCCTACGAGAAACTCGGTTTTGTGACGACTATTCAACATATTTGGAGTTACACTTGTCACTACGAGGGAATCCGGGGGGCATTGGGGCATTTTGGGGGATCAGAGGAGAAAAGGGAACAAAATTCAGAGAAAGAGTTGGTTGGGTAAAAAAGGCGCGATGAATCTTCTTCTGCAGTGCATCCTGAAGCTGTCGAGGTGGGCAGCGCACAGTCGTGTCAGATAAGGATGCAAGATCCACTTCCCGCCTGGGCCCCCCCCCCCTCCCAAAAAAAGGCTCATTACAAAACACTGGAGCGGGCCAACAAAACGATTTAAAACAATCTGCAGAGGTGCATTCCGTTGATCCTTGTCCGCTGGAGCATGTAGCCAATAAAGGCAATGTTTGTGACGTCGCTAAATATAGCAAATTCTGCGAAGACGACGAGACGGACAGAGAAAGGGAGTTGTTTAAAAATAAATTACCTGTGCATAAGGTACGGTGGGTGAGGGACTAAACTTAGCTGTGCGTTATGCACTCTGGCGTTCCAACACGCAATCAGAACTGTCTTTAACCCATGACAGCCCAAAGTATTTGGAGTGAAATTCAGCTTAACCCACTACCGCCCAGCGATGCCGTTCGGCAACAGGTAAATTTCTAGGACGCTCATTCGGGAGGTCCCGGGTTCGATCCCCGGAGCCAGCTACCTTGGTGGAGGTATTGTGGTCGTCCTTCACCACCAGGCGAATGCTGGGGTAGTTCCAATTGGACCACAGCCG
>Ga0058701_10005836_pt1 | contig 10307 bp, 15 predicted proteins | sample AgamicOrMae_FD_97039 | JGI IMG/M metagenome (GOLD analysis project Ga0058701, IMG submission 97039) | Agave microbial communities from Guanajuato, Mexico - Or.Ma.e | ecosystem: Host-associated > Plants > Phyllosphere > Phylloplane/Leaf | place: Guanajuato, Mexico | collected 2012-06-04 | reverse complement strand
GCACCGGGCATCGATCCCGGGACCTCGCGCATGCTAAGCGCGCGCTCTACCATCTGAGCCATGCCCCCTTCTCATGCTTGCTGTGGCTTCTTGTTCCTATTTGAATGCACGCTTTTAGCACACGTTCAATTTTTATTCCACTCCATGTTGCTTCTGCAAAAAATCTCCCATTCCACTCAGCGTGCTCTCCTCCCTCGGGATCACTGTCATTTCACTAGCCTTCTCTATTATCAAGACCCTCAAATAAACTCTAATCTATTCCATTCTTGTCCCTCTTGCTCTCTAGCCGTTGAATCATACCGTCGTCATGTTCAAGAACCCCTACGATAACGATGTCACCACCTGGTCGCCCCAGGGCCGCCTCTATCAGCTTGAGTACGCCATGGAGGCAGTCAAACAGGGCTCGGCAACTATCGGTTTGAAGAACCGTCATGATTGTGCAGTATTGGCAGCACTCAAGAGGAGTACCTCAGAGTTGAGTGCCCATCAGAAGAAAATTATTCCAATAGATCAACACGTTGGAATGTCCATAGCCGGCCTTACAGCTGACGCAAGGTTGATCGCGCGCTATCTAAGAAATGAATGTATGAATGAACGTTACGCTCATGAACAGGCATTACCAATCAATAGGTTGATAGGCAATCTAGAATTACGTATGCAACTGTCCACTCAACGTTACGATCGTCGACCCTATGGTGTGGGTGTACTTCTTGCAGGCTATGACAGGAATGGACCACACATTTATCAAGTTGAGGCCTCTGCAATGTCTCACAATTGTAGAGCTATGGCCATTGGTGCTCGTTCACAATCGGCCAGGACATATTTGGAGAAAAACATAGATGCGTTATTGGATTGTGATAAGAAACAACTGATCAGGCACAGTTTACTGGCACTACGCGAATGTTTACCAAACGACGTTGAGTTGAGCACGAAAAATGTCTCCCTAGCCATCGTTGGAAAGAACCAACCATTTACTACTTATGATGACGAGGATGTGGCCGAGTTTTTGGCTATGTTGCAACCTCACGAAAAGAAGGGACGTAGTTCGGGCACCAGCGGCACATCAGGTGGTGCGGCGGCTCAGCAACCAGCACAACAACCTATGGATATGGATTAATAAAGAAAATAACCTTGTTTCAAGTACATCAAACTTTTAACCTCACCTGAGGAAACTTGAGCTATGGGTTTATTTCAACTTCGAAAAGAGTCCTTGCATTGCACAATGATCAACACTGTTGACATAATCCAGTATCTCCTCGAAGCAGCTCTCGGATCCTGGAGCCTTCTCCACACGTTTGGAGCACTTCTCCAGCCTTTTCTTGAGTCTCAAAGCTTCTTTCGTCTCGGCACATGCATTTCTTTTGACTGTTAAAGCGTCAACAATTTCCCCACTTTCAGACATTTTCAGGAATAGGTCTTGTTACCAAGAGATTCACAAACGAGTTGGACAATAGAAAATATGGATCAGAAAATTTTAACAATAACAATGAGGATATAGTTCCGCTCGAGGTCACCTAGTCGTCACGCGAAGGATCGAAAGGAGCCAAACTGAGCGCGATGCTGAAACGTGCTGATGTGTTATTTTGAACCTGCCTCAGAACACAAAGAGCGAGCGGCAAATGCCTCTCATATTTTGTTCACTATCTATCTCATCTCATCATACATCTGGTTAATTGTTAGCCAAAATGCTTTCAAGGAAGGTCAGAAATATTCTTTGGATTGCTAGGAGATCAGCCTCCTCGCAACAGCCCTCGATGGTCACGCAATATAACACACCCGAACCACCGCCACCTCCAACCGGCAGGGGTAAATACCTCAATGTCACACAACGACCAGATTGGGAGAATTGGTCTAAGATAGCGGAGAGCGTAACACAAATGTCCGTGATCAGCGATATCTTCAGGGGCATGTCTGCAACCCTCGGAAACTTCTTCAAAGAACCTGCAACCATCAATTACCCCTTCGAAAAAGGACCTCTATCGCCTCGGTTCAGAGGTGAGCATGCACTCAGGAGATATCCATCTGGAGAAGAGAGGTGCATAGCATGCAAGCTTTGTGAGGCCATATGCCCAGCTCAGGCGATCACGATTGAAGCAGAGGAAAGAGAAGACGGAAGCAGAAGAACAACACGCTACGACATTGATATGACAAAGTGTATCTACTGTGGCTTCTGTCAAGAGGCTTGTCCTGTGGATGCAATTGTTGAGGGGCCTAACTTTGAATACAGCACAGAGACGAGGGAAGAATTGTTGTACAACAAAGAAAAATTGCTTACTAACGGTGATCGATGGGAGGCCGAAATCGCAGCGAATATTGAAGCCGATCATTTATATAGATAATAAGAAAGTCAAACAGACTACTTCATACCACTATAAGATTTATTGACTCTCAATGTCTATATCCAGATCTGTCCATCTCTGGTCCTTTTCTCTATTCGTTTCGTTGGAGAGGTCATTCCCATCTGGATCAAATAGGTCTTGAGTGGGGACTTCGATGTCTTCGTACGACACATTGACAATATCTGACTTCCAACTAGAGTCGGCTAGTAATGATATTCTGAGATTGCTGGTGTTTATATGATCAGCCATTTTGCCGATGGATTTTCCGATCAAACTAAACGGAGTCTATACTATTGGTCAGGACAGATTCGATGTAACAGCGCTCGGACAATTTTCTTCCCCCTTTGATGCTCAGTGTTGTCGCTGTGTTGTTGCTTGTGCTTGTGTGTCACTCGACTCCGCCCGCAACCAAACAGAAAACCTTTTGATATTTATACATGAAAATTCACCTTCGTCTCTAGTTGGCCAGATTCTACAGATATTTAAGAGATTGATTATTATCTGAACGTTATTACATAGAATATAATAATTTGTTTTTAATATTTAGTGAAAATGGTGCTCACAGCGCGCCAACAAGAGGAGCTCAATAATGCAATCATCGAGTACCTCTCCTCAAATGGGTTCGAACAATCAAGTGAAATATTTAAACAAGAGGCAAATATGCCCGACCATATAGACAGTAAATACTCTGGCTTATTGGAGAAGAAATGGACCTCTGTTATACGATTACAAAAGAAGGTGATGGATTTAGAATCGAAGTTGTCCGAGTATGAGAAAGAATTCACTGGCGTCGGTCCAATAAGGGATAAACGATCTCCAGCTGAATGGATACCATCACCACCTGAGCGACATGCACTACGTGGCCACCGAGAACCCATAACACGAGTCATAATCCATCCGGTATTTAGCTTGATATGCTCAGCCAGTGAAGATGCTACCATTAAAGTTTGGGACTATGAAAGTGGTGACCATGAGAAAACAATGAAAGGCCACACAGACTCTGTGCAAGATTTAGCATTCGATCCCAATGGAAAGTTATTAGCCTCATGTTCTGCCGATATGACTGTAAAATTATGGGACTTTCAATCATACGAGTGCATTCGTACAATGCATGGACACGACCATAATGTTTCATCAATAACATTCATGCCCGATGGCGATCACCTGTTATCGTGCTCACGAGATTGTACTGTAAAAGTTTGGGAGGTTGCGACAGGATTTTGTAAGAAAACCCTAATGGGACATACTGATTGGGTTAAGATGGTTCGTGTTAATCATAACGGCACATTTCTAGCAACTTGTTCCAAAGATCACACGATCATTGTGTGGGATTTAAAGCAACAAGCAGACTTATTATCATCTACAAGCACGAATACAGCATCTCATATCAAATGCACTCTAAGGGATCATGATCATATAGTCGAGTGTGTAGCGTGGGCTCCTGAAAGTGCCTCTCAAACAATCTTAGAATCACTAGCTAGTCCAAACAGTCAAACGACAACAGCTGTTGCGATGACGCAAATCAATGATAGCAATTCTCTAGATGCACAGCAGAACATCAACAATTCAGCAAACTATAATAATCATTCAAGCACAAATTCAAAGAGTGGCCTATCTACAAGGAGTAACGCAAACGCCATTGGTCCTTTCCTTATCAGTGGCTCACGTGATAAGACCATCAAAATATGGGAGACTAGTGTGGGCAGTTGTCTATTGACATTAATAGGTCATGATAACTGGGTTCGAGGTGTATCCTGGCATCCAGGTGGAAAATATATAATCAGTGTTTCGGACGACAAGACGCTTAGGGTTTGGGATATAATTCACAAGAGATGTTGCAAGACGATCGAAGCTCATTCGCACTTTTGCACATCGGTTGATTTCCATTCCAAAGCGCCGTTCGTGGTTACTGGCTCGGTTGACCAGACAATAAAAGTGTGGGAGTGTCGCTAAGTGATACAGCTGGCGAGTACAATCCATTAGATGAAAGAAGTTTTTTCTGAATAAAATTAAGAGATAGTAACTGAGAGAAGCCAGCGTCTTGGACGGGCGTGAACTTGGATTTGATAAGCGTTGGTATTGTGAGGATACCAACAATACAATTAGTTTATTGGGGCGAATGGATGGGGTAGAAGAGTTGCCAGATTGGTGTTAGGGTTATGAAAGGTGAGATTAATATTTAAGTTGAAGAAGGGAGGGAGAGAAGAGGGGAATGGGAGAGGGAGCCGGTTTACTTGGATCTCTCTCTCATCTTCCTTCTTTTCCTCTTCAACCTTCTCATACGCTTCTTTCTCCACTGGTTATCGATCGGGTTGGTTAATATAATTCACGGTGATTGTACGATTGGTAGAGTCAAGTAAGGAATCGATGAAAGTGAACAATTGTTAGTATATAACTGAAGTGATGATGTGGACGACCAGGGTTGGCTTTTCTTTGTCACTGGTTTAGGAACTTACCTTCGCCCTCATGATGATTATGGGTTGTTTCTTTTTCTGTTGTGAGATTTACCAGTAATTTGGTTTGTTGAGAGGTTAATCCAAATCAGAAAAGTTATACAAGTGATCAATTCATTTTCGCATGCGTCCACTTCGAGCTGGAGGAACGCACTGTTGGATGGTGTGGAAGCCCATAAACACTGGGGCGTTAGAATGGAGCCAGGCGGCCTAACCACACTTGGGCCTGTTTGGCAGGAATGGAAAACACACAAACGAACCAAGAGATGGAGCCTGAGGATTGGGACAGACACGCAGGCAAAGGCATGCAGAGTTTCCCGGACGTCGTTTGCTGGATGTTTCCAAGTGCTGGCCTGGGCCCACTGAGCTTGCGTGGCTGACAAAGCGCGCGCACTTTCAAATTTGAAGAAGTATCCACTTTTCCTCGATGCTCCATTGTACACCATTGGATAGCCAATCAGTTTAGAGACAAATCTGCTCAGGTTGCCCCCAGCTCGACTCCATGGCTGCCTCCTACCAACTGTTGTGTCTAACTTTGGACGAGGGTGCAGCAGGGAGCTAGTCTGGATTCTGATCGACCAGAGTTGGTGGGAATGGCGATCTCATCGAGCCGAGATCGAAGGAATTTAATTAGGATATCTATCACGCAATCGTGGGCTCTCCCTAAACTGATGGTCGTTTTGTGAGTCCGCAATGCGAGTGCTCAGGCTTCGTGAGTGGGCCAGACGAGTTGCCGGCGGAGCTGAGAGTGGGTGCGATCTTGGTTGGGTGTTGGAGAGCAAGAACTAAGTAGAGGAATTTGAGTTTAGCTAAGGTATAAGAAGAAGAAGAAGAAGAAGAGAAGTGGTGTTGCAAGAGATTGTGAGCACCAAAGGCGACCATTCAATTACATAAAGCAGTCCATTTGTTTGGCCTAATGAACCGGGCGAGTGGTGGTGCTGCTGCTGGTGAGCTGATGTGAGAGGTGGACAAGAGTTGGGCGCCCACCTGTGAGATTGTTGGCCAGCTGTGTGTTTTTTTCCAGAAGGAGAGTCTGCCCATCCATTGGGTGTTGTCTTGTTACTTTTTTCCGTGTGTGGGTTAACATTTTTGGGCTGGAAAAAAGGCGAACAGTGCACGAGTTGGCACCTGTTTGAGGTGGCAACTCTCTGGGCTAAGGTGCCTCCACTCCACTTTGGCCAATCTAATCCCAAATGAATGAACAAGCCCCGGCGATTCATCCTCCTCTCTTTCTCGCTTGATTAGAGTGGTGCACCGGTGGACAAGTGCTGCTAATTCGGCGCTAAATTGCGCCCACCTCCAAGCGGCATGATTGATCGATTCCAATCCCAAGCAGCCCATTTGAAGCCAGACCACCGGCGGCCCAATAATAGAACGAAGCTCGAGGAGGCAAGACGACCTTGTTGTTGTTGTTGTTCGCAACTGCAACAACAACAACAACTGCAATCGATGTCGTAGATTAGCAGCGTTTAATTCGGCCATTCGTGTTCGCCGGTGGTCCCAAGTGGAGCTGGTGGGTCACTCTCTTGGGGCTGCATTGGAGGAGACTCTTGGAGGAGACTCTTGAAGGAGGAAAGAATGGCGGATGTTGGAGCATGATGACGAGCTGCAGCAGCTTGGACTTGAGTGGAGAAGTGGCCAATCATCATCATCATCATGCTGGTCATTGTGAGCTCGGCGTCACGATCGTTTGGCGCGTTTGGTGTGGAAAAGGTCGCAAAGAGAGAGACTGGGATTGGGATTGGGAGTGAAAAGGAGGATGAAAATGGGAATGAAAATTTGAAATAAGAATCGATACAAGAAAAGGCTCGTTGATTGCAAAAGCAGCAGGAAGTGTGCAAGAGAGTGTCTCTCTCTTTCTGAAGAGAAAGCCTTCAATTTGGCCACAGACTATCCTCGGTGGCAGCACAGTGGCAGCCGAGAATTGGCCAACAAACAAAGGGCGGAAAAAATACGACACTTGTTGATGCAAATGTTTGCACTTCTCGTGGCGCCAATTCTCCTCGGCAGACAGTATCTGGTGGCAAATCTAAGGCCAATTCTAAGGCCAAATTGCTAGATTTTTTGGCAAAAAAGTGAGGAGAAAATCTCTCTCCATCAGTCGAGCTTGAGAGAGAGACTCCAAGCGGTCAACTTGAGCTTGTCTTCTAAGAGTCATTCACAGTAGAGGATGCAGACTGGGAGCACTGAACAAGTGATAATTGTTGCTCATTTTGCGGGAAAATTGCACAAAATTGCAGTGAACGAAATGCGTTTACTGTTTATTTTTTTTACTATTGATCGTTTTGGAAAGTTAGAGGAAACACAATGAGCCGAGTTGAGTGAATGGGCGAAAAGTTGAATTCTCTGGCTAGGTGATAAGTTTTTTCAACGGAAGCGCCAATTCTTCGTCCGTCCACAAGCTGGGCGTGTCAGTTTTGGACAAATATTGACACAAGAAGCTGGCTCTTTTCGTCTCTAATTGAAGGAGAACAGAGAGCACAAAATTGTTACAAGCAACAATTACTGAGAAAAAAGCTCTCATTCTGATTGAAATTTGCGCAACTCAATGAACATTGCAACAGATTATCAACAAGCACTTCTCATTGGCACTCTGCAATGGAGGAGTGTCTCTGTTGTTGCTCATCGATGAGACTTTCTGTTCATTGGGTGGATCTTTGGTTCAAGTCTGACACACTTGAACTTGCACCAAATTGTGTCCCATGCTTGCCAGATGCATGTCATGGCAAAAAATACAAGCAACAATTGAGTGTCGCTTTTTTCGGCCAAAAAATCGATGCAGAAACGATGCAAAATGATGGACAAACAGACGACCATTGTCTCTCGCCTGACCTTAGGTCTGGCTGGAGCTCTCACGGCAAAAAGCTGAGGAGACAAAGCTGGCTGGTCGTGGCCCATTGATGAGCTAAGGGAAAGTCTGAATGAAAATGGCGCTTCGTTGCGTGCCAATTGTGAGCCAAGTGAGTGCTCTATGGTTACACCAAAGTGGCACTTCTCGTGCTCGTTTGTTTTGGCTCGCCGGCTAAAGCAAACGAATGGGAATGAGCAGAACTTGGTCGCTGTTTGTCTCCTTGAGATGCGGTGAAATTGGCCGTTAAATGGGCGGAAAAGGAGCCGAGAGAGAGAGACAGTGGAGAGTGGAGAGTGTGTCTTTTGAGGCAACTGTGTTTGCCAACAAGTGGCCAAACAGCATGCTTGCCACTGTCTCCGCAAACAGAGACAGAGGTCGGCGCAAGTGGAGGAGCAATTATAGTGAAACAATGAATTCTCTTTGCTGGTCAAACTGGACCCTCAGCTGAAGCAGCTCTCTCTCTTGCTGCTCGCCACTGGCCAGCACTAAAAGCCCGGCCCAGATTCCTGCGGATTAGCTGGACCTCGTCGAGCTAGACTTGCAGTTGGAGAGTACAACTCTCCTTTGCTCTTAGGTACTCTTGCACTTTTGCTCTTTTGCTTTTTTGCACTTTTTGAACTTTTGCTCTTTTTCTCCGCCCAGAAAAATCCCAAGAGCTGCATGCAAGCGCGACAAGACTGCCCACTTGGCTCCTGAGGATCTATAAGAGTTCGAGCTTGGAATCACATTTTCTCTCTCGCTTTTCAGGCGACTTTCTGCCTTTGTGCAGGCCTGTGAGCGGCGAGCAGAGAGTCTTTGTGTGGGATTGCGTGTGAAAGAAGAAGCTTGTTGCATTTTCGGTGGTTGGAAATTGGCAAATTGGACTTGTAGTTGGCGTGTGGGTGCTCGTGTTTGGCGCTCACTCGACGGCTGAGCGCCAAAGACAGTCTGCCGGCGGACAGTCTGTGGCACATCAGACAGAGGCACTTTGTCTGATGTTAACCAAGTTAGAGAGTGAGAGAAATTTGCGAGGAATTTTCTCACACGCAAGGCCAACTGGAAGCCCATTGGAGTGGTGATTTATTTGGACTGAGTTGCGTGCTGCTGGGCTGGGCGCCTTTGCAGCAACTGGATATTGGTTGTTGTGATTTGGATGAGGCGCCCCTCTGGCTGCTCTCTGGCCGCTGGGGGGCGGCCTTTTTAGAGCTTTTGGAGCTTTGCTGCACTCAGAGCATAGGCTAAGCATAGACTGAGCTTGTACTGAGCTTGAACTGAGCATGGGCTGAGCTCAAACTCAAGCTAAGCGTTGGCTAAGGAGCAGCGAGAATCGCAAATGGGCGCCTATTAGGCCAATTGATTAATTGGCGGCCCGCACTTATGCAAGCCGGCTGCTGGTCTCTGTTGGTCTCTACTGCTAGCAACTAGTGCACATTTGCCTCCAGTTGGTCGCCAGTGGACTGCAATGGCAAGTGGCTGCCAATGGACACCAAGCAATGGAGGCAAACAAAAAGTGGTCAGCTCGGCGAGAAGATTGGGCGCATTCCAGAGGCTGCAAATTGATTCATTTACTCTCTGGACTGGCACTCGCGAGCTTAGTGTCCAAACTTTTAGGCTGAATGCCTTTTGGCCGCCGAGTGATGCCAGTAAGTGGCTTAATAAGTTGTTTAATCGTCAAAGCAATGCCGACTGGGATTTTTTGCTCAAGGAGCTGCTCTTGTGGTGCAAGAAGAGCTCGCTGGAAGGAGCTCGCTGGAAGAAGCTCGAAGCTGGAAGGAGTTGGCTAAAAGGAGCAAATGTGCAACTGTGCAGCTCTTGGAATTGGAATTGGTCTCAAATTTGCGCCCCAATTTGCTCAGAATCCAATGCGAGATCATCGCATTGGACTGTGCTCGCCCGGCCGACTGTCTGCGGGCACAATGCTCGCTCACGACAAGCCACACAGACCGAGCGGCTGGCAAGACGCTGGCAAAAGAGCCCAAAGCCAAAAGGGGGAAGAGAAAGGAGAACTGTTGAGCAAAATTGAGCAAGATTCGCACCATTTCGGAGGAGATTTCCTCAAGCTCAAGTGGAGCATTGGCGAGTATTCGAGCATTCCTCGAATCTTGTCCGATTTTCTCTGTCGATTTCGGTGGGCCAATTTGGGCCTGGGAGGCGCAAATTGTGCCGCCGACTAGCTCGGGGCGGCGTCTGCCTTGCCACTGAGCAACTGTCTGGCCAAGTCGAGTCGAGAGTTCTGAGACTCTTGAGAGTGTCTAGACCTGAGGGCAGTCTCGGGCGGCGAGAGTGAACGGCGCAGCGGCAGACTGTCTTCGGCTGCACTGGGTGGCAGTGTGTGCAGACTTGCATTCGAGAGCGCGCACTACACACAGTCTGTAGTGCAGTGTACACCATTTGCTGCACACTGCTCGCTGCACTCTGCACACTGCAGACGAGCGGCCAGCTGGCAGCCAGCCAAAGCAAACCAAGTGCAGTCTTCCGCCACTTGTCGCCCGCCAGACACACTCTCTCGGCCGCCTCCTTGCCCCAAACGCAAACCAAACAGCTCCGAGCGCGCCTATAAGCGTCGCCCACTCTTCCTCCTTCCACTTGTCCACTCGGCCCTCAGCTGCGTCTCTTTCTGACCACCGGCCGGCCTATAGAGGGCGACCACCGGCGAGGACTTGTTGCTGACTTGGTGCGGCGTGT
>Ga0058701_10005835_pt1 | contig 10307 bp, 5 predicted proteins | sample AgamicOrMae_FD_97039 | JGI IMG/M metagenome (GOLD analysis project Ga0058701, IMG submission 97039) | Agave microbial communities from Guanajuato, Mexico - Or.Ma.e | ecosystem: Host-associated > Plants > Phyllosphere > Phylloplane/Leaf | place: Guanajuato, Mexico | collected 2012-06-04 | reverse complement strand
GCAGAACTACGTTACTTTTCAACCAGTCCAAGATAAGTACCTTTCTTTTCGACTGAGCAGAAAAAACTACCTTAGTTTTGGACCGTGCCAGAACAACTACGTTTCTTTTCGTGGACGGTATCGGATTACTATTTCATAAAGCCGAAATCACTTAGGGAATCAATTTTAAAAAGCGTTGATCGGAAAATTGAAGATGACTTTCACCTTAGATAAACTTGTTAATCGGAGGTGGTTATTCTTTTCATACCCTTCTTGGATCGTTTTGATTACGTGAGGGGCTCAAGTTAACAACCCTTTAAATATGATGCTGATTTACCATAAAGACTTTAGATTCCACTTTGAACAGGAGGAACTATTTGCTTGGTACGGTTGATGACATTAACTCTGGACGTTGTGTTCTGCTTTCAGCTAGTCGGCATGTTTGCTTATGTTGTCGTGCTTTTGCCCATTTTAGACCGCTAGGCCATATTTCTTTCCGGACACGGTTTCCCAATGTTGTTTAAAAATATCCCTAGCAGTTCTCTTATAACTACACAAGCAGTTAAACGTATCTACTTTTCATATGGCTGTTTAAGGCTAACTAAGCACTAACGATTTTTCTGTACGCTCTTTCTTGGCACAAGTAGAGACGTCAAGAGGATTTGCGGCGATAAATTTTGCAGATACTAACACGATATCCTAGCTTACTAAAAAAAAAATGGAAGACTTGTATCAGTGTAGGCAGATTTCACTACGTGAGTCAAATTAGTCGCGATTTTCTCGCAACTTATACAGATAGCCGGGCAAATAATATAGCATTTTTGGAAAGTGCTTTTTAAAAGTTTGATTAATTGCTTGATAATTCGTGTCACCTTTGTAGATAATTACGTTCAAGTTAAGCGATTTCGCGAATCTCGGCAACGCTGGCAAAAGTGCTTTTTCTCAGATTAAGAAAGTTGCTAGTCCCTTACAAAAATCATTTCACAATAAAGCTACGTTAGACCACCGTAAACTTCGATTTGTAAGAATAGTCACGTTTAGTTGAAAAAAGAAAAACAATATGTCTTGGTAACATTAAAATGTTACATAATGAGTAATAGGTGTGAGATCTTCCGACCAAGACTACTCATGATCGGCTGAACGCGCTGGACGTAAGTATTCCAGTCAGAAGAACTAAATATCCGCTATAAAGCAAGAAAGAGGTAGCAGTGTATCATGCTGCTAATTATTTTTTAAAGATCAAATATTTCTTAGTAAAGATCCCTCAAAATCGTGAAAAAAAATTCAATTTGCTCGAATCTTGTGAAAACTTTGCTATTGTTGTTGCTTGGCAGCTTTTAACGCAACCTTGGTATTCATGAAAGAGGATTACTATTCAATGAACAATTTTGCGACGTCTTTTTGTGGGCAACGTTTAACAGCTACGTGACGGACAAGAAATTTGTTTTATCGCGGAAAATCTTTAACGAAGCGTCATTTACCCAAAGCTTTGAAATACATATACGATGGTTAATTGCATGCTTGTTTCAAGCTTTGCGCCTTTCGTAAGCGGAATCGTTTGAGCTGAATGGACGCTTTTGGTGCGGGCCCACTGTTTAAGCTCAGAAGATGAGCTTAAGAAGAGATGAGAAGGTTAAGATGAGCTCTCCCATGAGGGGACCTTTGACTCACTGAATGGTTTTAAAAAATTCGAAGCTTTGAACGAAAAAAAAAATATTCAGGCAAGGTTATGAGCCAACATCGTTAGTTCTTGAGCAGAAGGGAATGCGGACGAGAATAACAGCTAATCGTTTATAAAAGTGGCTCATATTATTGAACTCTCTCAAAAGTAAGGGACGGTAGGAAATAATGACATATTCATTCTGAGTCAAAGGTACGTTCGAAATCAGCGTTCCATTAAAGCTCCGGTACGACTTGTTTCAGCAATGTCCTTCGCATCCTCAAGTCGAGACTTCGATCCCCGGACGAGGCCCTTTTCAGATGAAGAGCTGAAGCCACAGCCGATGATTAAAAAATCACGCAAGCAGGTGGGTTAGACTTCCAATCAAATTACCAACAGTTTTCTGATTTATCGATGTTAAATTTAGTATAACGATCTCGGAGGGTGAGTTTCTTAATGTACCGCAAGCCTTTGTAAGCAATAGTAAGAAGGAAGAAATATCTGACTGCAGAGAGCAGAACCCCTGACAAGAGGAGGATAGGCAACACTCGTAGTACCTGCGTGTTTCAGTTGCCTATGCAAGGTTTGACAGGGGCTCTGTGCTGCTTATGTTTGGGTATTTCTACTTTTGGTGCAGCTCGTCAGTTTCTTGTGGCTAGCTGCTTTTTGGAATAGTTTAAAAGCAGCCTTTTTGTATTATATAGTCGCAGGGTTGCTGCGTATGAGGAAACTTAAAAACCTTGAGAAATCCGTGACTTTCCAATGCGAGGAAAGATCGAGAATCTTCTTCATAATGTCTTTTTATACCCGTTCTTACTTTTTTCTTTGTTATCAAACAAAATGAGGCTTTTAGAATCATGTCAAAACTCAATTTACAGTGCAAACCTTGGTTAAAGTAACCGAAATATTTTGCTAATCAAGATTAAAATCATGAAGCTGAGTATATTGAAAAGTCAGTTCTACTTGACGTGAAATAATTCTAGCTTAATCGTCCGCTGGCTATTATCCACGCACTTGTTAAATTTGGTTAACGTTTAAATAAATCGAGGAGTTTCTTAAGGGTCAGGAGCGCAACAACCCTGAGTCAGTCAAAGTCACCTTAATCTTCTTCGTTGTGAAATCATTTGACATAAGCGGAATAAAACATAGTGGCATATTTCTAGAGGATTGTTTAATAGACTACGGAGCGGATTGCGGCGTGGAGAGGCGTCCCAGACAGGTTAGGTTTGTAGAATTAATGAGTTTGGTTTCTCCCAGTTCCAGACAGATGCGTACAGTCACCACCAAAACTACGGGGCCGATCACACTTCAAATGTCAGTACTATGTAGGCCTTTTTAATAGTACTTAAAGTCCCGTTTTCTCACTCGTCTAACAGTAAGCCTTTTCCCCGGGAAATCGAAAATTTGGACTTTATTTCGGAATGTTAGTCACCTATGGTTCGTAAGGGCCAACTTTCGTAAATTTTTGGAAGTTTCATGTATATTTGTGCGAATAAGTTACATCCACGCCCGTTGAAGCCAATTAAAGGTTTCCTATTTTTGTATCGGTTTCAGAACGAGTCATTGTCTCAAAACCGAATCTGTGCCTGATCAGTCTTTGACTGATAACTAGTAGTACCTTATCAGTGCCGGATTAAATCGGAGCAGTAATTGACTAACCTAATCAGAGCCCGTACGAATGGGAGGTTTTGTGTTTAGACGTAAAAGGTCACGATTTGGAAAATAAATTGTTGATAGTACACAGAGATCATTACGAGGCGTCCCTCGAATTATTCTGTTGTTAACCAATCAATGGAAAGTTTTTATACCTCATCTTCTTAATCCATCTTTGCCCGGGACTCCGAAATTGCGGTGAAATCAAATACTTGTATTTTGGCGCTTGAAACTGGAAAAAGGCCATTACGGATTTTTGTTTCTTAAAAAAAATTATGTTTTGGGCATAAGTGGGTTAGGTTTCGTTTTAAGTGTTTAATTCTTCGCGCATTTTAACATATTGTTGCTCCGTGTGCTTTTGTATGTCGCAGTTCGTTCCGGACGGGATGAAGGACGAGAAGTACTGGGCAAGACGCCGGAAGAACAACATGGCGGCCAAGAGGTCGAGAGATGCACGTAGAATGAAGGAAAACCAAATCGCTCTGCGCGCTGGCTACCTCGAGAAAGAGGTACGACATTTTCTCAAACATAACCTTAATTCTTATCACGAAAAGGAAACGCGATTTAAGCGATCCTCTCAAATTTTGCCCTCTGAAAATTTATCCGAGAAGAAAGACTCTTTTTGTGACTTAGCGTGTTTGTTGACAGAATATGGGACTTCGACAAGAGATCGAGCGGCTGAGAAAGGAGAATCTGGTTCTTCGTGATCAAGTTTCGAAATTCCCCGTAGACGTGTAGAGATGGTTTAATGTTCAAATTTGCTGCCGACCAGCACAACTCTCGTGGATCGGACAGTTTTGTACATAGAGAGCTACAATGATATTCCTTGCAGACAAATGGAAGTGGTTGGTTTGACAAATGAATTGGAGTCTCGCTTCGTCTTACAGTTAGTGCATGTCATGTGGTTTTACTTGTTGTCGTTGCCAAAGCTGCGAAGCTGCGAGGTGCTTTGCATCTAATCTCCCTCATATTTCTTTTCGAACATTGTTTTGGGATGCGCTTCCCGCAAAGCAAATAGACGTCTATTAAACGTCGGAATTTTACAAGCTGAGCGAAATTTAGGTTTCAATCTTAACAATAGAGGTCAGCTTCTTGCTTAAAGGAGCTCGAAAATAACCTGGCTTAAGGTAGCCTCCAACACGATGATCGTAGCTTTGCCGCATTGTCTGAGCGCTTAATTATGGCGATTAATATCTTCCGTACGCTAACTTGAGCTAATTTATCGTAAATTTAGCTAAACTGGACGAACTAGTCTATTTGAAGTAAAGGGTGAAACAGTGAATTTCTGAACGAATGTAACATTATGACGTCTAATAAACGTCTATTTGCCGCGTGGATTCATTTTGAGATGACGTGTATGCTTGTGATTTGCCAAAATGCTCACGTGACTAGATTCGAACGGGAGAGTTACTTTTCAACAAAGTACCCTGAAGTACCCTTACGCAGTATTTGCCACGCAAATTTTTTATACTGCCGAGAGACTCAAAACGTTTTATTGGGAGTCGCTTTTTTTTGTTAATGTGGTTTTTATGTGTGAGATGAGTAGTGCATCTTATACTTGTGTATGATTTGTAACAGCCCCGCGTAGAAATTGGGCGTCCAACTTCTATATCTTCGGGAACAGTTTTAATTCAACCTCTTAATGGTAGTTCGCCTCGGTCAACCAAGGGGGCTGCTTGGATTATCTCGTATCTAAGAGGTAGGAGCGCGGAGTCGGGTGATATGTCTCAAAATTGATCTGCTTGTACCATGGATATGCTATTTTAATCTTGCTATGAAACCGCACAACTCAGAATTCGATATTAGAAGTTGTCTTTAACAATTTGCTCATCGTACTCTTTCGTGCTATTAAAATGGTACTAGTTTTCGTATTTAACGTGGTGTGAGAACCTCTAAAATCTGCTTCTCTTTTGCGATTTGTAACAATGCGCTCTTACTACCAAAGGTTCTTAACCTATAAAATATAATCCAAATTTTTTAAGCCCATCTGCGTCTTTTGAAGCAGTTCGTTTTGTATCAAATTCTGTTACATCGCCTTTAAAATAGATGTACATAATAATAATAAGTGCAAGCAAGATGGCAAAGGGAATCGCGAAAATATAAGATGTAGAGGTCTGCTTTCTGCGTGGGACTATAAAAAAACAACAAAAAACAAAAAAAAAATACAACGAAGTTTTCGCATATAGCATGAAATTAGTTGACGTGTAAGTAGACTATATCATTTGTCTCCAGAAACTTACAACGATTGTACAATGTTCTATTTTTTTATTCTAATTATTTGTGTGTGTCTGGCTGTGTAGATATATTTGTTGCAATCAAAACATAACGCATTTATCTTGCCATGGACTGTGGTTTGAAGCTGAAGTTACCTCGTTACCACGCGTAAATAAATTGTTTTAGTGGCTCGTCGCGTTTCAAACAGCATAACGATGCTGTAGGTTGGAAATAGTTACCATTTCTTTATTGACTGTTTTCACTATGGGTCTTGCTTAACATAGAAATTGTTGGAGGTAAGCAGTGGTTAAGAGTTAGGTAGATTCTAATCCCTCCCTACGGAGAAGGGTTTTAGATTAAATTTTAATATTGTACAAAAAAATATTATTCGATTTGGCCTTGTATTAATCTATTGTCATTCAACTAAATTCGAAGGAAAAGCAGTGTATATAAAATAAGTAGCTTTCGCCCTAGACCAAGTTGTTTGCGGGCTTGGAAAACCCGAAAACCCAGGGAAATATTATTTGACTCCTGAAAAAGTTCCTTGATTTTTTTAAACGTAAGGTTTCCCAAAGCTTTGCTATTTCAATAACGCTCATCTCCATGAGCCTAAGTAAATTGTCTAAAAAAATTTACTTAAACTTGGTATATTGCAGACCGTGGTTAACCCAAGCTAGGAACTGTGGAAAAAAATATTAACTTAGGCGGAAGTAGTTTTGGGTTATCTTTTGTGTCGAAAAGGTTAGGAAAATTCAATTTTTGCTTTCGTCAAAAAATCTAGAAAATATATTTCTTTGGACCCGGAAACTTAGGTAATTTCATTTGCAACAAGGCCCTTGCGCAACAACCCTGTTCATACGTTATATTTGTTTTTTTCGATATCGATACAACGCAGTAACAAGACCTAAAACAGACGAGGAAAACTAAGAGTCAATTTAAGAGTGGAATGAGTAGCGTGCAGAAATGGTTTTAGCAGGACCTATTTGTGTCACAGTTTGATGTCTTCTTTTTTTGGTGCTGGTAACCTTTGTCACACTAGTAAGAAGTGTGCACCAAGCACTTCTATTTTAACTGGTGCAGGTATAATTTAGGTGAGGTTTCGACGCTTTTCACCCGAACTGCATGCAGAGGTGTGAGCACACATACCAATTATGTATCATGGCGGCTTTTGTGAATATACAACTCTTGCACAGGAAATTGTTAATGTAATGGCAAGCTATGTGTTTCGAGAAAAGTTTTTGAGTCAATGTTTTGGACTGAAAATGACAAACACGCTAAAATTGTTATCCTACAGGACCGGTGTGAAAAGTGAAGTTTAGAGCCGTTGTTGAAAAATGGCGCCACCTCAATGTAGCCTCGTCATCTTCATCTGCATTGTTAATGTCAGTACGCATTCATGTAATTATTATAGCTTTGGTTTCTTCATAAATATCTTCGCTTTAGTCAATTGCGTCACCACTAAAACTTAGTTCTTCGCTTTACTGCCATTCTTAGATTTTAAAGATGAGGGGAAATACCCCCCGCCCTTGCTTCATCTGGAAAAAGCGCTTCCCAGGTTTTTTGGTTTGCTGTGTTCAAATTTGTTGAGCCGGAAGTACACAGGTGTAAGAGCCTCGCGTTCTCTTTTTTCAAGTTTGTTTACCTACTCTGTGAGTAAAAGTTTCATTTTCGATCTTTGTTAATCCAGTCTAGGGTACATGAAAGGCTGGTTAAAGTAAACCAAGCGTAAGAATTGATAATTTTAGTCAAGCCTGCGCTTCGGAAAAAATCTTAAACTGTTACTGCCACAATAGCATAGATTAAGTCGTCTTTGAGCCGAGCTATCCGGAGAACGGTTGCCCAGAGTGGTTAAGTTGATTTTTGATAGATGAACATTATGATTAGCTTGCCCGACGGTGACCCATCTGCGAATAAAATGAGATCGTGTTTCATGGTTGTTTGACGGTTTGCTGTACGGATTTGAGCCTATGAATGAATCAATATGAAATTTAATATGAGGAGAAAAGGCGCGAATCTTTACACCCATGTACTCGTGGCAAGGGGGCTGCCGCAAATCTTAAACGGTACTGAAACTCCGGCAGTGCGTATTCAATGTTGACGCATTCAATTTTAGAGAACGTGCCGTGCAAAGCTAAGTTATAAAACCTTTTGCGGCGAAGTACATGTTGCAACGATAGTTTTTGTAATATTGATTTGCTTTTTTTCTAAATGTTAAGGGCACAAGGGAATGAAAATAGTACCGTAACCTGCGGCTTTAGATTAGGTATTGAAAACTGTCTACAGTTGCAATGAACACACATGATACAAAAAAGTTGAGCTTCCACCCATGTAAATAATTGATGTAAGACATAAAGAGTATATTTTCAACGTGCCCGCGTCTCAAAGGGTATTCTAAAAAATGTCCGCACGATAACATTATTTATTGCTAAATATATTTAACTATATAATTGGATATTTGTGCATACCTCGAACACAGTTCTGTAAAATACTCATGTAAGTTTTCTTCTCTCGAGAACCCTTTCTTTTTATTTCAACTTCTTCTATGGGATCGTAAATGCTCTTCCGAATTTATCGTCCCTCTCTTTATTTTAAACTTTCGATAAATAATTTTTATTTTATGTTGTAAATAGCTTATTTGATAATCGTTTGTTTTCTTTGTAGATAAATATAAAGGTTGTTTGGATTGTTTTTCTTATCCACATTTTAGTGTAACGTTCACGATCGTGATGAATAACCTCATTTTCTCTTTTTCTGGCTCACTGTACATTCATGTTTTCATAATGTAAAAGTAAAAGATGTTATTGATGTATAATGTATAGTGAATCATAGATTGTTCATTGTTAGACATTGTGTCAGAAATCTTTCTTTAAAATTAGTGTTTTAACCATTGTTACTGTTTCGATCCTCTCTAAGTAAATTGTTTTCAAAAAGTCGCTTTCACTCGAAACCGTAGTTCTTGTTTCTGTGTGTTGAATGAATTTCGCTTACGATAATGTTTGTAAATTTAACTTTGAACAGCCACCTGATCTCCAACGCAAGAACATTTCGTTGTCTTTGTTCCAATAAAGTAGGTTTAATGCATTTCTCATCGTATCTCTGTCTCTATATTATTTTTCGATCCCCTCTTCGCCAAAAATAAAGTAATCAAAACAGGGAGTTTCAACCGACATGGTCGGTGCTCCGTGATCAGCCTGGCTACCACAGCCTCGTTTGTTTGTTTGTTTGTTCATTTTTTTGTTGTTTTTTTTTTCATTGCAGAGGTAGACCTCTGTAAGTCTACCAAGGACCTTGGCAAGTCATGAGTGAAACTTGGCGACTCGAAGCCACGAGCCTCAGTCCCATTCTTTCCCGCTAGGTTTTAGCTAAGGCGCGATCTAAACGCGGGAAACTTGTTTTTGACTCGAAAAGGAAAAAATAAAGCAAAAAAAAGAAACGAACAAACGAGGCTGTGGTAGCCAGGCTGGGGAGAGACGATTCCCCAAACGATAAGGCGTTTTACTAAAGACGGAAAAGGAACAGAAGTATTGGAAAGAAAATCGAGTTGTCCCGCGGCCAGACTACCGGTTTGTATTTATGCCATAAAAGACATTTAAATGTATTTCCTGTACATACATGAAATCGAGACCGATTACAGAAAATTCGATAAACTGTGAATGGTCTCAACAGTATAATTATTACTTTCTCCGAAGCATGGATCAAGCGCGTGGATTCCTTTCAAAATTCACGATATTTCCAAGTTGCACTTTTCATCTCTTGATGTATAAGATAAATGAAAGAATTACGACGACCTAGTATGTGAGCGGAGAAAACACTCGCATCATTAGGGTTGGTACTATTGTGCAGTATCTCTGATGATTTCAAAAATTAAAATGCGCAATTGCTGCTAGCTCAAATTTCTTCGTTTTAATCTGCCGTGTTCCCTTGTTTGTTCTTACAAAAAAAAGTGTTTTACTGCGTCTTAAAAGGAATTGCTTTTCTGACTTGACAACGAAAAATGACCGAACAACCACTGCTATGAAAGAGAAAGCTTTGCTTAAATTCATTGTATGCAAGAGCGCGGGTTCCGAAGTTAACTACGCTCAGATAGGGTGTATTTTATTCCCGGGAGATGTTTTCTATTGCAACTTAAAGGGTCTCGATGGAGCAGTCCGTGCCCTTTTTTTTTGGTTGTTTGAGAGGTTCGCGCCTTTAGAGGAGGCACTGTTGCGCATACCAACTTTGATTAACCATAAGGGGATACTGGTTCTATGATTTCGTACATATGAGCTTGTTCAAACAAATAGGAAAGTTTATTTTACTGTCATCGAAAGGATTACCTCGTGATTATGACAATTTATTCATTCCAGTCTCTCAGATATCTGTTTGATACAAAGGGTTAGTACAGAGTTCTAGCAGACATTGTTTTGGTCCCTTGACCATTAGTTCGGGGGTTCGCCGTCGTCACTACTGAGCGCTGCAACATCATCGCTGAGCAGACGACGCAGACGATAGACAGCGCCATGCGGCGGCCGAACTGGGAAGCTTGAAGCATGACAGTTGACCCACAAGGCCTCCAACCTGACCAGGTGACAGTTGTAGGATGGCCACACGTGGGCAACGCACAGTGCCGTCCTTTTTCACGTTTATATTAACTGCGGTTTAAATAAGTAGTGTTTAAGGATATTCCAGCGCTTCCGACTAGTCAAGTTTATCGAAAAATCAAAAAGCGTGTTAAAAATCTGAAAATTGAGAAAATTATCGGTTTCGACAAGTATTTACACGAGCTGCTCTTCGCATTTTATTTTCACCTCTGTAAAAGTTT
>Ga0058701_10005834_pt1 | contig 10308 bp, 4 predicted proteins | sample AgamicOrMae_FD_97039 | JGI IMG/M metagenome (GOLD analysis project Ga0058701, IMG submission 97039) | Agave microbial communities from Guanajuato, Mexico - Or.Ma.e | ecosystem: Host-associated > Plants > Phyllosphere > Phylloplane/Leaf | place: Guanajuato, Mexico | collected 2012-06-04 | reverse complement strand
TACGCAAGCATACGGGGGGCATATGGAAACATACTTCTCGCATACGTATGCACGATGTATGGCTGGAGTATGTCAGCGGTCGCTTGGGCATACATCCGGCATACGATATTTTTCGTCTCGGGTGTACTTTCGTGAAAAAGCGACTATTACGAGTTTCTTCCGAGATAATTTAAAGGTTATGAATATTTTTTGGGAATATTAAAACACACAAGATTTTTTATGGAACTTTCTATCTGCAAACCGGTTTGAGCGTATAGAATGCATTTACAAAACTTTTTACTGTAAACATGACAAAATTCTAAGACTAAAAGGTCTGTTAAATTGTAATTTGGAACTAAAAAATTTCGCGTCTCATTCAAAGATAAGGATGCTATTTCACATTAAATACATAACTTGGTATAACAAATTATGTAAATATAAGCAACGGTTCTCGAACAGCTAGTTGAAATGTAATGTTCTCGGGACAAAACTTACTAATCCTTTGCTTGGGTAATATTAAGGGATACAAATATTCTTTCCAAAATGCAGGAATACTTTTTAATTTTTAAAAACAATAACTAGAAGAAAAAAACACAGAAAAATAGGGGGACGAAATATTGCACTAAAACAATACGTGCGGCAAAACAACAGTCCTCTTTAACATATTTATACCATATTTACTCAAGGGCCGTTGTTCAATATTAAATACGATTTATGAAACACATTGTTTGTCAGTAAATTAATTCGTGTCTACCAGTTTAAATAAGTTTGTGTTTTGATCGCTTGCATCATTTTAATTTGCCATTAATAACAAAGTGCAGATACCGTAAGTGATATGTAATCATGCATGAGGCCTCAGAACTATAGTACGACCACAGTCCCCAGTAGTATTTTTAGTTACATGAATATTTTTATTGAAAAATGAATGACAAAATAAAACCAATCGTGGTTACATTTAATTTTGGTGGTATGGCCATATTTTACAACGTTTCATACGAAAAGCACGTGTCTAAGCCGCTCAAATATCAATGATGTGATAAAAGTTCGCTGCATTTTTCTTCGAATAAGCGTTTTCTCCCATGTTCATAAATCATGTAGCAAGATGGCAGGCGCTAAAACTGGCATTTTAAGCAGAGAGATAAAGATCTTTTTAGAATTATTCTATGAATTAAAAGTATGGTGAGAGTATCAGATATTAAATGCAAATTATATTTGACTAAACGTGCTGAGTTATTTTTAATAGGTTTTGGATGGATTTCGTATATTATACAGGTACGTAATCTTTTGTTTGGTATGCGTAGGTCGGTTCGTTTGGTAGTCTTCTCTCTACAGGATATGGCCCAAAAAGTAATTTGCATTTTGGCAACTCTGTATTTGAATTTAGATGAACAGAGTATTCGCATACCTCAAAAGAGATGTTTCATTAGGTAAGATTACCCCACGTCAGGTTATGAGAGGTTACGAATGGTTAGGTCAGGTTTGAGTCGTAATGTTGGGTTCGACTCGGTTAGTTTAAGTAAGGTTAAGTTTAGGATAGGTAATCTTCAGTTAGGTTATGTGGCTTCGACATCTTGGACTCACCAAAACCTTTCCTCATAAAGAAGGCAATAATACGCCAAAGTATTTGCTTCCGTCGATTCAGCAAGAAGACTTACTTATTCTGCATTCAAAGCAACCCAAATATAAATACGCGATGTCCAAAATATTTCCATTTGTTCTACGAAAAGGGAAGTAAAATAACACGGGCAGTAAGTGAAACGACAGACCCTGGATTCAATAACTCTGAACATTTTCCTACCTTAACAGGTCGATCAAAATACGTTCACAGTACCTATTGAAACCTGTATTATCGTCAAAGTCGGCGTGCAAAAGGCCAGTAGCAGAATCGTTGGACTGAATCCCAGTTAGTACCTCTTTAATCTTTTACGGCGCGATAAAATCCATGTAGGTAAGCCCCCCCCCCCTCCCGTAGTCCCCCGGGTCGTCTCGACGGGGACGTTGCCAATTCCCCAGGTCCCCCGGGCAACAGGGCTTGTCCGGCCAAGGCCCCTTACTACCAAGTTACTCGATAACACGAGCAACCTTCGATACTTGGCTAACGGCGAGTCCGTTTCGATTCCCAGCGATAAAAACTGCCTTGATTTCAGTTTTATTCGAGCTTCAAGAAGGCTTGACTCTCGGTCGGCCAATCCTTTTAAGTTCATCAACTTTTTTTTTGTTTATTTTTCACTTGAACATTGTGTTTGTTGAAGAGCGAACTATGACATGTACTAGTGTTCCCTATATTATTTTTACAACTAGTTACATCATTTTACACTCAGTTAATACATAGTAAACCGACCTCGGATATGGGAGCGATATAGCAAACGATAGGAAAGTGAGCATCGTTAAGGATAAACAATAACGCTTTCGTTAAAATATTTCTTTTCTTCGAGGTTTTAAAATGTTTTTTTGCGGGCCTCTAGTCTAGGCCCACCCTAGTACATTTACGCCTTTAATGAAATAATAAAGCATGCATGCATATCTAGACTAGGCGTACATAAATCGTAGAGTTATCTTAAAAAAAAGAGAGATTTTAAAAAATGGCGCCAAAGGTGAGTGTTTCCCAGGAATGATTTAAGTAGCTTTTCCCCTCTTGGCGGTAATCATTTATCAAAGTTGATCATTTGTCAGTAGCGGGAGGTTGGTAAGAGTGTTTGGGCGTGGTGCAAGATCTCCATTCGGAAAGGAAAGGGCGGAACCGGCAGCGGGGCTGCCAACTCAAACCTCCAGGGGAAAAAAAGTTGTTGTGGGCATCAGTCAAAATATGGAGGACATCTTAAGGGGTCACTATACGAATTCAACGGTGATTTTCAGGTTAATGAACTCACATTTTTCGTTACGTTCTTACAAGTGATGCCCACTGACAATTTCCAAACTTGCATTTTAAAATTTCGTGCAATACATTTTTTGTCATCAATTTGAGCAGGGCGGTAGCAGAAAGATTCACAGCTTGACATAACCAACAGAGTTGTATGACGTTTTTCCTTATAATTCAGGATTAAAAGAGGGTAGAAACACAAGGCAAACTCTAGAAATACCGAAATATAGCATTGATGAGTCTTTTTTTCAGGACAACACACACAGGAAGAAATCTGTTTATTGCTTAACCCACAACCGCCCAGCGATGCATTTCGGAAACAGAAAAACGTTATTTTAGAGAATCTTTTGAGTTCGGTATTGTCACAATTCCAAAATTATCACCCCCTGTAAACCTGAAATTTGATTATTTAGGCATTTTCTAGAGCTTCAAATTGCGTATTTCAATGGAAAAATCCTTTCGATTTCTCTTAAGCTGAATTTCACTCAAAATCTTTGGGCTGATATGGGTTAAATTAAAATTCTTGTATCAATAACTGAATCGGTATTTTGACCTGAAGATGAGGAGTGAATTTAAGGAATATTAAGAATCAGGAAAGGAGCAGATTTCTTACTGCACCCAGAAAAAAGTAATCTCAAAAGGAGAGGAATACTCTCAAATTGATGGCGCATTTTCCTCTTCTTTTGAGATTACTATTTTCTGAGTGTGGTGAGTTTAAAAGTCACCGCCGCTGTGCGGTGCTCGCCCCGGGAAAAGTGTTATTCAACGACTGGAGCTGGCCAAGCTGATAAAGTCTCGATGATGTATTATACGTGGGAGTGGAGGAGTGGAAACCCTCAGGCCTTCACCTCTTTCAACATAAACTGATTGATGAATTCAAATTTATAATTTTTTTGTGCCGAATCGAGTTTACATAAACGCCTCCTTCGCTCACTTCTGGAAACCGACATCATATATTTATAGCCAATCAGACTTAAGGCGTTAAAGACAGAAAAAAATGTTTATTGAGTACTACCTTTCGTCACTGGGTAGGCTCAGTAATAGCTCCTATTGTGTTTTAGGTAGCTCCGAACCTCTCTCGGAAACCCATTTTGGTTCTTTTTCAAGATACAGAAATCAATAGTCATATAAATAATGAAATGGCTTGCCGAGAGCTTCTAAAAGATATTGCTATTGAAAGGTCAATTATTTCGAAAATAGCAGAAACACGTCTTAAGCGTCGATTTTCCTTCATATAAAGGGATATGAGGCTACCTAGTAAAGACATTCTGTTTTTCATTGTCACTCCTCAAATGATATCGAATCACTTGTGCGTTCCGAATTGCTATAAAATATTCTCAGCAGATATACAATAATGATTGCCGTCTTGTGTGTTAGTCGTTAGCATCCAAATGCTTGAAGCGTTATTTTTTCCAATTAAAACTCTCTACGAACACAACACAATGCTGATCCACTGGCTTAAAACTCTGTTTGGAGCGGTACGCCATGCAAGTATTGAAGGTGCTAATATGTGTGGGAAGCTAATTAAGGATTGTTGAATCAACAATATTCGCAAGACCGGTCTTTGGCAAAACTAATTGCTGAGGCTACTGGAACTGTAAACCACGTTCAAGCTATAAAATTAAAATACACTCCAACCTCTTTGCCAAAATCTCACGAATAAAATAATCAATTATCTCATCTCGATAAACACCCCGTCGCCTCCGTCGATGGTATCTGTGTCTAAAGGAGTTATAATATTGTAAAAAGCTTAATAACAACCACGCAGTTTAAGGCATCTTATTAACCATCATTATGGCCTTATTACCGTCCAAGTTTGTGCGTGCTTGGATCGACCGAGGGTGTGAGTGAGATAGACTTATCCAGTTTTCAGGTTGTGCGAGCAGGACGGATGATTCCGGCAAAGAAGTCCATTCTTTCGTCACCTGAACTCTTCCTCGATGAGACGTAGTGGTTGTTATTAGAAAAAAGAAAATGGTAAACCGTTTATCGGCTAAATGCTACGTTTCAGGAGAAAATTGTGTTGTGATGATGGCAAGGAGAGTACAAGAGCCACAGTCCATCACGGGAAGTGCTTGAAAAAGGTTGGTGTGCAGTTTTGAGGTTAAGTTGCCCTGTATAGCAGGCTAAAACTGTTGGTGTTTTTGCTCGTGTCGCACCGTTTTCGATGTTGTGAACAGTGGATTAGATGACGAAATGGTAAGTGTAACGTATGGGTGAACTCCAGATGTTCTCAGGTTACCCTGTCCTGTGTTAAAAACTGCAACGTTTGAGGAGGTCTGAGATACAGTTTTTCCCGCTATTTTGAAGAATTGATTTTCCACTATATTTGATCATAATATAGTTGATATTAAAATTGATTGCCATCTGTATTTCACTCTTGCTCGAAATTACATTATGAAGATCAACTACATACAGCCGTGTTTATCATGACCAGTTAACCTACGTTAGGTTAGCTTCTTAAGTCTTCTTCTAGGTCTACAATAAACTTGTTCGAAATCGGATCAAACATGAAAACGATAAAACAATACATAAAACTTTTGCTGGAGATCATCCATCCGAAAGTGTGACACGTTTTTTTGAGGTAATGTTTGTTGTGATGCCTGTGAAACTTGAATGGGTGACTAGAATTACGTGAGTCTGGTGTAAGAAGCAAATTTGAGACATTGAACTCAAAGCATTGTTGGTTTCATAATGGGAGATAGATATCGCGAAAAGCTGATCTACGAACTGCAGCAAGAATGCTTCGCACATTCTGTACGAGATGCATATGGCAAGAGCAGGTGCGGAAGAGAATAAGTCCGTAATTTACTCCTATAAACAGTGCAGAGTACCTATGTCAAATTACCAGTGGGTGCAAGGCCGATGATATTCTGTGAATTTCATAAAATCTGGTACGTACAAAAGAGGGACAGCAACATTACATACAGATAACCAGTCATATGTCAACCGCGTGCTTGAAGTCAGAATAAAAGTCATCCCCAATAATGTCTAGAACTCAAATTTCTGAAAATTGTATCATTATGTATGCATCAATACCAAAAATTCCAATTGCGTCAATCTAAACAGATACTGTCGTACACATAAAAAAAACGAAGAGATTTTACCAATCACCGAACGATTTATGAAGAACCCCTTTCTCCTAAACCAAAAGACAAGTACTCTTTTTCGGGTTTCTAGCCTATAGAAGAAATTCTATCATATCTAGAAATATGTATCATGAAATATTTTCTCAAAGTTCGGAAAAAAATAAGTATTTCAAACAATAATCAAATTTTCTTGTTTCTTAAAAGTCTAATTTTTTTTTATTCAAAACGATGTGTGGCAACTCGATGTGGGAAGCAATCTTTTTTTGTTTCAAAATAACCTCCCGGAAAATTTCTACCTAAAATTCTTGATGTACTAAAAATACGCTCTCCCAAATGCAGTCCAATTGGAAATATCTGTCTCTTCAATTCGTTGCGGAAAAAACTTAGTCTAGAAGTATTTGTGTGATGCGCACTAATTAGTTCCATCATTACTTAAAAAAAAAAAATAACCGACATAGCACGATTCAATGCGTTTTAAAATACCTTTGCAAAATTAACTATGTGCTGCTTTTACGCATTTATGGCCATTCGAACAAGGGCACAATATCAATAAAAACCTCACGATTTCGTCTAGAAATGTTTAATTTTTGTCTTGAAGAGCACGTGATTTGTATAGGGTCGGGCGTGGCCCAAGCAACATACGGTGGTGGCCGGGAAGGGCTGGCAAGGGATGGTTGCATGTCTGCAGCGTGGTTTACGACTGAGAAGGGAGGCGGAAGTGGCGCCCTCAACACGCGACACGAAGGAAACCCGCAACGAAGGGATGACAACGCTCCTCCAACTAACCAAGATGAAGACTGACACATAAACAAAGCAGCCCTTATCTTCTCCGCACCGTAAAATACTATTCAGCTGCATTAAATACCGTATGAAATCAACACTTCGGGTAGCTGTCACAAACGCCAAAAACCACAAGCGCCAACGCCGCAAGCGCCAATCCGTAAACGCCACACGAGAAAAGACGCAAACGCCAAAGGTCGTAACCGCAATACTAACCTTACCTAACCTAACTTAACCTAACCTTAGTTAGCCTAACCTATACGAACTTTGGCGTTTGCGACTTTTCTCGTTTGGCGGTTACGGACTGGCGTTTACGGCGTTGGCGCTTGTGGTTTTTGGCGCTATCGAATGTCCCCCAACACTTCTAGGTTGAGCTCAAAATTTTGAAAGTGGGGTTTTGGATCCATGTAAATTTTTGGGGAAGACTCTTTTCCAAAATATTCAATTTTGATCAGTTCTATTCGCACGCCCAAGTTAATACAAGGGAGACTTGAACGCACGGAAACTAAACTAATGCATTTTAAATGGGGTGAATTGAACGTACGGAAATCAACCTACAATACATTTTAAATGGGGCAGCGTGTAAATAGCCACTTTGTTCAGTTTTTGCTATTCAGATCATGTTTTAATACCCAATCAGGTTAAGATTTTCGGAAACTAAAACGTCGCTTGTAGTCTTAATGCAAGATTTTTTGAGCTGAAAACTTGTAAAATACGGTACTTTGAAGAATTCTCAATTGTTACATCCGGAAAAGTTGAGGTAGTATTATCCTTTGACTACCTTAATTACACAGATATTTCAGTGCCAAGCTGTTTTATGCAATCGTCTTGTTCCGTTCTGAATAAACCTTTAGAGCTCAAACATAATCCAATACTGGTTACACAAAATAATTCAATGCGGTTTACCTCTCACTACTTTGATTTTTACGAATTTGAAAGAAACACTTGACGAGGAATACATTGTAACAATTTCCTTAACAATTTCAAAAATCCCGTGAGCCTTGATTTCTTAAATGTAAATTTAACAAACCCTGACATTGGTGTAAACTTCCGGCCCATAAAAATCGACTGTTGATGTCGAAAATAGAGTAGTCGGGACAGTTTTAAAAGGCTTGCACTTGGGATTGAATCCGATAGTAAATATTTTATTACATCAACCTCCCGTTTTAATTACGCTTGATCAACTTTATCACCGATAAAAAAAAGTCCTTGCCGGTTCGATGTCAAATTCGATTCCTTATGACTTGTGATATGTACGTTGATGTGACACCAAATTTTGAATATATCCACTTTATTCCTTAAAACAAACGTATTTCTCCTGTTCACCTATTTTGAAAATTCAATTTAAGATATAACGATATAAAGATTAAATTTGGGAGAAGTATTGGCTAAATCGTGTTTTTTTCGATCAAGAATTTTTTTAGAACAAAACAATAAAAAAAGACAAATAAAAAAAGCATCGTGCTTTTTCCGACCATTTTTTTGCACATAGCCTCTATACCAATTTTCTAACAATAAAAAATAAACAAAAAATAGCAAAACTTTTTTACTTAACTTTTTGTAAAGAAAAAACAAAATTTTAATTTTAAAAACTTAAAATTCAATCGTTTTTTTAACATAATTTTTGAATTTTCTTGCGACGGGTTAGGCTATGAAAGGTATGGTATAGATAAGTTCATTTTTTCAGAACCATCAATAACCCACTACCGCCCTGCGAGGCCGCGATTTCTGTTCGGAAACAGAAAAAAAAATATTAGAGGGTCTTTTCAGTTTGGGATTGTGATATTTTTTAAAAAAGAACAAAAAAACACCCCTCTGAAAATCTTAAATTAAAAAATTTAAGCATTTTCCAAAGCTTAAAATTGCGCATTTCAATGAAAAAAATTCCTTCCAATTTCTCTTAAGCCAAATTTCACTCCAAATACTTAGGGCTGTTATGGGTTAAAAAACATGGCCCAAAAATTTAAAAATAAAATTTAAAAAAATAAGAAAATAAAACGCTCTCCGCCTTAAGTTCCCAAACTAAATATTCCTTGCTGCACGTCGCCCTCTGCTGCCATGACTGGAGCCGGAGCCGTGCGTCTGCGGCGTGCGCTTTGCTTTGCTGCGGCGGTGGCGAGCGGTGCGGCGCCACTTCGGGGCCCTGACTGGGTACCATGTTATTACCCGTCGACCCGCCGCTGCACGCTGCCACTACCCAACGCCGCTACCCGCCCATCTGTGTCCAGTCAATAATTGCGCATCAATTTGTGATTTTTCAATTCCTGCCTCTTTTTCATTGTCGAAAATCAAAGGGCCGAGCGCGGCGGTGCGGTACCGTTACGCATACCATCAAATTAGGGGTTGCGGATTTCGATCTATGAATGAGGGGCTCGAAGACTAGAGACCGACTCTGGGGGTTCACCACTTTTTGGCGCCTTTTCGGTGTTGCATCTCTCTCTACAGCGGCGCCCATCCACACGCACACGGCGCTATCCTCATGACGGAAGGTTTCGCTAAACATCTGTGTAGTTATTGAAGTAAAATACCTGATTTTGTGTCCCAATAACTTTCTTTAATATCAGATACACAATTAGTGCTTGGGTTCGCATTTCGTAGAATAATATGCCAAGAATTTAATTTTCACTTAAGGCCAAACTGATTTTTTAAATTATATCCAGTAAGACGAGATTGTCGTTTAAGTAGTAACATTTGCTTGGAACTAGGCTAAGGAAAGCAAATTAAGAAAAACTGGATTGATAGAAATGAAAATAAAAACCAATAGGAAGAACTACAGTTTAACTTCTTACACTTGGGATATTCATGCTCATTGCAAGTTAAAAATTCTGTTGTTTTTTTTTTCGTAATTCCTTTTTTGGGTGGTATCTTTGGCCGAATGATCTCCTGTATCCGCGAGTGCAAATCCTTTTCTCGCAACTCGCAGATGTTCCAAAACATCTTGGGATAATTTCTTCTAAACCATGAAGAAAACGTCAAACTGGATTTCATCATTAATTTTTCATTATTTTAAAAATTGTTTTACATTCACAATATTTTCTACAGCAAAATTTTCACCGACAACAAAACAAAGATCTGCTAAAAGCGAGATAATACAATTTATTTTTCGTCGAGACTTTATTGATAAAAGGCTTTAAATCTATCAAAAAACGTACTTGTATACCTTCTCGATATCAAACCTTTACATACAAAATAATTTCACGCAACTTTCATGCGCATAAAACAAAAAATTATTTGAATAATTTCGAATATAAGAGTGAAAGACTACATTGTCGTACAGAAGGCTGATCGATTTATTAATGAAGATAGAAAGAATGAATGGTACAAGTAACTCGTGAATGGAATACATTATAAAGGATGATGGGCCATTTTTTGACCAGGGCGCCACTAGCGGGCGAATAACGGAACAAGCGCACACTTAAAAAAGGGACTACGACCCACTTATTATTTAGAGGGAGCTGAACAAAGATTAATCAATGATCAGCCGACAATGAGCAGCAGACATGAAATTAACAACCGATTTCGAATTATTCCATTAATAATTGTTACAATCCAAAACGATTCTACCAAAGTGTCCTTTATTAGGGCAGACCGCTTTCAAGG
>Ga0058701_10005833_pt1 | contig 10308 bp, 6 predicted proteins | sample AgamicOrMae_FD_97039 | JGI IMG/M metagenome (GOLD analysis project Ga0058701, IMG submission 97039) | Agave microbial communities from Guanajuato, Mexico - Or.Ma.e | ecosystem: Host-associated > Plants > Phyllosphere > Phylloplane/Leaf | place: Guanajuato, Mexico | collected 2012-06-04 | reverse complement strand
TAACGGAAAGACCGACAAGATGAAAAAAAAATGGCTCTAGCCCGGAAGTCTTTTTAGATTTTTTCCCCGAGTGGGATTCGAGCCTACGTCACTTGCACCCCCCTCCCTGCTGAGTATGTAAGTATGGATCACGAAGTACCTCCTGGCAAAAGGCAAGGGGGGGGGGCATGGAATGATTGACCACGATGCACTACCGTATTTCGAAGAAGAGAAAAAACGTTCGTTTGAAGTTGGCGCCTTAAAATGACAAAGAACCGTAATCGTTGGAGGAGAGGGGCGAAATTAGGGGGAAGGCCAAAATTAGGGGACCCAAAGAATCCAGAAAGGCGGCTGTAGCGTGTTGTCATCCAGATCGCCGTGTCTGCTCTACATTGTTGCATGGGAGCAATCGTGTGATGAGAGGAGGCCCAAGTAATGTCGGACACGTCAATGCCTTCGTCTGGTGACTTCTTTGACAAGTGACCCTATAGAGAGCCTCAAGGGAGAGAGGCGTCAATGCCACGTGAGCCTTGCATTTCACCAATGAGCGTTACTGGTTAATGCATCCACGAATCAGCGCACACCGCGGGAATGTCTCCTCTCTCCATATGAGGCTCTCTAGGTGAACCAAATCATCGTATTTTTCACGTCGATAAAGCATCATTTATCCAGTGACTAATCTTACACTCACTGACGTTAGAGCCCTTGATGGTTGCTCTGATGAGAGAGTAAGGTTCCTACGGTGAACTCTTTGGTTCGGGTAACTGTAATAAGCGCCAAAAACCACAAGCGCCAACGCCGCAAGCGCCAATCCGTAACCGCCAAACGAGAAAAGTCGTATACGCCAAAGGTCTTAACCGCAATACTAACCTTCCCTAACCTAACCTAACTTAACCTAACCTAACTTAGCCTAACCTAACTTAACCTAACCTAACCTATACGAACTTTGGCGTTTGCGACTTTTCTAGTTTGGCGGTTACGGACTGGCGCTTGCGGCGTTGGCGCTTGTGGTTTTTGGTGCTATCGAATGCCCCCCTTTGGTTCAAGCAAGAATCCCGTCGCCAATTTAATGAAGTCTCTTGTTGCTCTGGTTTTGCAACGGCAAAGAACAAACGGGATACAGTTATTTAGGATGCGAAATACATTTGGGCCCCGCCTCGGCGAATTGGCGGGCCGAGTGGGCCGGCCGGCTCCGGTTCGAGCCCCGGTTGCCTACACTCAAAATAATGGGTTATACGTTCCCACTTGGGCGCTGCCGATGGGCGATGCCGCGCACATGGGCGCCGCCAATGGGTGCCACAGCGGAAATAACTCTAGCACTCCTTGTCAGAGGAGCAGTCTATTTCTAATTTTGAAAAGATTGCATCTACACAAACCGGCAAAGCCTAAAAAAACCCAAGTATCCTCGCTTACTTTATCCTGCGTTGCCACTTTCGTTCAAATACGCAACTTTGTTGGGTATAAAATGTACAGAATATTGAGGCTCGAGGCATCCAAGATTTCTTTTTCATGAAAAAAAAAAAACAATAGTTGGAAAAATGAGCGTTTCCCACAGGGTTCTTTTACATACCCATGAATTTAAATTCTCCCCGTTCTTGTCAAAGAAACGACTGAGATTAAAAAGAAAAAAAATAACTTTTTTTCATTTGGTCCCGGTTTGTTTCCATTAAAATCGGGGGATTGAAAGAACTAAAAATGAAAATGAAAAAAAAAAGAGAAACTCAAGGGTAAAATACAAGAATTCAATTTCTTGAGTTGAGTTAACAATATTTTGTCTTGAACCAAAAGCAATTCTTCAGGGGGTAAAAAGGGTAGTATTATTCCTACTTCAATTTTACACTGTCTTCTCAATCATTTTTTTTCGATGCGTGGGCGTGTAAAAGGCAGAATTAACAAAGCCGTGCAAGAAAAATTTAGCTATTTGAAAAAGCAATGTCACCATATTTCAAGTAAAAATCTACCGTAATTCGTACCTTCGGACGAACTTGCCAAAACGTTCTGTGCGATCAAAGCACAAAAATATTCAAGCTATACAGTACTTCCGACTGTTGCGCACACCTTTTTATTATGAAAACTTTTTCGATTTGAGTTCAATTGGCATAAAAGGTGTTCCGTTGCCTTTGTGGAGCGCCTGCTGAGGAGCAGAGCCGATGGGAAGTGCAATGGGCAATGGGCAGTGGGCAGTGAAGGTAAAGTAGCCGAAATTGGTTTCGGGCAACGGGACTTGTGCCAATAGTAGTTGGTAAGATGAGCAGTGGCAGGTGGTTACTGACCAGATGGTCACGGGCTGCGCATGCCCGGCCCGTCTGTCTACCAACGGACAAGACTATCACTTGCTGGGCATCCGGTATGTGCGCTGCGCTGCGCTTCCCGCTCGTATTGCATTTGTCTGACGGGACGCGATGTTGCCCAAGCGGCAAGGGCTAAACCAAGGGCCAGTCAAAACATACACCCCAAATTTCCGGTCTTCTTTTCCCACTCCTGGCGCCAATTTTTAAACTTAGTTTAAACTTGAAGTTAGGCTAGGTAACTTGTCTGACTGCTTGGTTTAACTCATAACAGCCCAAAGTATTTGGATTGAAATTCAGCTTAAGAGAAATTGGAAGGATTATTTTCACTGAAATACGAAATTTTACGCTTTGAAAAATGCCTACATTTTTCATGTTAAGTTTCCAGAGGGGTGATATTTTTTAAATTGTGGCAATATTGAACTTAAAAGATCCTATAAAATATTTTTTTTTGTTTCCGAACGGCATCGCTAGGCGGTGGTGGGTTAAAGCAAAGTAGCTGATATTGTGAGTGAAGTTCAGCAAAATAATGAAGTCGGACAAAATTCAGTTGAATAAATTTTGGTGATAGATGAAGCCCAGTTAAATGATGTTTGCGAAGGGCAAACTACTTCTGAAATACGGGGTGAAAATGTCCCGCATTCTCTGAAATTCAGCCTGCTGAAATCCCTGTTCTTCCTGAAATCCTTGTACTCCCTAAAATTGAAAATCCGATCTGGAATATTTTAAATACGGCGTACATCCCTGGAATCTGGTCTGAGAACCTTTAAATAAGACCTGAAATCCCTGAGATCTGGCCTGAAATCCATGAAACCCGACTTGAAATTGCTAAAATCCGTGAACCCGACCTGAATGCCTTGAAATCCGGTCTAGAGCCATTCGAACACTTTTTTATCCTTAAAATTCATGCAATCCCTGAAGTCCGTCCTAAAATTCTTGAAATCCCTGGAATCCGACCTGAAATCCGGTGTACATAAGCCCAAAAAAAGAGTAATTGGCCCCTCGGATGTTCGGATGAGTTTAGGCTGGGTTGCGGTCAACGGAAGTTAATCTGGACGAAGTTAAAAAGGGGTAAAGCCGATGAAGTTATACTAAAGCTACGTCAGATAAAATTCAGTTAGGTTAGAATACTGCATATCGCCAATCATACGCATATATGCGATCAATGAACTTTTACATTTCCTTAATTTCAGGGTGTCATTCGCAGGCAAGCCTACTCGTAAAAGAATCAACTATTAACTGTACTTCTTGTCCTTACAAATAGTTTATGGTAGTTTAAGCAAAGAAAGTGCTCCCGCTTCTTTCACTCACGATAATCTCAAAGAAGCGAAAACTCTTTTTTCAGACACAAAATTAGAATAGACTGAGCTCTGTTGGTGGAACTTTATTTAGTCGTCGCCCACATAATAGGCCCTAGCATTGGGAGAGCTTCCAGGCGAACCGAAAGCGCAAAGCGCCCAGCAAGGCGGAGAGCGAAAGAAGACGACGTTGACCACAAAACACAAAACGAAACCGGCACCGGAAAACAAACACTGTGGTTTCGTTTGAAAAATTCGCTGTTTGGCACTTGACAAATATCAGCTGTTCACCGGCGATAAAGATATCTTGCAGGCGGATCCGCAGTCATATTCTAAATTTGTTACTTCAAAAACGGTCAGAGAAAGCGAACCCGCTAACAAGGTCAGAACATCGCCGCCTCCGATTTTCTTCACGGAAAAAAATGGTTTTGTTACGGCAACAAAATTAGGGAGAACAAATTTTTTGTTGCTGCAACCAAAAATTTTGCTGCAGCAACCAAACGTTTTGTTGATAGAACTAAACATTTTGTTGTTGTAACAAAATATTTTGGATGTCCCTATTTTAACAAATGATTTTGTTAGGATAACAAAACCTTTTTACCTTGTTCAAACTTTCAGGACTTTAATATAGTTGAATGGGAAGAGCCCGCAAAACTTGCTGCCGGAATGCATTTAAAAACTGTTTAAAAATTGAACAAAATATGTAAAAACACGAAAAATTGCCAATATCTTGGAAACGCAGCTAAAAATATCCCAAAATCCTCAATATTTCCGCTTTGGGCGCTACTTTTAGGTGTTCCAAAAGGAATGATTACTGATTTTAAATTAGGGTGTTGCTATTGACCCGACAGGCATTCATATGGGGAGTCTTGAACGCACGTAACCAACCTAATGCATTTTAAATGGGAGGTGACTCGAACGCACGGAACCCAACATGATGCATTTTATATGGGGCAGTCGGTTCAATAAAGATCGAAAAAAAATGTTCCAAATGGAACGCTATTTATAAGGTAATAAAAATAGATTTTAGCAGCAAGTAAGTCGAGTGATCAGAATCGCTTCAATTTTCTGTGGAATGTTCTTCAAGGGTACACACTGAATCCATATCTGACAAGAGAACTCACTGTCACCGAGCTAAATTTTGAGATAAACAGGGTTGAATTCACATCGTTCTTATGAGAAAACGAACATTCTTGCTTTTGTTTATATTTTTTTTAGGTTGAAGCTCTTTTCAAAGTGGGAAATAAATAGAATAAATAAAACGTGGGTGTCACCGATCAAATAACGACAATAAATAGCATTAAAAAGCTTGTTTTAGCCATATATTCGTAAAATCTGTATGCGTGTTCCGGAGCTCTACAAATCATCTGTAAGAACGACACGACTTCTGGTGTCGACTGTCCTGTGGGAATCAGCTGGTAGGAGACATCAAACCAACCTATCCCATGGTAGTCCCAGAGGCCTCAACACGGCCAGCCTGAGCTTTTTATCCGGGGCCTTGTGTTGGCTGCGTTGAGCGGCTGTCCGGCCGGATCGTCGTGACTGTGACTCGGCCGTGACATTGGTCCGGCCCGGCCCGGCCCGGCCCGGCGCGGCGGCCGAACGGCCAACTCGGCTCACGCTTTCAAGGCAATCACCGGTCGTTTACACCTTCGACTTCCACCGCACCTGTTTCCTCAACAATGGAATCGCTGCAGGAGTCGAGTGCATTTGCCTTGACGCAATATTCCAAGGCGTTACGTTGCCTAACTGGGTCGGATGGATCCACGTTGCCGTTTCGGGCCAAAAAAGTACTTCGTAATTTTTTCATATCGTCTTTGTTGGCTGAGCGCCTCTCAGAGTGAGCTTATTCTATGTGTGTACGCACATAGCGCTTAACCCATAACAGCCCAAAGTATTTGGAGTGAAATTCAGCTGAAGAGAAATTGAAAGGAGTTTTGTTTCATTAAAATACGCAATTTTAAGCTTTGGGAAATGCCTAAATAATTTAATTTCAGGTTTCCAGAGGGGTGATATTTTTTAAATTGTGACAATACCGAAGTGAAAAGATCCTCTAAAATATTTCTTCTGTTGCCGAGGCAGCGCTGGGCTTAAGTCAATTACTGCCTGCTTGCAGTGTTACTATAAAGTTTCAGCAAAAGATCACTGGTTGGATGGTGTAAACTAAAATTATGAACGATGAAACGAGGAGCCCCTCTTCGGCTGGCTACAAAAATGCAAATGACTCTACATAAACCCTCCAAAACCTTACATTTTTTTATTTTTTTGAGATCTTGCTCTTTGCTCCAAGGTTCTAATTAAACAGAGGGTAAGAGAGTAAAGCAGGTGTTATCAAGATGGCTTTCATAACAGCTTCCTGTGTTCCCTGCCTTCCGTCAGTCCATCAGACCTTATCTCCAAGACTGAGGCGCCTGGCGCCCTCGCTGTCAAAACGACAGACATTCTTCCTCCACAAAAAAAAAACCTTAGACGCTTTCCGAAATCTTTACTACCTCTAAAATCTCAATCAATTGTGTCAGTAAATATATTCATACAGCTTTGCAAAGTAATCTGGGAGAAAAACTGCATCCAACTCGTTTTCTCCACTCGTGAAAAAAATCCCTCCAATTTCATTTTTGCTAAGCTTTGGCACTATCTGAACTTTTTTAGATTGGTTTTATTGCTATTTCTAAAATATAAAACTTGAACTCTTTGCTCTAAACACATCTTCAGTGGCCTGTGAATTGGTAACTTGTTTAAATTACACAGTAGACTTTAACTTCAATTTTTCAGAGTAGACGTTCAAAACTATATAATGCAATACCGGTACCTTAATTTTCGATTTGACAGATGCCATCAAACGATTATTTCATAATTTTTTTATTGGCGCTTATTTATCTGACCAGAAATAGCAATCCTTCACACTGCCCACCCACGTCTGTCCCTCTTCGGTCCTTTACATTATTAAGTCCTGTCCCTTCTCAGAGCCCTTGTCTCTGCGCTCCTCAGCCCTTTCCCTCGCTAATCCTGACCCGTTTTAGCCGTGTTCATCGTCAGCCCTGTCTCTCCTCAAACCCCCTCTCTCCTCATCAGCTCTTTCATCAGCCTTATCTCTCCGCAGCACTGTTCCCTCCTTAAACTTGTCCCTCCTCATCCATTTTTCTTGTCAGTCCTGCCCTCGTCAGCCCTCTCTCTTCTCAAACCCTGTCCCTCCTCAGCCCTCTTCCTCACCAGTCCTGACCCTCATTAGCCCTGTCTCTCCTCAGCACTGCCCTGTCCCTAGCACTGTCCCTCCCCAACCCTGTCCCTTTCTAGTCTCCAGCCCTGTCCCTCCTCTCCAGCCCTGTCTCTTCGAATTCCTCCGTCCAAGCCCTTTGCAACCAAAGCGCCTCCCGGGTGCCAGATTGAAGCACAATATATTTCTTGGTATGAGTTCTAACAGTAAAGGAAATGCAAAGGTGCCTGTCGCCCTTCTTTTTTAGTGGGGCACCAGAACGGAGCAGCACAGCGCAACGTCTATCGGTCAGACGAGTCCTTCGTAGGTCGTGTGAGCTACAAAGGCAGGAAGCGAATCCTTCCCCTTCAAAGGACTTCGCAGCGGCTTGCCTGACACGCCGGAGACGAACCAGAAAATCATTCCTTGATGCGGCGTCGAGATTTTTTTCTCTCATTTTTTTTCTACGCAGCATTTTTCTGTCTCAATCCATAAGCCGGTCGGTGTGTTCTTCGCTTCTACGAAAATATGTCAGTTTGCAAATATTAAATTAGAGAGTTTAATTAAGGATATTGAGGACAGCGTTGACAGAAAGGTGTGGAATCATTATTTGCGGTCAAAACCGCAAACCGCAGCTCAATCAAGCAAATCCCGACTTTTAATCCGCGCTCTCTCAACATTCTCGTTTTCTTGCGAAGAACACCTTGCGAGAGCACCAATTTTAATATGAACACCGCTTCGTTGTTCTGAACTTGGGTCAGGCTTCTTTTAACGCAAGTTTTCCGTTTAAAATATTCGTCGTGTGCGTTGAAGTCTCTCGAGAAGAGCAAGTTCGCCCATTCAAACTGTTTTCTGAGGTATGGCATTGTTGTGGGTTTGCATGTGCGATGAAGTTTCTCCAATGCCTTGTAATCTATTCACCCATAAGGCTGTTTCTCTGAAATACATTGAACTGGTCCACACATGCGTTGAAGTCTCACCTTGCTGTGAGATTGTCGCTGAAGGGTCAAGAGCCACACGAGAGTAATTCTCTCATGGCCACACCTAAAATCTGCAGTGACTTGAATAAAATGACACGTTAACACCCTACGATGTACAAAATACACGTCGCATACGTGTTCCAAGTCCAAAATAACGCGACACAACTCGACCCAATAATCAAAGTCAAGGACTGTCAAGTACTAATTTTAAAAACGTCACACAACAGCGAAGCACCTGTTTCAGCGAGTTCTGAAACTAAAACGGGGGTAGTACGTACTTTGATTATTTTTAAAGACAGGCCAAAGTTCAGCCATATCATTCAAAAGGTCTCGGCGAGAGCTTCCCATTGATGTGGCTGAACATAGGTCTATGTTGAAAAATTACCGAAATACGTACTACCCCCGTTTTAGTTTCACACCCAAAACAGGTGTACAGCATCCCTGAAACGGGTGTTTTGCTTTTATTGTGCATTACCATATATAAGCTTCAAACAACAGCTTGAAAAATTTCAAGTAGCTTTTTATTTAAAAAAAAAGTTTTGTTTGAAACCAGGGTACCATCCACGCTTCGAACAAATCAGAGCGGGTAAGTTATTAAATTCGCGCCGGAGGCAGGAATGCGGAGCCCTAGAGCCTTACACGTGGAAAACAGATAAGTTAACAAGTTAAAACAGATATTTATAATCCCCCCCAAAAAAACAATGGGGCCAAATTATCGATTATGTAGTAAGATTTCACAATTTTTTTAAGGGCATGATTGTTAAACTCCAAAAAGATACCCGCAAACCTCCATGTGGTGTAATTGACTTCTCCCAAGCGACCTTCTGAGGCCAACGCTCCGGTCTGCCTATCATTAGGCGCCCTTTGATAAAACATTCCTAGTCATCCCAGCATCCTTCAATCATCGTCCCCGAAATCAATTCCCGTCGAGTCCTCCAAGGTAGTCAAAACAAAGACTATCATCCAGCAAGACATGAGAGCCGGTTCCCCTCGCCGTAGCGACCCGCCTGGTGACAAGAATCAATCGATAGACGAGTAGGTACCTGCGCTACCTCTCGGCAGGTAGGTGTCTCGGACCGCAGGTGGTCCGGCCCGACTTATGGCCCATTAGCAGAGTCAGCAGGTAAGGTTTGGGTGGGCCAGGTGCGAAGGAAGGTCGGGACTGGAGGAAACCCATCATGTGCGGGTGGGTTGCGCTGTGGTTGAGGAAGGGACGGGAGTAGGGGCTCCTGTTTGGAAAACAGAATGAAGTTCTGGGTATTCGCCCGCTAAATCAGCAGCAGCCCAAAGGGACAGCCTATAAATTACGTCATGAGGGGGACCGGGTGCTGTGACGCAATGCAGGGGAAGCTCGATAACGAGCCGGAAAATTAGCGATTAACCGATTTTGGTGCGCGGGAAATACTTAAGATGTTTCGTTTACAAAGGAGGACATTTTTTTGCTCTGCGATTTTGAGAGGAAGATATTTCCGATTACTCGTACTTTTTTTTAATCGTGCTAAATTTGAAAATTTGATCGCCTAAATTTGGACAGAGTTTCATCGCTGAGTTAGTATTTGAAGAGAATCGAAAACAGCGTGGCGAATGAACATAAGGTTGAAAGAAGTAAAATAGGACAAAAAAGTAAAAGCAGATCGAAACTCCCGCATTAATTGTTAATCCAAATATAGAGACGAATACGAAAGGCGAAAGATGCTTCCAAACAAACCTTGCTGCAATGTTGTTAAGATTTCTATATGGGACTTTGAGCGAGTATTCAGACTGTTGGTAATAGCGCTCAAAATGATCGAATTAATTTAACAGAAAAGGACGTAAAAAGATCCGGTCGAAATGGCCAATCAGTAAATGCGCTAAAAAAGCTTACTTAACGCTGAAATTAAGGGAGGGGGGAAGTTCCAAATAAATTTGTTAGCTGTCAGTAATATTGCCCTCTCGTCGAAACTTTCCGCTAGCGTCTTGAGTAACGTTGAAAAAATATTTTACGTCAGATCCATCGTCATTACCACGGTGCAGAGAGCTATCTGCACCGTGGTCATTACACGAATTCGTTTTTCTGATAACCTCGCTACATTGAACTTGATAATTCGCTAGATTGAGGTATCGTAGATTCGCTACCAAGGTCTGGGAGTGGCACCAAGTCACTCTAAATTTTCATTTTTTCATTACTTAATTTGGTCATTTTTCTTTGACTACTTAGTTTAGTCATTTTTAATTCAGTGTAAAATTGTCAACATTGACTTAGATTTAGCGATTAAAACACTTCTATTTTTAATATTAATATTTTCTAGTACTAGTATTAGTTTGGTCTCTGAGTCTAATATAAGTCATTTTTTCTACACTCACTATTCAGCGAGTTCTTTTTTCACAATTTAAATAGTCACTTTTGACTAAAAAAAAAACAGTCAAAACTGACTAATTGAAATATTAAAATTTTAGCTATTAAATATAAGTCAAATTTGATTTTTTCTAATAGTAAGTTACAAATGACTAGTTGAATAGTTAGAAGTGATTACGAATAGTCATTTTTGACTAAAAAATAGTCAAAATTGACTAATTCAAATATGAAAATT
>Ga0058701_10005832_pt1 | contig 10309 bp, 8 predicted proteins | sample AgamicOrMae_FD_97039 | JGI IMG/M metagenome (GOLD analysis project Ga0058701, IMG submission 97039) | Agave microbial communities from Guanajuato, Mexico - Or.Ma.e | ecosystem: Host-associated > Plants > Phyllosphere > Phylloplane/Leaf | place: Guanajuato, Mexico | collected 2012-06-04 | reverse complement strand
TAGAAAAGGTAGCTTTTGAAATTTGCAGTATTGTATTTTCGTTTTTCCTTACTTTTAAAATCCCTGGTCATGGGTTAAAGCTAAACAGCTCCCACATCCACGCCCTAGTCTGGGTATAGTACACGTCGCGTCAAGTAAGGTGCACTAACAATGAGTGAATGAGTGCCGCTCCCCATAAACAACTCGCCCACGCTGCACCAAAAGCCAGAATATGAAATCCTTTGTGACGATGGTTATTTTTTCACGTCGGAGCGACCCATTTTCACGCATTGCAGCTACTTTCCTTCACAAACCGATTCGAATACGACATATAAGTTAAATAAGGACATCATTTCGTTGATTTTTTAAAAGGGTGTTGCTATAGACCCGACATGCATTTATAAAGGGAGATTTGAAATGCCTTATTGCGGACTTCTATACGCGGATATGCGTACGGATGTCCGCGTCGAATTATCCGTACTGCGGGCACTTGGACCAGGGATGATTTGGAAGCGGCGTGATGCGACGAAATGTAAAGGAGTTATTTTCGCTGCTAGAAAAGACACAAGCGGCACAAAGACAATGACAGCGACTGGGGCGCCTACCTTTATGTGACGGCGATTGAGAGGGAGGAAGGGCTACAATACGCAAAATTTTCGGCCAAAAATTTGTAAAAAGGTATTTTAAGACAGGTTAAACTCTTGACAAAGACAAAGATCAGGTCTTATTGTCAGTTAAAATACTCAAATCAGAAAAGATAGTCATCGCTTTAATTAGAATTTGCACAGGATCGAGGAAAGCCCATTCGGATTGAACAGGTGAAAGAACGAGACACGTTTTCTTCATTTTCATAGCTACAGATAATTAAGTGTCCCATCAATAATTCCACATTTAATCACTAAGTTGAAGTTGTAGCTCTAAAAACAAATTCTTTTCGTTACCGTTATTTTCTAAGATTTAGGCCGTTTGTCCATCCACCCTCCGCCCCACAAAATACAATTTAGAGGGAAGTTTTCTTGTACGCCTCCTCCCAAACTCCCACGGGGGTAAAATTAAGGATTCATGATGAAATAATCTTTAGCTCTACTTTCTTTTGCCCCTGGCTCCCTGCAAGAAGACGTGAACGACTTTTCAGGCGATGGAGGTCTATTGACGAAAACTCAGAACCGTTATTTAGGTGGTAGTCATTGATTTTCTAGTAGGGAAGTAAATAAAACTTAACTCCTTCAGGGTGTGCACAGTCGTCATCGTCTGTGAATCAAACGGTGGAATTATCCACCTCTTGTGCCTCTCGCCACCCCTCCGCTCCGCTCGCAAGTCGTCTTGCCCGATAACGGTTACTTCAAGGCGGTCGTTAATGTCGCCGAGAAGTAAGCGGCATCAGGATTGGCGACCGGTAGGTTTAACTAGGATAAATTAGGTTGGGTGCATTTTGCCTAGCTCGCAATCAGATGACGCTCTGCTGGGCTTAGCATCGAGAGGTGTAGCCCTTAAGGAGGGAAATTTCACCTGAGATTTACAAAGTAAAGCCGACTTCTTTAAAAGGAAGTAAACGCTTAATCAATTTCATTGCGTACAGTTCAGAGTTAATTATCAGCTGAAAGTTTTAAGCAACAATAATCTTAAAAACCAAAATATTTTTTTTCAATTTTTTTTTTAGACTTGAACAATCCTTGTTTACGCGTTTTATAAGTACCGTATACTGTCATTAGAAAACAATAAATATGATTTGCGCGCATTTTTTTGCGCATTTATTAGAAAAAAGGCTCTTTACTGGGACGTTGGGGCCAACCCGTAATTAGGATACCGAGGGTATAAGTCGTGAGTACCACGAATAAAAATTGACAAATTATTTAGTTAACTTTACAGCCAACGATAGGCCTATTTACCACCTGAAAAATCGAGATTCACAGTCTTTCTTCTGTAACCTAACCCCTAAAACTATTGTCTTCCTACCAACAAACCTGAGTCATTCAAAACCCAAACATGAACATACTCCTATTTAAACCAACTGCACATCTCTGAGTGAAAACCGGCGAATTAATCGAAAAGGGTGTGGAACTAAACACATCACTCTCAACCACTGAGGATAACACTTGGGAAACACTTCTCGGAGTAAGAACTGAACACTAACCGTGTACCGAATTCGAGAAAACCGAACTAAACGCACGGCGCTTACATCCCGATCTCGGAGAGGACAGTAAGCGAAAGGTGTACGCCTCAGACTCATGTAGCTTTCAGGCGGGCGGGCCGAGAGGTCAAGTCGGGCGTGTTCGGGTCCTTTCGGCCAAGATCGGGCCTGCTCGGCACTCTCCGAGGAGACGTAGGTCCTGCTGGTTGAGTATCGCGTGTGATGAGATACCGGTATTCACTGAATTAACAGATGGTGGTCACTTTCGCTGTCTGTCCAAAAAGAAATTAACTCCCTTTTGGAACGCGCCGTTTATTGTCTGGGTGCGAGATTTGAAAAGCCGCTACACACCAAGGTTTCATTTTACAAGAAGATCGGAACGACATCGGAGTGCGGCACTTGACACTTAATCAAGCCTAACCCGGAGCCTCTAGGTCAATTGACAATGAGTAAAGCGGTCCACAAGCCTGACGCCGCTTACTTTTCAGCGGCAGTTACTGCAGCCGAGATATTAGCTGACAAGGAAAGCTGCACCGGCGCCAGGCTATGACGACAGCCGTGCTGACCTAACATTAGTATGCGGAGCATGCGGAGTAAGACTGGGAGACGGCAGATAAAATTAAGTTAGACGAGATAACCTGTTCTTCGCTACTTTGTCACTCCGCTCAGCTTGGCGATGAAAGATAGAGCAAAAGAGGTGAAAACTGGAACAATACCTATATCCAGAGCGGCGCAAAAAATTGCGAACTGAATGACTTCTGCGCGATTTCTGGAGACTTAAACGCGCCAATGCACTCTAAATTCTCAATTTCTAAGGCAAACGTTTGTACCTGCTATGTTTTAATTGATAACTTTCGTCGTCGAGGAAAGCTGAGCGGTAGAGAGGCAAGTCAAAAGGCATTCTTTCGAACGCGGTTGCACCGAGCGAGTCACGAGCCCCTGAGGATTTTCGGAAATGACAATACAACCCGCTTGACACAAGTGCCATGCGTTTTGCCTACCAAGAGTTGAAAATTCAGGCCGTAACAGGCAATGTGCATGACGTTTGTGTTGAGCGGTGTGCAACGTCATCTCAGAAAATCCTCAGAGGCTCGTGACTTACTGGGTGCATCGTCAATCCTCCTGAAGAATGAAAGGGTGAACAAAAATACACTAATAAGTAGAGAATGCTACGTTTGAATCTGAGAATAGTCATCTGAAATGCAAACCCGTCGTCTCGCCCGCCTCTTTTTGCCCTGCCCTCAAGCAACCCGAGCCGCAATAGTATCTCTTGCCTTGCAGGTGAACCGATATTTTCGGGTTCGAGGTTATTTGCCCCGCTGGGCGGATCTCAACCGTGCGCAACTTAAACTGGTTGATCGCAGCAGGTAAGTTGAATCACTTCGCGGAAAAAGTACATTTAAGCAAACGCTCCGACCTATCAGATCAGATGTCAGAATACAGGCCAATGGGCCCATGGTATTGTTTGCGACAAAATCCTTAGCGTTCGAGTTCGAAGGATGGAAGTATTACTAATTCCTCGTGAGAATCTTAGAAAAACCAAAGCACTCTACCACGCTTTCAACTTATCGGAAAGTTTTTTTACACACCTAAAAAGATTGTGCTTTCTTCACGATAGAGGCCGCATAAGACCAAACTCCTTGCCAATGACACTTGAAGCGAATTGTGAGGTAGGCAACCCGCATGACACCGACGTTGGTTGGGTTGCCTACCTAATCGTTCGGAGCCAGAGAAACTTACGTTTGCACTCGTGAACATCGTTCTCAGTAGCGCGTCCCCAAGGAGCGTCGTTGTAGAAAGGCTTGCACATTTCGCAGTCCGTACCGTCGGTGAAATGCTCGCATTTGCAACGACGCCTCACCCTGCCGTCAGGTGCGTAGTTTGACTCGCATTCCATGGCGTGCCCGTTGCATTTACACCTGCAAGTCAATACAAAAAATAGCTATGGTAATTACAAAAGTTCAATTGAAATACAAAATACACTTCGAGAATTTACTACAAGAATAATTTTAAAATATCAATACGCAAAACTGGACTTTTTCAAAATAAGTTAAAATTTTATTTTAAACCTAAAATTATGATTTTATATAAAATAAGAGCATGATATTGAATGAAGACTTGATCTACAAGAGCTGTTGTATGTGGCTAACCTTACCTTGCCCCAACAGCCAAATCGGTGATAGCATAGAAATATGACCGGAGTACTTGAGAGTCCATGAACAACTCGTCCCCGAATGTGTTGGGCTTATCCAACGAAATCATGATTTCGGTGGCTGTCACCCATTCCTGCAGAAATAACATCGCATCAATTATTCAAAAACGTAACTCACAGAATCTATCCACAACAAACGAAATTTATTTTGAATACATTCAGGTTTTGTCTAGATGGCTCACGTGGTTCTTAGACTAAAAGGCTTTTTTTCTGCCCGAATAATTTTCCAACATAAAAATACTTCTGCTAGGAGTATCAACTCTTTGAAATTTTTTAGGTTCGGCATTCATGGTCAAATTTTAAAAATGTTCAAATTATTTGTTCCAAAAATAAATTAAATTTTTAAAAAATCAACTATTTTCAGCTCTCAAAATTAGAAAATTCAATTTTTAAATTTTGATATTGAATTGACATGCACAGATTAACCCATAACAGCCCAAAAGTATTAGGAGTGAAATTTATATTAAGAGAAATTCGAATGATTTTCCCCATTAAATTACGAAATTTTAAGCTTTGGAAAAAGGCCTAAATTATTAAATTTGAGGTTTCCTGAGGGGTGACTTTTTTATATTTTGACAATACTGAACTAAAACGATCCTCTAAAATAGATTTTTCTGTTTCCGAACGGCATCGCTAGGCGGTAGTGGGTTAAAAAGAAAAGTCCCAAAAATGATTTTTGTGTTATATGAGGAAAACAACGTTACTGGCCCTCGAAAGGAGAGTATGCTTTGCCAAGTTTGCGTCGCGCCACCTAGCGGAGAGGCTCCGAAACCAATAATCGTTTACGCTCCCTTTCCAGGGTCTCTGCAAAAGGCGATTCGGGTTCGGGGGGGGTACTTGCCTGCAATTCAGGTGAGTTGTCAAACCAATGAGCCGATGGTCGCCCCTCTAGAGTACTGAACGCGACGTTTCCTCCAGACAGCGGAGTAACGTCGGAATATTCGGAGACACAAAAGGCTTTGCTCTCCTCTCCTCTTCGTGCTTTGCCGCTATCTGGTAACTGGTAACGATCGCGACAGTAGGAACTGCAAAATAAAACTATTTTTTAAGTATTGCAAATGAAAAGGTGGCAAGCTCTAACTCATGTGTCGCCTTACCAAGCGCGGAGGTAAAGAAGCGAGACGCAAGGCACCTAAACTGACTTAGTTAACCTTACCTAACGTCTTTAGCCACTTACTTTTGAACGGCAGTAGCTTGCCGCTTAAGGATATTCCCCCGAGGCAAACTAGTCAAGTTCAAAACCGTTAAATGCATGTTTAAAAATAATCTAGAGCTAAGGATCTCTTTAAGACAGGCTGACATACGTGTTCGATATTTATCTATCATTACATCAGGTGATTTCGAATTTTTGAATAAATCTACAGTTGCTGATTTGACTCATTTTTCGCTAAAAATGCTTCTTTTGAGGTTTTTCTCGGATTTTTCTTCAACTAAACGGTGAAGTTTCAAGTTTTTGGGCTCAAAAGGATTGTAAAGGGGTTTAAACTGAGAGAAAGAATTTTTTACTCTCCTGTCTTCTCTAGGTATAGCTAAATTTCTCGATTATGCACTTTTTAAAAAGAGGTCTCCCTACCGGTATATCACAGTCACTTTTGACACGCTCTAACTCGGAAACTAGCCGGGGAAACTTGTTTTAATGTTGCAACAATGCAAGGATGTATGATAGCCACGCACTATATCGATTTCAGCTTATCATCTTAATTTTGTCACCGTGGGTGAATACCCTTAAATAAAGCAATTTCAGCATCTTGTATCCTAACCTGGTTCAACCGTTGGGTACGATGAGAATGGAGGAAAGACGAAAAACAACCGCATAGGTCAGATTTGCTTAGGCTTGGTGCCCTGTGCCTCGATTTGATATTCCGACACACACACGATCGCTAAGCCTAATGCTGCTTACGTCTCAGCGGCAGGAGCTGCCACCAAGTAGCGTCATTACGCTTGGCGACGACACGTAGAGCACAGAAACTGCCACCTTTTAATTTCACAGTACGTGGTATACGGCAGTATGTCTACTGCTGCTGGTTGCCGTGTCAGAACATGGAGTCCAGCAATACTTTTGCTACCGTGTCCAGATTTAGACAGGTTCCTAACCTAAGTAAAAAAACCCAACAAAAATACACGATTTTCAATTACCTGTAGTATTGATAGGGCGTCCACGGCCCCCCTTCCTTTGCCCTTCTGAAAATAGCGAAGCTCTCAGGTCGCGGTGACTGGAAGAGCAGACGAATGTATGTTATATCAAAGGCTTTTCCTGTAAACAGAAACGGGAAACGGAGTTATTAGTTGAATTTCACTCTGAATTTTTGAATTTCCGGTTGATCACTATTTCGCACCTCTGATCAGTGTCTGATCACAACCTTATCAGACTGATCAGGCCGATCAGTTTTTTTTTGTTTTTTTTTACAAAGGATCTAACTGGGCCTGAATCACGATGTTGTTTCTCGACTAGCATAAGGTAATTAAAAAAAATCAATTGAGTAAAATGTTTGTTTTTTCCGGCAAATACGGAATTTTTCATTTCGGGCGCAGTTTTCGAGGAATGTGGAAAGGATAAAGCATGAGTTCGAGCCACTTACCTAAATGAATAGTAAGATTAATCTGTCCCGGGTGGTCCAGCATGGTGTCACTCTGCCACCACGTGTGGTTCTGGCTGTCCGGGTCGGTCAGGTGTGACGGGGGGTGGTCGCCCTTGCGGCAGTATCCGCAGGCCCGCGACCGCGCGCTGTTGTGCGTGCCGGTCTGGACGCAGTAGTACGAGTCTCTGTGTTCGCCGCACGTGTTGGTCGCCTCCACGGGAAGCCTGAAGGCTGCATTTTCGAACGGCGGTATACAGCGCTGCCAACAAACAAAATCATCCCGTTCGCTCAACTTGCACTGTACCACTCTCAACCTCCTGCTTTCTCCGTATCGTTGAGATGCAAGCCGCAGCAGGCTTCGTGACAGTGAAGAAAAGCACCCAACAGGATACAGTTTATCCCTCGGGAGCGGGTACTACCGCCGAAAAGTAAGCGACAGAAACTCACATATGAATGAACAGTGAATCAAACTACCTTTTCTACGGAGTTCTGACCTGTTTTGAAAATGAAACAGGGGTAGAAGGTATTTTTTCGTTTTTTTCGGTAGTTTTTCAAAATGGACCTTTGTTCAGCCACATCAATAGTAAGCTCTCGCCCAGATCTTTTAAATTATAAGTATGGCTTAATATTGTAAACATAGGTCCATCTCGAAAAAAATCCAAAAATCTGAAAATACGCAATATGACATCGAAAAAAAAGTTTTATTTTCACACCCAAAACAGATGAAAAGTCCCTAAAACAGGTGTTTCTTTTCAACTAAATATGGGTTATCCGCAATAAGATGTATATCCTTGTACCGTGTGTAGATATCCGTGAATCAGAGGATGTCCATGATTAATTATTCAAGGATGAGGAAATCCCTTATCAGTATAGACATCGACAGTGCTCTGGATTCTCGAACTAGGGGTAACGCGAACTCGCTCTCGAGTTGTTACTCCAGACCGTAGGAAAAACAGATTTCCAAACTCCAATAAATCTTTTCATTTCCGATGTTTACCACTATACTCACTACTCGTGAATACTATTGGCGACTCTCTCCTCCCGTGCTCCATTCAATAATATTCAGTGATTAATATAAAAGGGGGAAGTGTTTCCGAAGCGGGAAAGCAGCAACTCACAATCAGTCTCCTGATTTTTCCAAGCAAGCGTTTCGAAGAAACCAGCAGTAGCAACGCAACGAAGGGCTGCCTATTTTGGGTCGCCGCTCCGCCGCCGGGCGCCGCGCCGCCTGCGCCGAAACGGGAATAGTGGGAGGGACAAGGGAAGAAAGAACCCCACACAAGGACAGAAACGCTGCAAGGCCTTGGACTAAGAACGAATCGACAAACCACGACGTACCCTTCACCACTGCTCACGCATCATACACCATTCGATGTGACATTAACAGATTTAATGAGAAGCATTTTTGGGAGAAATTTGAGAAGTACACTGCCAAAATTATCACCTGTTTTATAGATAGTCCCATACGTGCTTTAGGTATGAAGGTAAAACAGGCGAAAAGCGCAATTTGGTTATTTTTGAAGATACCCCTCATGAACCCATGACAGCCCAAAGCATTTGGAGTGAAATTTAGCTTAAGAGAAATGGGAAGGAATTTTTTCATTAAAATACGAAATTTTAAGCTTTTAAAAATGCCTAAATTATTGAATTTCAAGTTTCCAGGGGGGTTATATATTTTAAATTGAGACAATACTGAACTTAAAAGATCCTTTAAAATAAAATTTTCTGTTTCCGAACGGCATCGCTGGGCGGTAGTGGGTTAGCCATATCAATAAGAGCTCTCGATGAGACCTCTTCATTGATAGGGGAGTAGGTTTATATTTACAAATAAGAAGTGATGGTTCACACGCTGACACATTTAAAATATTTTAGGTTGGTTACCGTGCGTTGAAGTCACCTATTTCAAATGCATTAGGCTGGTTTCCGTGCGTTCAAGTCTCCCTTGTATTAAAATAGGCGTGCGAATAGAACTGACCTTTTTTTCCTCTTCACTGCACTCTCAATTTTTAGTATGAACTGTACTAGAACATATATTTCTCAATAAGAACTGATCCCAGAGGTGACGCACAATTTTTGACTGAGAAAGATATCGTTCGGCGAAAAGTCCTCTTTTTCCAGCCAGGGAGTTGAATTAATTCATCTAACTTTGGCTAGTTTCTTTGAATTATTTCACGAACTTCCTGAGCGCAGATTGGTTAATGGGACGACTTGCGGATGGACAACTACGAACCCAATGCCTCCCCTCCGTGCGAAAGAGGGGAGGGACACGCGTTGTCATGGTCCGCCATGTTCCGCCCGCACACTGGCGCAAGTAGCCCATATTCCACCTTATTTCGGTCTCTGGAGTCGCAGGGATGCGGAGTAGGCATGGTGCTGCTCTGCTTCCAGTGTTGCCACTTTTATATCCCCCTGCCTTATCGTCAAGAAGGCAGCTGCTTTATGCCTCGTATCAGCGAAGTACTCGGGAGTGGTTAAATGCCTTGAAGCTTGGAGTAAACAAATCTATGGAGTGGCAAGCGGAGCGCAAAAATAAAACTTAAGATTAAGAGGGGGCGCACCGCTACGTGGATGTGACGATATTGTCGGTTTCCCGTCAACCTTTACCTTTAAAGTTGTATCAATCTGTTGAGAAACGAACTCAGGAGTAAGCTATGACCACAGATGAGACAAAATATGGAGCAGTATTCTTAACAAACGCAATGGCTTGATCTCCTTCCCTGATATTAGGGAGAGAGACAGAAAATGCGCTTAAGACTAAACGTCGTGTCGGCACTGTCATTTACCCTTGTAGCCTATCGGAGTAAGTTTTACATGAATCGATTCCAGAAATAAATTAGATGAATCTATATAAACCAACATTTGAGGTTAACGATTCGGTTTTTCGAAAATGCTCCATAAAACTGAGTCAGAATTTGTCCGGCTGATGGGCGGTGGACGGAACGAGCGTTTCTGAGGCGCAGCAGAATTGCCTGCAAAAGCCACACACTTAGCTTTCAGTCCAAAAAATTCAAGTAAAATAAACAAATAATCGTGACTTTATAGTGCAGAGCTGTTTTGGTCGTCTATTTTGAGCGTAGTGCAGCGCGATAATGCCCGCGAAACACATGCATCCAATCAAGCTCCGCTTGCAACTCCGTACTACTCCAAGATTGCAGCCGACACAAGACGGCAAAAACGGACTACGACAACAAAGAGAGGTAGGGGGTTATCTATAGTCTTCTACAAGAACGTAAGGCTACCAGTGCTCTGACCTCCTTGTTTTAAGTATGTAGTACAGCATGTTCAAAATGGGTAGGTGTCATAAGCGCCAAAAACCACAAGCGCCAACGCCGCAAGCGCCAATCCGTAACCGCCAAACGAGAAAAGTCGCAAACGCCAAAGGTCTTAACCGCAATACTAACCTTACCT
>Ga0058701_10005831_pt1 | contig 10309 bp, 7 predicted proteins | sample AgamicOrMae_FD_97039 | JGI IMG/M metagenome (GOLD analysis project Ga0058701, IMG submission 97039) | Agave microbial communities from Guanajuato, Mexico - Or.Ma.e | ecosystem: Host-associated > Plants > Phyllosphere > Phylloplane/Leaf | place: Guanajuato, Mexico | collected 2012-06-04 | reverse complement strand
TTCCGATTTTGTCTTCTTTTTTGGTTAACTGCTTTCGGATATATGTTCATTATTACTGCCTTATGCCACTTTTTTCAACCCATTAAAATAGCGAATTCCACAAAAATAATTCAAAGAGATTCAACCGTAATGCGCTTTTAAGAAATATCACGTGCTTCTGATATCTTACCGGTACAGAAATCATAAGAACGACTCGAGACACGTCGTTGTGAAGAATGAAATTCATTCCAGGAAGTTTGAGACAAACCAGTCGCAAACTTAATAAAATCTCGGATCTTATTGCGACATGGCTTCGTTTCTTTGATGTTGCGAAGTGAAATTGTAGGGCACGCGGTTTGATTTTATCATCTTTGGGGTGCGCTGGCGCTAGTTGAGAATTGAAGAAGCAGTTAAAGCCAGCCGCGAAAACCTAACGCGGCAATGCATAAGACAAAACACGTCTGCCCGGCTGTGGAAGGAAACCTTAGAGAAACCATAAAGGCCAGGAATTTTCCCCCACTTTGCATTCATCCCCATGCCTCGTACTTTCCACAGAAATTATTTTTATGTATAGTTTTCTACCGGTCTGAGCTCTTTTCTGCAATAATGTATGGCTGCTTGAATTCGGAACGTTTTGTTGCAAACTGTGATTTCAGCATCCGCATATATTTTAAAGGTGCACACTTATATTTATTGAAACAATTTTGCAAAAACCGTCATATTTGAACTTTCTTTGCAAAAATGACTAGGAAAAAGATAAAATAGAACACTTTTCCTGTAATAACCGATGCTTTCTAATTTGCAGATTGCATAATGCAGACCTTGTGTTTTATCGCTTATCTATAAGCGGTGTTAAGGAGGCAAAAAAATTACTTTGTCACAGTAAAAATATTTATGACACCAACAATCACGCTTTGTTCTATACAGACACAGTCTACAACCGTATCTGTTGAAATAACAATCTTTTCTGTCACCTTTTCTACTTTCTTGTCACCATTGCTATTTTTTTATAACTGTAACTAATTAAAAATGTCGTCTAAAAACTGTAATTTTGACAAACTAATTTTTTTCGTGTGCAGTGTGTCTCATTATTCATTTATGCTTTCCGTCAGCACGCCTGTTCCAGCTTACATTCCGGTGTCAGGAGCTACTCCTCATCTAACCTACTGAGTCGACACACTAAAGGTGGAAAAACGACCCATCCATCGATTTTTCCCCCTTTCTGAGTTACCACATGTGTCTGTTACGTATTGAAATCATATTTTGTGTATCATGGGGGCGGTGCGATCTTATAGAGGCAAGGTTTCTTTTGGAACACACGTTTTATCCTGGCATAAATTTGGGGTTACGCGCGGAGCAGGGTGAGGCTGCGCTCTTGTTATAAATCGATTAAATCCGATAAGACGTCCTCCTGTACCCTGGTGTGAATGTAAACCATTGTTAAGGGCGCTGTGATCGGAGCTCTTATGGGGTATACCTTTCGTGCCCATTAAACTTCACTTTCAAAACAATTGAGAGTGTGTAGGCTTAAGCAGCTCTGCACACTTGTCAGGAAAGGGTCTTTGGTGCTTGTACCAGCTCGGGGTTCTCATTCAAACAAGTTTGCAGACCGATTTATCAGATTCCCTCTAATTGTACCTGTATTGAGAGCGTGCTATGACACCAAATTCCTTGTATAGAACTTCAAGGATAGATGTTCTAGTGCGGAAAACAATGGTCGACGAAAGAATTACCCTTGGGTCCCTTTAAGAAATAGTATACTTCTCTTGAAGTATAGCACAGTCAAAACTAACCATTTAGATGGGCAATCCTTACAAGGTTTTGGTATGAAGGTAAAACAGGGTGAAAGTGTAGCGATCTCTCAAGAAAAGAAACGATCCGGTGAAATGGCGTGTTCCAAAAGTCGATCAAGTGAAAGCGTACCTTTCAAAAATCGATCAAGTGAAAGGGTACTTTTCAAAAATCGATCAAATGCAATGTATAAGTATAGCAGTTGGCCGCTTTTTCAAACAAGATCATTTGATCGATTTTTCAAACGTGTATTTCTACTTTTAATCGACTGTCAATTGGAAGGATCGGTACTTTGGTTACTGTTGAAGATATATTCATCAACTAGCATATCAATGAAAAGTTCTTGTCGAGAGATTTTAATTGATATGGTTATTGATTGGGGAATCTTGTAGAAAAACCAAATGACACTCATCCCCTCACCGCGCGCCGCCAAGAATTTCCTCGTGAAATACCCTAAATTCCGCTAAAAGTTCTTAATTTAGAACTAACGGAAAGGCATGCCTCCGTACCTAAAGGAGGTACGGGACTATATAAAGGAGGTGTTAATTCGTACTGATATCACTATAACAACATATCCAACATACTTAAAAGTTATATCAAGGATATGTACTTTACGTAATTCAACGCGTTTTAGATTTTAGTTGGCTTGCATATGACCAATTCGTTTTAAATGCTTACAATCGACCTTCCATCATTTGTACTTTTTTCATTGGTCTTAGGCTCGTTTTGAAAGCTACGTTACCTTTCTAGGAGACAAAACTGTTCGGAGAACATAAAAACCTCTTTATATGATGCGCGAGCGCAGTAAAATTTAGATGTTGGTTCTTCCATTAGAACATAGCAAAGAGTTCGGAAAGAAGCTAAAAAAAGTTCCGAGGTTACGCGCTCCATCTCCGCTTAACACAACAAACGAACCATTCCTTGACAAGCGAACTTGTGAGAAACAGTCGTACACGAGAAACACCTTCTTAATCCCGTTTCCCTCTTACGGCAGCGCTCACAGTCGTCCTGCGGGCGCTAATCCCGAACTAAAACTTCATCAGGATTCCAGTAAAAGAGTGGTCAGATCAAGCTGGCCATCGTCTGGACCCCCATCCTCCGTAGACATTCCTCCTCTCCGGACCACCCAGTCGCGATGGACCTACAGCCTCCCTAGACCCTCATCCTTCCTGGACCACCCAGCCTCGATGGACCCCCAGCCTCCTTATACCAACTGGCCTCCCTGGACCACGAGCATCCCTAGACCGGGCAACCTTCCTGGACCAACAGTTGTCCTTGGACCGGCCAGCCACACTGGATCGCATGTCTCATGGACCAAGCCGACAGGGTATCTGATAAGGTCTTAGTAGTAGCGATGGACCTAGAAGAGCGGAAGGGAGATGTCGCGAGGGGGTAAGTAGGGCAGACGCACGGGAGCTGAGCCTTTAAGTGCAAAGTTTCATAAGACTGCAGAAGCATCGTCTGGGCTGGATGGCGGGATTGCGACAAGGCTAAGTTTGAACACAGCTGCCGTTCTCAGTGCCAGCTCATCGATTCGGTGGACTCGGCGTTGTCGGCGGCCAATGTCGATCGGCCTTGTGGTTGAGACATCTCTCTCTCGCAGGACCCGGAGAAAGGTCCTGATTCGCTGCAGTGAAGGTGAATCTTCCTCTTCACGTTGCCACCCATCGTCACAAGGTCACATCATTCACGCTATCATGGAAACTGAAAGTGAAGAATTAGGCTGAAACTCACAATTTTCCTTGTTTTATTTTGACCTTCTTTGTTCTACATCCAACCTGTTTTTGTCACCTAGTGAAGATCAAGCTTTACATCCTCGTATGAGGGATGTGGACAAGGTGCATTGGAAAGAGTTAGTTTAGCTTTGGTTAGGTTGTTTTTACCTAGTTTACAATAACTTTGGGAAGATGATAATAGGATTGTTGGTGCGACAAATTCTGGTTAAATGCCTTATAACTCGCTCCTAAGTCGCTCTACGGGTCAGTCAGCGAGACCGCAAAAGTGTATGCATAAAATTGTGGTCATTTATAAACCTAGTGATTCGGGCGTCAAACCTATTTTGATTGCGATATTTTTAAAAAGAATTCCCGACATGTGGGCACCTGCTTGTGTGAACATCCCAAATTAATGTGCGAGACCTTCGTAAAAATCCTAACTTCACAAGCACGTATCAAAACATTGAACCTGCACTGACTATCCATACGAATTCCTTACTCTATTAAGTCTTCACAAAACACCCTAATTGGCTTTTCATTGAAATTGGCCTTTTAGTAAACTTTGAAAGAGAAGAACCGGCTTTCGAGATTTCTTTCAAGTTACAAGAGATTTCTTTCTTGAATTGGACAGTTAGGAAGTTAATAACAAAGCCTCGTGCAATTAACAAATTCATCTGGGTATTTGCTGATATATTCCTTTTTGGAGAGACACGCAGTGAAGCATTGAGTATCCAACCGAATATAACCCTATTATCTTGCCACTTACAAAAGCGAAGTCCTTCTTACTGTTTTTGGCCTCCAAGCCTAAGCCGGTAACTTCTCGGCAGCAGGCCGTCCTTACCGAGAAATAAGCTGCATCAAGCTTGGCGATCAAGAGTGATGCGATAAATCAACAGATTAGGATTGTGGTGCCCCTATTCGCTTGCTCCTGAAACGAAAGGTGGATTACTTGTACAAAACCATCCCTTTTAAATTCACACAGTGGATTCGACGCCTGAGACGCTTCGTTGAAAAATAAGTGCCGCTGACTTCCAGCACCTATAGAAACACTGTGCTGAATAATACGTGAATAGCATCAATACAATTGACGCTCGAAGTTGGCCCGCCAGCACGCCAAATGAAAAATAAAACATGTACGGAAACAAAAGCAAACAACAATAACGAAAAAGCTAAGCGAAGATTTAACGTCGAGACCATAACGCCATGATTTCGATGTTCCATCGCCACATTTCTTTATGCTGTGGCGAGGAGGGAGCAATGAAAAACCGTAAACGACTGGAGGTAGTTCAAGCTTCCCGCAGTGCGACCCCAGGTCCCATCCGCCGGTCATGATGCTAAACAAGACCGACCTTTTAACAGCAATCGGCACCTTCGCATCGTTCCCCTTTCCATACAAAACGAACACACTGTAATGATAATTGCATCGGTGCGCGGTTACCATGTTTTTCCCTTAAACGATTTACAGCGGCAACCACCATCACGACCACGTCTCTCCAATTATTTTCTTCAGGACTCCATCAGCAGGTCTGATGACTTCGGGCGTCGCGACGCCGCCGGCGAAAACGCTCAGCTCGCCACGAGGGCCGGATATATTATGGGACTCCAACCGAGCCTCGCCGAAAGTCAAGAGCACTTGCCTTTCACGCCTTCAACTCACCGATGTTGATGTATGCTCTTAACATTGTGAGAGCGGCTTCCCTATACACTTGATGAATACCGCAGTTTTTTTTTGCACGCCAAGTGTTTTGCCATTACTAAACTCTATCCCCGTTTGATCTTTTGCATTACTCTTTAAAGCGGAGTACAATAGTGGAGCTTTAACTCAAGAGATTTCACGGAGTTGAAACGAAATCTTACGAGTTACATACGGCGTGCATTGCGTTCGGAGGCTAGAACGAGCATGCATGCAAGCTAACCGACCCTAATCCAGCCAACCTTAATTTACCTATCTTCAAGAAAAAAATATCTATGTTATGAGTAAAGTAAAAGTCTATATTATAAGCCTATGAATATTTTAATACGTTTTTATTTTATTTTATTTTTTCTGTCGAAGAATATCCTTTTTTTGCATGTCTTGAATATTAAAAAAATACGAGGAATGAATAAAAAGTCCTAAACTTGAAGGTAAACTGTGACGGAAAAATTGAATTGACTTAAATGCGACCCTAAGAAAAACTGAATTGACATAACTTATTTCGGCGAGTGACTGATAAGATTTCCAAAATTTAGTGAAATGATCAATAAAGCATCGTAATTATATTTTATCGCCAGGAATATGAGCCGCCAGAGATAGAATTTCTCGCGAAAATGCATCGATAACTTAATTGAGTCAAGAAATAAATACGCCTCAACTGAAGCCTTCTGAGAATCTTGAAATAAGATTGTTAAGAAACTAGGCATCCGGACAGTAATGAGCGAACTTGAGCAGTTTATATTAATTTACTGGTTGAGCGTCTAAATCTAATCAAAATTAATGTCCCAGTCGATGCTCCTACAGCTGCATGCACAAACTTCTTCTGATGCCACTATCTTGCTTCGCCTGAGAGACACATTTCAATTTGTCTAAATACAGAATAGATGTGCTATTGCTCCAGAGTGTGAATGTCAGATAGTACAACTAACTGGAGGTACATACTAGATAAAATCTTCTACTTCACAGAAAATCGCAGTCATAATCAAACATGATAGCGAATATTTAGCAGAATATCAACCAACATCAGCCAAGAATACCAGAGAAGAAAAGAAGAAAGGAGAAGAATACCAGGAAGAAATGGAGAAAAGTATTCTACCCACAACTTTTGCTAGCTGTATCATTCCCAATAACGATATATCTTAAAGTAGATAAATGTTTATGGTACACATGTATCTCCAAACAGGTAGGGAAGAAATTTGAGCTCTAATCTTCACAGAGTCCACAGAGTAATGGAAAACACGCTACCTGCTTCTTTAAATCAATCAGCCGTAGAAACATAGTTTGGGATATTGTCTCCAGAATATCAACCGCCTGGAAAGGCGTGCTCCAACAGTGAACCAAGAGTGAAACTTTCTAGGGTGTGGGAGTTTGAGATTTTGTAACGTCAGTCCAGCTTATTAAGATTAAGATTTTCACTTAATTCATTTTTGAGAAGCATAGAAGATGGTAAAATGTTGGACGAAATGCGCGGTTGATTTCCTTAAATACGGAATTAGCATTGGCTGGATGCAATTATGAGCAACACGGGGAAATGTTTCTTGCTTGAAAGTCAACGGGTCAAGAAAAAATCACGGTTGGGGGCAGCCATTCCTTTTATACTGAGAGAAACTTTGGTACCCTATGGGGAATTACATCGGGTGCAACATTAACGCATTATACATGTCATCTTGGCCATTACAATCTCGGGAAGATCCAGTGGCCTTTGGCGAGCGACAACAAGGTTTACTACGTGAAGGAGGGACATAAAGCCGCTTACAAGAAGAACGTCAGTGTAAACACAGGCCGGGAAGGGGTTCTTGTTTTTACGGTGCTGCTGAGCCCTGCTGGCAGCAGGCATTTACATCACAGGCTGAGGAAGGACTGGGGAACGAAACTTATGTTCTGTAGACATGCCTTCCAGCTTGGCACTAAAACAGTGTCACGTAGAAACGCGTTTGCGGATCAGATTCGTTGCTGGGTTACAATGTTGTATCATTGATGATAATCCTTAGGGTAAGAAAGGCAAAGCCGAATAAGAATCTTACTTAGGGCCTTACACTAGTTTGAACCTATGGTCTCACCTGGTCCCACTTGTCGGCTTTTATCGATAGTAAGACCGTGAATGAGCGTTATTAGGCTGTTTTAGTTGCCTTCATGAGGTAAGGAATAAATGATGAGTTTGAAGTGTTATTTTATTCACACTTAATGAAGAGAAATCTGGTGTCTTGTCACAAGCCTACACCCGAGATCCTGTCCACGTACCAGAAGCCTGCCACGCTGCGAAGCTACCAACGATTTATACTTGGTTTATCCACCGTTGGGTTAACTTACGGTTAGCGCTTTGCGCCTCCATCCGCGGTCATTCTACTCGATGCAAGGTCATTCTACGTGATGCAACGTTAAAGACGAGGTGGAAAATCTCGCCACTGAAATTTACAGTGTAGGCTGAGTTTTTTATGTTGAGGTAGTGTGTGTTTTCTTCCGTCGATGTCAGTTTGCAGCAGTTCGATTGTACAAAGAATCGTAGGAAAGGAAGTTTTCGAAATGAACAAGCAGAGATAAAGTTAGGGAGGTAAGGAGACAGGAAAGAAAAAAAAAGAAAGAAAAGTGGCCACCTTGCAGGTGTGAAGCTCGATAGAGACGCGGGAGTGTGTGAATCGAACGTGCCCCGAATACAGACACGGGATTCGGCCGGGGCGGGCAACAACACCCACACTTACTTTTTCACGACTTTGCTTCTCTTTCCATAATCGCGAGTGTGTTTAATGCGCTGTTCATTTTCGCGAAATACTGCTCACGTCCACGGGCTGGAGTATGTTTCGTTTAACAAGCCATTTCAGCGGCGGGGCGCTCAAGTAGCAAGGCCAGCTCGTCGCAGGAGGCTATTGTTGAGGTCTGGCCAATTCGGAAGGCCGGCAATGGGCCTGTTTCCGCTGCCCGGAGTGGAAATCTGTGCTCGGAGGCGGTGCCTTCCTCAAGTCTAGCCGATCCGGTACATTTAGTGAACAGGGCTGTACATCACACTGGCGGTGGCGCGCCGCGACCACTAAGCGGATCTTCTCATAAATTCTAATCGACATTCTCCCAATGCTCCAAACCCCCTTAGATATGTGTTCAGTAGATGCTTGTCTGGGTAATTCAATTTCAAAAAGTTACAATAATAAACAAAATAACGATCCCTCCTAATAAAAAAACCACCAGCTGCGAAGTGCTTTTCCGAAAAATCCACCTACTAAGAAGTGCCTTTCCTAAAAATGCCACCAACTGCTATCTATTCACACTGCAGTTGTTGGGTTTTTGGATCAAGCACATTGGAGTTGGTGGATTTTTCGAATCAGCACTCCGCAGTTGGTGGATTTTCATTTGGAGAGGTCGATAACATACTTCGACAGAGTACGGCTTTCATTCGGCAGTGTCTGTGGGTACACGTTTTGGGCAGAATACAAAGGTCCACATCATGTAGTTCGAAATCCAGCAGGATGAGAGAAGTGGGCATGAAACAAGGCGCTTGGATGGAAGCTAGGCGCAAAGGTGGGAAAGATTACGGGATTTGGGCAGAAATATTCCGTTGGCGCTTGGAGGTAAACGACGGCGTGACGCGCGACAGATGACAGGCGCTGCGGAGGCTGTGGATGAAGCTGAGGAAGATCCAGCCGTGGCTGGAATCCCTGTGAGGGATTTCTTTCCGTCCCCTCAGGCACCTCAAAGCGCTCATGTACCTTAACACATTTGAAAGAGCTCGATTTGAGCCAGAATTTGGGGTACAACTTTCATTAGATTGGAGACGAAAAGATGCAGTATGCGCCACGAGACATAGCAGTCTGTTTTGAAAGTTGGATTTTCTTTTTCGGGGAACTATTTTTGCTGAAGCGTTCATTTTATAATAGAGATTGTCGAAAGAGGTTTACGTAGGTTAGGTTTTGCGTCTATGAAATTCCGCCACATGATAGTTTTTTTCAGCAGGATCAGCTTGGCGATGAAATGTTAGCTTGACGGTTATGGTAGTCGTTCCACTGTTACTCCTTTCGGCTATTGATGAGTTACTTTAAAACGTAAAATGTGCTCAAAATGAAATAAAAAAATAAGCCGTTGAAATAGAGGAAATACGGCAACAAAACTTTCATAAGACTTAAAAATAAAAATCCATGTCTTTTTGTAACTTTTTGTGTAAAAAATGAGAGCTAAAAAGGTTCACAAAGCAAATGTAACCGTAAAGATACCTTGTAATAGTAGATGTTCGATCACCTAAAGGTTAGTTTGCCACATTTAATCTAAAAACCATAAGGGCCCCTGGAATTTTAATGTTACCTCGGAAAAGGAGCTGCTTGCAGAATTCAATAACGCGATCATTGTGCAAAAATTATTGGGATAGAAGCAGGAACCACCGCACCGTCGAGTCATCTGGTTTCTGAACACATCCAAACTAGATTTTGAGTAAGTGCATTCAGGTTCACTTCCTCTTTGAGGTCGTTAGGGCATTTGCGGTGCAAGAAAAGTGTCCTGGAAGTGAGCCCGGCACCCTCCCCGAGGGACAAACGACGCTCCGCGTGTCATAATGTTTGGCATCATGAAGCGCATGTCGCCCTTTTAGCAGGCGCAAACGCAATCTCAGCCACATTTCCCGAAAAACTTCCCGCCAAACCGATCCCCTGCTAACATCCGAACCGCCAAACATACGCACTTCAATTACAGTTGTCATGACGGGAAATTGACAACTCTGATAGCAACGACGACAGCGCTAGCACACAGTCAACTTAAAGTTTTGTTTTTTCCTTTAATTTTCTACGGTGCGATTGTGAGCTGAGTGACGCACACCGCACCTATTTTTATTTCTGTTGTCCGCTCCTAATTGTTACTTGTTTTAATTTTTAACCTAAGGAGGAAAAGCCTGCTGCTGGGAAGTAAGCATTGGTTTGGTGATAGTCGAGCGTCACGGAATAAGGCACAATGTATGTAACCTAAGCTTACTAGACCCCTACCGAAACAGAGATAATGACTTTGTTCCCCCAACAAAACGTTTTGTTAGCAGAGCCTCTGCACACCACAATGGTTAAAGAGACAATATCAGGTTTTACACAAAAAATATGATTTGGTACCATAACAATGATGGCTGTCATATTGCCACCACAGCATTGTCTGGTTTGCTTAGTTG
>Ga0058701_10005830_pt1 | contig 10310 bp, 5 predicted proteins | sample AgamicOrMae_FD_97039 | JGI IMG/M metagenome (GOLD analysis project Ga0058701, IMG submission 97039) | Agave microbial communities from Guanajuato, Mexico - Or.Ma.e | ecosystem: Host-associated > Plants > Phyllosphere > Phylloplane/Leaf | place: Guanajuato, Mexico | collected 2012-06-04 | reverse complement strand
GGCTCGTTTATTTGGCTCCAATCAGGTTCCACCGAGGAGTTCTTGAATCTGTTAGATGGGTCATCATTAATTTGATTGATCAACGACCAATGCTGTCTGAGTACAACCAACCTCTTGTTTCGCTCTCGAAGATTGACAAAATTTCTGTTGTGGACAGAGTTGAAGTTTTTGTGCTCACTGTTGGCCCTCAAATTGTCGCCCGTCCTGTTGATTGCCGGCCAATTATATTTGATGTCCTTGAAGTATGCAGGATAAGCAAAACTAATCAATGCCAACCTATCCTTGAAATTTGGGCGCATAGATTCGCGCAAACTGTAAGCATAGGCAGCCAATTTCTTCATATACAATGGCCACCTAAACAACTGATTCATTTTATCATCGCCACGAAATCTATCATACAATCTTATCAAAAGTATATTAGTCAACTGTTCGAAGCCATCCTCTGTGAATAGAGGTAAATGATCGCTGTTCTCCAGTGCTATCTTGAGAGCAAGATTGAAATCGTTGTTGTCGATATGGTAGATTATATTGAAGAGAATGTGCTTGATCAGTCCCAGCTCACAATCGGTAATATCTGCGTACCAAATTGCGCCCACATTTTCTCCCCCTTGTGTGGTTGGTTCGACAAAATGATAATCCCCAATTTGTGGCTTAACCTGATAATTTGTGGCATTTGTTATTTCATTTTGTAGGATTCTGTTCAATAGGATCGCCCTCTTCAGTGTGACTGCATATAGATTTAGGCGCTCGAGGCGCTCGGTGTCGTCATCGAACTTGCGGTCATACTGGCGCACGAATTGCCTATACATACTTGCAGTGGGTTCCACGCACTTGAATAGGTCGCGGTCCAGTGTGGGCCAGGAGAAAAGATTGGTGCCGGTTGTGTCGGACACATAACGTCCATTCCTGAAGTTACTTCGTACAATTTGCGCAGGCGAACGTACACTCTGTCTGACCAGAACTGAGGTGTCGCGCTCGAGATCATTTATTGCTGAGTTTGTTTGACTGCTATCTCTCAACGCTGCTGAGGATGATGATGACGACGAGGACGATGGTGATGATGAGCCACTCACAAGCGAGCGAAACCATTCAATGGGATCCACTGCCATCACAAAATTCCCATGTCCATCGTTCATCGTTGATGGCTGGCCAGCCAGTAGCAAGACCATGACCATCAAGACACTTGTTGGCCGGCGAGCAGCCTGAACTGAGGCCATATCGATGCTCTTCCGCTCTCTTTCTGTTCTCGCTTAGACCAGCTTCCGGTTTTTTCCTCTCCTCTTTGTGTGACGAGGGTCAAGTTCAGAGCTTTATGGTTTGTCTCTCTAAAGGATTTATTTTTGGCTCTCTGTCTCTTTGTCTAGCCAATGGACGATGAGAATTTGTGGGAAGAATAAGATGCATAGAGTGCAATAAAGTGAATGAAAGCTGTGGGAGCTAGAGAATGGAAAAGGCTCAAAAGGATAAGATAGGATTGAGATGGTGTGTAAAAGAGGTGTCAAAGAGTTCTTTGGTGATAAAAAAAAAATGCACTTGTTGTATTGTTGTAAGGTGTTAGCTTTGCGCGTGTAGCGCGTGCGCACTCTCCTCCATACCTTGGAGCTAATTATTCCATTTGCATTGCAAGTTTTGCAACAAACGAACAACTTGGAACGAAGAACGTGTATTTTCCACAACTTCCCAATGGTCCCTATTCACTCCTACCCTTTTGCCACTACCGCGAGGCGACACTCTTTGCATGCCGCCAGCGTTGGATCGTTTTCAGGGGATCGCTTCCAAGTGGCAACTAGGAACTGGAGTTCTCACTAGGGACGCATTAGTTGGCTATTGCGAGGCGAGACTAATGGAGCCCCGCTGGCACCCTTTTGTTGGCTCTCATTCGAGTCGCTAAGCCATTTCTTTTCTTAGTCTGTCATTTATATTTCCCCTCCTTCTGCTCGTCGTAATGAACGACAAGCAGACGAGGTGACAAGTGTACTTGCCAGTGCAAGATTGAGCCCAAGCTTTCCAGAGAATCCAACTCTCCAATCACTCAAGGTTGCACCACAACTACCTCTCTCTCTCTCTCTCTCTCTCCCTCCTGCTAGGCCGTGCCAACGAGGAGCTCGATAAAGATTTACAATGAGCCTGGCTGCTGGCAAGTCAACAAGGCTCATTGAGCTCGTCCATCATTATGACCGTGTGGAACTCGGCCGCGCAACGCAGAGGCAATGGGACGGGCCCGAGACTGTGTGCGAGAATGGTCGTTGGAGAAGGGCCAGTCCTAGTCCATGTCTTCGCTGTGCTGTCTGCGCCAACCAGAGGGCGGAGTGTGCCACTTCTGCCGCCGTCTCCAAATCTCGATCGGCCTCTGACAGGCGGCGCCCTAGTTGCAGAGCTCGGCTGCAAGCTCGTCCGGCGCACCTGTTGCTCGCCCATCGAGGCTAAGGACTTGCCAAATTCCCCGCTGAATTGCGAATTTCACATCCGTCCTGTAAAAATGTAAAATTCTCGTCCAGCCTCGAGTCGCTGCCCAACTTGCCAAGCTGGCTCGAGCTGGCTGGAGGTTATAAATTTTAGGGGTGTCGCGGTCGATCGAGATATTGCTTGCCGCAATTAATCGACGCTGGATGGGTCCGAAGGCATGGCCTGATTGCGTGGAAAAGTTGGCAATTTTTTACCCGCCAACTGGAGCCTCTGGGCCTTGCCAGTGTTGCTCTCCAAGCGGCACTTCCACGGCGCGCCGGCGAGTGTGAGGCCCAAATAAGAGCAACGGCGGCCCCCAATCGGTGGAGAGAGCGCCTGCAGAGCGCTCCCGTTGGCCTCCCGTAAATGGATTCTCGAGAAGGGAGAAAGAGGAACTTTCTTCTCGTCTGCCGCCCCTTCCGACGCGAGAGAGAGAGCGTAAGCAGCCGCCTCTGACGCGCATCTGCACGTAGAGCTGGCTGCTCTTGTTGCTGCTGCTGTTGTTGTTGTTGTCTTTCCTCCACTCTCTTGCTGCTTGCCACAGGAAGCTTGGCGTGGACTTTTGTCTGAGAGAGTCTCAAGGCAGTGGAGGGAAATTGGCCAGCGCAAATGGGGATCAGGCGGCCAGAGTTTGGCTCTCAGTTGGCCAAGCTTTGAACGGGAAATCTGCAGTTTCTCCACAACGGCATCCATTCGTCTGGCCGGCACAGCATTGGGTAACTAAAAGCCAGCCAGACCGAAAGTGCCGCAGCTAGTCTCAAGTCTGGGCGGGTTTGCTTCGTGTTTGCTTGGTCAGAAGGAGGAAGAAAAAACACGACTTCCACTGGAAGGACGCACGATTCTCTCTCTGTCTTGCGGGGCGCCACTCTTTGCCAGTGAAGCGCGCCCTCAGAGGATGGAAAACATCTGCCGCTCGGCCGCCGCCCCCAGCACATCTCTCTCTCTCTCTCTCTGCTCGGCCTGTGCTTGGCCTGCCCTCTTCTTCGGCCGGCCTCAGCCTCATTTGCCGAGATGTAGCTGGGCGAGCTAAGTATCCAGCCCATTGCAGCAGTGCCAGGGCAGCGTGGAAAGACTCTCTCGGGGGCACAGAGAGCCGGAGAAGCTCCGCTGAGCAGCAGAGCTTGGTGTACAGTTGTTGGCTCGAGAATTAGGAGCGTCATCTCGCATCCACGTTGGCCCATTTAAAAGTTCACAAGAAAAATCTACTGCCTAGTGTCGCCAAGCGGCTGAGGCGCCCCAGTGAAGAGCGCACGGATGGCACCAGCTAGAGCAGCAGCTCACTTGAGGCCGCCCTCGGGCAAGCACAAGGAGCATGGAGCTGGCCGTGCGACTCTCAGCCAGGCCGGCCAACTGGGGCCTGAAACAAACTGACAAGGCACAGGAGGCGCCAGTTGCAATAGTTGCCAAGACAGATTGAGAGACATAGAGAGGCGGATGGAGGCTCGTTTGCCTGTTGCGTGCGTGTGAGCATATTAGTTGGGCGGAGATGCATTTTTGCGAGGGCATTTTTCAGAGGGGCGACCTATTGGAGCTTCTGTGCGAGTCTATCTGGTTTATGAGGAGGGAGAAAATATTTTCAGACTTCCTCTGGCAGAACACGACGCGAGTCCTACGGGTTGTGCTTGTGGTTTGTGGTGCGGCGCCAGTGCTCTAGTCTAGCGGGACACATTTATCATTGGACTGTGTGGCTCGTGCCCCAAGCAGAGGGGCACCGATAAACAAACGGAACAGACTCCATTATTGAACCATCAGCTTCGGGCCACAGTCAAAGGCCCTTTTGGGAAGGTGCGTTGGGACCTCGCCCAAAGTAAACAGCAAAGTCAGCGCCCAGCGGGCGCCAACAAGTGTCAGTGCACAATATAGTTAGAGTCAGACAATTTGCCACATCAAATCAGTCAGCTTAGCTGCCAAAGTCTCGCTTTTCCTTCGCCAGTGTCAAGTGCAGTTTTGTTGCCAGTGTGTCGGCCAGTTTGCCTTAGTGTGTATGCAATTTGGTCCGGCTGAGTGAGAGTAGTAGTCGAGCTGGTGGTGCAAGGGGCGATGGAGAGCCAATTGAGCGGATCGCTGGTGGAAGGATGGCCAGTGGAAGAGAGTGATCTGGTGGTTAGAGAGGGCAGAGGTTGGTCCAAAGGGAGGGATCGAGGAAGACGAAGGTGCAATGAACAGTGGCGGTCTCCTGGAGAGCACCTTGGGGATGAGCAACAAACGCACAGAGCAACTGGAAGAAATGGAAACTCTTGTGAAATCCAAACAAATATCAGCTGCATTAGCAGAAGAAGAACCAGGCAGACATTCTTCGGGCATAACTCATCACACAATTTGCTTCGTGAAGGCCAAAAGCGAAGAAAAATTCCAACTCTAACCTTTTTGTTAGCCATCTTAATAATAATTGAATATTTTACACTGGAACTAAGCAAACGAAGCCTAACTCAAGCCTTCAATGTTGACACACAATCGGCGGTTGTTCATTCGGGCCCACAGGGCTCCTATTTCGGTTTCTCAGTGGCTCAGCACCGTGACAGAGGCGTCAATTGGTTGCTCGTTGGGGCGCCCAAGGCGCAAACCGACCAGCCCAAAACTAAGGAATCGGGCGCAGTTTACCGGTGCACTCCAGCCGCCTCAAAAGCTTGCCAGCAGATACCCTTCGATCCAAATGGTTCGAGTGTGATTAATTTGCGCGGCGAACAGACCCAATCGGATGACAAATCTTACCAAGGCTTTGGAGCCTCCCTGGCAAGTGCAAGCGACAACGGAAGTATTGTGGCCTGCGCGCCGCGTTATGTATACTTTTCGACCAATTTGAAACGCCGCGATCCAGTGGGAACCTGCTGGGTGTCCCGCGGCTCCTTCAATGGATTTCTCGAATACTCGCCATGCAGACTCAACGGTTCGTATCCAGCTGTGATAGCCAACTTGCAAGCTCGCCCTAACAATGTTATCTCCCCGCCAAATGTTAAAGAAAACAAGCTAACTGTTGTCTCTCGTCGATCGAAACACCAATCACACACACACACATACAGACCAGTGGGGCCACCACCACTTAGGCTCGTGCCAGGCGGGATTCTCCAGTGCAATCACGCGAGTAAGTATCGAGTGAGACCAAAGCTCCTTTGCGGAGCTGCAATGTGGAATTGCGTTGCAGCGCACCTGCCCTTCTCGGAAAAGAGACGGTGTGTGGATTTTTGCTCCACACGCCATCCACTGAGACCACTAACAAGTGCCGCCAAGCACCTGCTAAGAATTCCCCCGAACTCCATTGGCAAACTATCTCCTTTGCCCTCCGCCTTCTGCTCGCTCCAATACCATTCTCTCTCCTCGTTCTAACAACTCTCTCATCGGCCAATCCAACAAATCAATCGACAGGACGGCAGCAAGATTTTTATGGGCGCGCCGGGCTCGCATGTCTGGCAGGGCCAGGTGTTCACGCACAACCTCAAGACTGACCTAAGCAACTCAACGAGCTGGGTAAATCCTCACTCGGAGGACGATTCTTATTTGGGCTACTCTCTGGCAACGGGCCGTTTCTCCAGCCAGAGCGACAGGACGGCGATGGGCGCCGACTCGGTGGATGTGGCCATTGGAGTGCCGCGCGGTAATGATCTTGCGGGAAAGGTGATGATTGTGGACCGCGAGCTAAGGACTCTGCGCAACATCACGGGCGAGCAAGTGGGCTCGTATTTTGGCTACTCTTTGGCCACAATCGATGTCAATGGCGACGGCATGGACGATCTAGTGATTGGAGCGCCCCTATTTTACAATGCAACACACAAGGAGCTCCACTTCGACCGGGGCCGAATCTATGTCGCCCAACAGAGCAAGCGGCACGAGTTCACCATCACTCAGCGTTTGGATGGGGGCAAAAATCGGGCCCGCTTTGGAACCGCCTTGGCCAATTGTGGCGACCTAAATCGTGACGGATTCCAAGATCTCGCCGTCGGAGCTCCTTACGATGGGCCCGATGGCCATGGTGCAGTGTACATATACATGGGTGGCCGAAAGAACGGTCTCTCGGACGAATACGATCAGGTCATCTATGCCGAGCAGGTTCGAGGCGAGGGCGAGTACTTGCGCTCGTTCGGCTTTGCATTGTCGGGAGGCCTCGACCAGGATGGCAACCAGTATCCTGACCTCTTGGTGGGCGATTACAAGGCCGATAGAGCTGTGTTGCTGAAAACTCGTCCAGTAGTCAATGTGACCACGTCAATACAATTTCAGCCAGAAAACTTCAATCTAGACGACAAGACCTGCCTACTGCCAAATACAAACCAAACTGTGCCCTGCATTACGGTGCAATATTGCACCAAATACAATGGAATCAATGTGGATAATAGACTGGGTTTTGTGTACGACATCAAATTGGACACAGAGAACAAGGGAGCGCCGAGATTGTTCTTCCTGAGCAATGAGAACAAAAACGAGGATAGAAACACTTCGACATTGAGCAAGGACACTGTTCAGTGTAAATCATTCAAAGCTTATTTAACTAAACAAATTCGTGATAAATTGACCCCACTCAAGATCGATGTCGACTACAATCTGGCCGATTATCCGGACACTTATGACTACACAACATCGCAGCCGAAATTGAAACCAGTGCTCAATCGGTTGCCAGGTGGGAACAAGATTAGTCGCACGGCTACAATACAGAAAAATTGTGGCTACGATAATGTCTGTATTCCTGATTTGAAACTTACCGTTGAGCCAAACATAGACCAATACACCATTGGTAGTGATGAGAAGTTGATATTGGATGTGACGGTGAAAAACAACGGCGAGGATGCATTTGAATCAATGTTCTATCTCACAATGCCAATGTCAATCAATTATATTGCAATCAACAAGACTCGTTCGGATTACCCGGTTTGCTATGGAGCTAAGCCAGATCAAACGGGAGTCAATATCCTAACCTGTGACTTGGGCAATCCACAACAACGCAACGAGGTGGTCAAATTCAGTGTCATCACCGAACCAGCTCGAGGTCCATATGTGTCGCCTGATTTCACTTTTGTAGCTCTGGTCAATTCAACTAATCCCGAACCGGAGGAGCGCCGCAAAGACAATGAGGTGCCCATTGGTATCCCAATCAGAGTGGAGGTTCAACTAGTCTTGAGCGGCAACTCTCAGCCCCCATCGGTGGAGCACAACTCGACTCGCTATCTGGCCCAACAGGAGCTCGCCAAGCAGCAGCCTGTCCGACCGGGCCGCCAAAGTGAGGCCGACATTGGAAAAGAGATCTACCACACTTATCAGTTGCAGAATCGTGGTCCAAGTACCATAAACGATATTGCAGTAACCATATTGTGGCCAACAAAAACAAGCGATGGCGACTATCTACTGTATCTGGTAGATGAGCCATTCACAAGTGACAAAGTGAAATGCAAACCGGCTCCAGATGATGCCATAAATCCGCTCAATTTAAGATATTTGCGAAGCAACCCAAGCTTAACCTCAAGCACAGTTTATACTAACTCACAACAGAGTGGTAACAGTAGTCAAGCAACCGCACAACAATCACCCAGTTCGAGATTATCAAAGAGGCAAGCAACAAGCTCTAGTCAATCAGATGATAACAACACTAACAAACAACAGTTTGTGGCTGGCCAACCGCAACAGCCACAAGCAATGGCACAGACAACAACCACATCTTCAGCAACAACAACTGTTGATAACTCAGTTCTACAACAACTCAATCTACTCACCTGCGGCCCAACTCAGTGCACAAGATTTGAATGCAATGTCAACGATTTGGGCCACAACGAGATTGCCACAATCAAGATAAGATCGCGCTTGTTTGAGGAAACAATCAATAAGCTTTCAATGCAAGAGTTCGATATATCATCAAAGTTGGTGGCACAAATCAAAGCGCTGCCATATAATGTGAGCTCATCCTCAAGACCGCCCTATGTGCACAAGGTGGAAACACAAGTGCACACTTCTGGAATGTCCATTCAGGATCTGATGCCCTGGTGGCTAATTATATTGGCCATTCTGTTGGGACTTCTTCTGTTCATTCTTTTGGCCTGCTTTCTCAAATACTTGGGCTTCTTTGCCAGAAAGAGACCCCCAAAAGGCCCAGAGCGTGAACCTTTGACACCAACTATATGGAATGACTATCATTACACTCCCGGCGATACGGCGCTTTGAGCCCACATGCAGAAGGTAGACTCATCTATCCTCTCAATCATCCAATCTCTCCTTCTTGAAACAAGGAAGAGCTTGGAGATGCAAATTCATACAATTAAAGGCTAACAGTTTCGAGATGATAGTTAGAAAACTAAACTTGTTGATATTTTCGAGCTCGCCGAATGAATTCGTGAGACACCGTCGCCGCCAGAATTTCGGTGTTTATCGAAATCGATGAAAAGTGATCCCTGTTTGGCATGCTAACATTCATTTTGATGGATATTTTCAAACAATTGAAGGCTTTCAGACTCGATGATGTTTGTCCTCCATTTCGACAAATCTCACCCACGAGTTAACCATTTTCCTAATTTGTCCAATTCTACAGTCTGTCAATATTATAGTCTACAATCCGGGTGTAATAGTGGCTGTTCTCTTATAGGTCGCCATACCAAATTCGTATAAAAAGTTGATGAGCTCGTTGACTAGGAAACAGGTGCCCAACAAAACGCACTAGGACATCGATGCAACGGTGATTGTTACGAGAGAAGGATCAGGTTCCTCCTCGCTTGGTTTATCCGGAACTTGCCGTCTATCACTTTTCGAAAACCGAGGTTCTGATTAGGCACAAGAGAAATGATAATGAGAAAATGAATAATAGTGTCAGATACATGAATGAATAAAATAAGTCATCCTCCCTCAGGCCAGTGTCGCCTAAAACATAAGGAAGAACGTCACTGCAAGATCTGATGTCTTCGCCGAAACAGTTGAACCGGGACACTTGTTGAGCGATCATGCCGAAAATATCCCCATCTTCTTGCGTGTGATTCGTCTCCTCAGAGGGTACACTAGCAACATTGGCTTGCCAATAATCCACAAATTGTTTGAGTCTTTCCGGTACGCCTGTAATTATCGGTCCAGTGGGTGATATGTCTTCCTCTCTGCAAGGGCACACACCCCATCCATATCTCGCTAGGTATGCGATACTCATTAGATGTTTGTGAATCGACGTCGAGGTCAGATGAACCGCGATTCCGGGCATGTCTCTGATTCTTACAGTATAACCACTTAGTATCATTGACGGTAATAGGAGACCTTGTGACATAAAGATCGCACTGGATAGATCATCTTTCAAGAGAATACTCGTACACATGCCCAAAACTTCACATATGCTTATCCCAAGCATCAATGCGAAAGAGGTGATAAAGATTCTGTGGAAGATTGTTAAAAAACCCCCGGGGGCTTGTCCAGTACAAATGTACACCATAGCCACTGAGACGACGGATACAACGAAGTTGATCGGGGTGTTTGCAAAGATGTTGGAAAATACGTAGCAGTCTTTCGAATACCAGCCGTTATGAAGCTCTCTACGTGAACTCTTCAAATCGAGGCTACAAAACACAGTAGCTGAGCCTATGGCGATGACAAGATACATGCTCATGTACAAGAACATGATACGCGCGTTCTCGACGGCCGTATAGATCTCCTTGAAATTCTCAAGATTGATAGTCGCCTCACTGGATACTAATCCAGACAGATTGTACTCTTTCGAATAGTTAGGACAGTGATCATCTCGACCTGAATCCGTTCCAAACATTATCGCAATGAAAATAGGCCCAGACAAATAGATCAAGAATTTCAACGATGTAAGCAACACATTGCGCTTCAGATTGTAGAGGAGGCGACCTATCAGAACTCTAATTTTAGGAATGGAATGTCGCCCCTGCATCTCATAACCCGCCGTC
>Ga0058701_10005829_pt1 | contig 10310 bp, 4 predicted proteins | sample AgamicOrMae_FD_97039 | JGI IMG/M metagenome (GOLD analysis project Ga0058701, IMG submission 97039) | Agave microbial communities from Guanajuato, Mexico - Or.Ma.e | ecosystem: Host-associated > Plants > Phyllosphere > Phylloplane/Leaf | place: Guanajuato, Mexico | collected 2012-06-04 | reverse complement strand
TTCGTATTTTAATAGGAAAAATCCTTTTAATTTCTCTTAAGCTAAATTTCACTCCAAATACTTTGGGCTGTTACGGGTGGAAGTTTGGTGGAGTAGGTTAAGTCGTATAGGGTTGTGTTGGTTATAACTGGTAAGTTAACTTCAAATTATTAAGTTAGGCATATTAAGGTAACGTTCACAATTAGGAGAAGGCTTTGCCAACACGGAAACAGCGCGAATATCATCAACCCATAAACGCAACAGTACGAAGAAAGGCACCTAGCCTGTCCCCCCTTCAAGTCCGAGCTGAGCTAACCTATTAATGCTCACAGGGCCTGCTCTCTCAACTAATTGCTAGACCCTCTCTTTTCGGAGGCAAAGGCAACGCACTTAATGAGGCTCAACGCACTTGCGACTCCGTCACAAGAGCATTAGCCCCGCGTCGCCGAGCCAACAAGGCGAACGGCCTGCAACGTTCGAAAACACCTCCTCCATGGCATGGCCCACGAAGGGTAATCGTGCAAAGAAAACCTAGGCGTGGGCCACTGGCCGCGCGATCTGCCTGGAAAAGAGGTTATGAGTGCTCATATTCGTTATAAGGCCGCTCTTACACTTCGGCCTGCCGCCTCTCGGCCACCGCCGCCGCCTTTCGGCCACTTTCGGCCGCTGTTGCGTACTCTTACATCAGAGGACAGCCTTTTCGCACGAATTCCTTATTTCATTCAATTATGACTGCCCTGTACGTTTCATATCGTCGATTAAACAGCCCAAAGTATTTGGAGTGAATTTTAGCTTAAGAGAAATTAGAATATTTTTTCTATTAAAATACACAATTTTAAGCTTTGGAAAATGCCTTAATTATTAAATTTTAGATTTCTAGAGGGGAGATATTTTTTTTTAAATATGACAATACTGAAGTGAAAAGAACCTCTAAAATAAACTTTTCTGTTTCCGAACGGCATCGCTGAGCGGTAGTGGGTTAAGTTATGATTTAGTTTTCTTTGCCGATTAAAAGAAAGGAAGTTTTCAAAATTTTCGATTTTTTCAATATATGAGATATTTTCGGCGCTAAAGTTATAAAATTGCTTCTTAAGATTGATGTCAAGCTTGTATTTACGTCCAGAAATTGCATGATTCGTGAGAGTGACGACATTCACTCTGGAGACGAATCAGTAGAAATCTACTGAAACCTACTGATTGTCAGTCAAAATCGACCACTGATTAACTTCAGTGGTTCAGTTTTGATTGGAAATTAGTGGATATCTACTGAGAATCAGAACATTTCCACTGATTTGAGTTTAGAGTGTTAATCTTTTCATCAGTTACAAAATATCTGGTGTATCAAAACTTGTAGAGTTTTGATTTTTAAAGCTCATTCATGGAGAGTGATATGTTTTGATCATCAAATGGTTTAAGTTCACTCCGCGAGAGCGCTCTTATGCTCTAATAATAGCAATAGATTATGACACCTCATAATTTACTCGTAGGGGCAACATGTGTTTCGCAAAAAGAAGGTAGGTCAGTTCTGTTCGCACGGCTATGTTAATACAAGGGAGACTTGAGCGCATGGACACCTACTGCATTTTAAATAGGAGGTAACTTGAATGCTCGGAAACCAACCCACTGCATTTTAAACGGGAGGTGACTTAAACGCACGGAAACCCACCTAATACCTTTTAAATGGGGCAGCATGTTGTCACTTCGAAAAAGTTTCCAAAAAACTCTCCTCAACTGATTCGAAGTGCAGCGCAATTATTTTGACGACAAAAATGCATTATCTATTGTCTAAAGCTTCCGTTATTAAAATATGATTCTCTAAAACTCACGTTTCATTGATTACCTATCTTGCTTAGACAATGATGGCTTGCACGTGTTTTTTTGGCAACTTGGGAATGAGTATCAGAGAAAGGACTTTTTTCTACATGACGTCATTCTTGCTCTATTTGCAACCTCTCGTCCAAAGTTCTTTCCTCACTTAAATGCGTGGCTGAAAAACACAGCAAATTTCGTCGTTCGGACATTTAGTTAAAATGGATTTCGTAAAAAAAGCAGTCCTTGCACAAGACCTGTTGAAAGATAGACCTAAATACATGGCATTCCTGTACTCACATATTTTTCTGGTTTATCTTTAACGTTTCCAATATTTTGTGCATAGGCACGCATAGCCTAAAATTTTAAGATGCGTTCCCGCACCGGGAAATTCGTTTTTTTTAGATCCGAGTTTCAAGTTTTAGTGGCCACGAATTAAAAATTTGCACACCAACTTTTCGGTTAGCAATGCTAGGAGAATCGGCGGTCATTTTTATACCTACACTACTGTATTTTTCCCAACTATCCCCCAAAACTACTCCTCTCAATAAGGGACAAGGGCTTCGTTGGTTGTCAGATTTTAATTAAAACCTGAAAATCTTTACAATACTCTTAAAGGAAGATTGTAAAAACCCTTGGATGAGCTAGAAGAGTCTCGCTAATTAATCTTTTTACTTTGCGAAAAATCACAATTCTGTTGCGTAACAACAATTTTGGATCGACTAAAATGAAAATTAGATACTCATTATGGCACTGCGAGACCTATTAAGTCATCCCTGTGCTTCAACAGGACTGCGCTCCAGAAGGTACTTATTAAGTTCCATTAATTTACAGCGTTCAAAATAAGTTCAATTATTTTTGTTCTCGGCGTTCGAAAACTTGCCGATGTTTGTAAATAAAATCAGGGTCTTTTAGACTTTTAGCTCCTTCTTATACAGAAGGGAGTGTCTATTGACCCGACTACCCCATTTAAAATGCATTAGGTTGGTAACGAGCGTTAATTCCCTGTATATTATTGATGCACGTCGGGTGAGTAGCACTACCCATGAAGAAAAACGGTAAATAGGAACGTTTAGGACTCGTGTAAAACTGTGCGGCCCATTAAAGCGGATAGAACAAGCTAAAGCAAGGCGACTTGTCTTTACCGTCACAATTTCAAGCAAGGTAGGCTACCTGTCCTGTCCCCAACCCACAAGTATTTCACCCAAAACGATCATGCTGAGTAATAACTCGGCTTTAAGGTAGTAGGAGCGGCCTTACAACTAGTCGAGTGATAAGAATCGCTTAAAATTTGTGTAACATGCTCTTTAGGACACACCGAATCCATTTCTTACAAGAAAACCCACTGTCACCGAATCCAATCTTGAAATAAACAGGATTGAGCGACAAATTGTTCTCATGGGAAAACAATTCTTGCTTTTGTTTATATGATTTTTTCAGGTTTACGCTTTGTTCGAGTGTTTATCAAAAACAAAATATAAACTTTTTCCAATGTGGAAAATACACAGAAAAAAATAAATGTGGGAGTCACCAACCAAATAACGACGATAACTAGCATTATAAAGCTTGTTTTAGCCATATTTTTTTAAAATTTGCGTTATGAGTGTTTTTGGGGCTCTTGAGCTCGTCCGCAAGCAACACAGGGCGAATATTTAAGAGCTTAGATGAAACACAAACAAGAACTTGTGTTTGTGTTTCTCCGAAACACAAACAAGAACTTTCAGGGGTTTTGAAGCAACATTTTTTTAGTCGTCCCGCGGATCGTAAAACCTTAAAAATGACAAAAACAAAATTATGCCAAACCCGTCGAAGCTGTTCTATTCCACCAACAAAAACTCACAAAAGTTCCAGGATAGCAAAACCCACTGGAAAACTCACAACACTTCACTTCCTCACGAGTGTATCACTTAATCCAGGAAGAGCACTATTCCTTCACACTTTGTGCGCATGTGTGCGCAGCACTTATTCCTCACCTAAATTGCTCACAGCACTGTGCACTACGTCCCGCGCACTACGCGCCAAAACCCTCCCGCACAACCTTAATCCCGTCGCACTGTAAGGCCAACTAAGGAGGTTTGCACTTTCACTGGCCCCCTGAGCCAGGCGTCCCCCCTCCCCTGCGCCCCCTCCTCAAGACGGCGCCCCCTCCAAATCAGTCCCCAAAGTGTAGCAAGTTTATTCTCGCCCACGGAGGCGACTAGAGCTCACATCTCTTCAGCTCCTCCATGGATTTTGCTGGGAATTCGCCGATTACAAGGTCTCCCCTATGGAGATTTAAACGCGCGGAAAGTATTTTTCTTTCAGCAGTAGCAATTTTTTCCCTTAACAGCCCAAAGTATTTGGGGTGAAGTTTTGCTTAAGAGAAATTGAAGGGATTTTTTCCGATAAAATACGAAATTTTAAGATTTTGAAAATGCTTAAATAATTAAATTTCTGGTTTCCAGAGGAGTGATATTTTTTGAATTGGGACAAGCTGCACTGAAAAGATCCTCTGAAATAAACTTTTCTGTTTCCGAACGGCTTTGCTGGGCAGAACTGGGTTTATTTCCTATCACGACAAACTTTGCGAGGCTGCATCATCTCTCAAGTTGCTCTTTGATCGCCAGACCGAGCGGAGCGAGCCACGAGGCACCCTTGCTTGAGACTAAGCTAACCTGAAGGTCGCTAGGAAATATCGGCATTAGGGTAGATGACGGCTGATGAGTGGAGCGGTGCAACCGGACCTACTGTACCTTCAGGTAGGTTCGGATGGATAACCAGTGCCTCCTCCTCCTAGATTTGGCAACGAATGGTGGAACACAATTTCAGGAATATCCAACTTTCAAAATTTGGGTGTTGCTATTGACCCGACATGCATTTAAGTACGGAAACTTGAATGCACGGGACCCAACCTAATACATTTCAAATGGGAGGTGACTTGAACGCACGAGGACCAACCTAATACAGTTTAAATGGGGCAGTCGGGCCAATAGACACTCCCTAAAAAAATTCGGTGAAACGGTGTGTTTTTTGGCCCATGCTAAACATTTCGATAACAAAGAATTTTATTCTATTCGCATTGTGGAACTTAATAAGTCAAAATGTTGACACGTTTGGAGCATAGAGCAGTTCTAAGATACAATTTAATATTTTTATTCTCTCCATGTTTCTTATGGATGAAGACGTAACATTAGCTCGGATACCGCATCGATAAAATGAAACAGATCTAATCTTTCGACGAGAATACATAAACGACATCATAATTCCACGAGCGACTATAAAAATAATATTACTAACAGCAGAAGCGACGTAGTGCGTCATAGGAATCCACCATTACAACTGAATGCGCACCGTGTGGACATATTTCTGTCAGAAATGCGGCAAGTCACTCATTCAGTTATTTTAACAACTTCCTTAGAGTCGCGGAATGATTCATCGACCTCTCCCTAAAAATAGCCGCGATTTGCCGGTGGGCTTCGACCTGGGCTGCGGGTGGAACTGCCATCAGGTGGAACTCCCGCCTCGAATACTGCGGCAACGGGTATTTCGTCTGTTGGGCCGAGTCGTTGACTTCGAATGACGTCAAAACCATGGCTGGGAATGCCCGCACCGCGACCGCACACGGAAAACAACTGGACAAAGATCCGCAGCATCTCGAAACAGCTCAGTCACCAGCGCAGGCCGCTCGGTAAAAAAGGAACGCAGGTTCGATCCTCGTAAATTTAAGTTTTTTCAGCCCGCCTCCGTCGGGGAAGGACTGACTAGGTTTGAGGGAATAACTTACCACGTGTGGACCCTACCTTCGCTCCGAAATTACAGTCGTTCATGAGCTTGTCCGATATTACTGTTCAATATTAAAATCGACGTGGAATCGTCGGTGTTAACCCTTTCAATCAACAATGGCGGAGACCCAAGAGCCCCGAAACTTTCCCCCTCCGTAAAATTGATAGCTTTCTTTTCCGCACAGAGAACCGACGATTCAAATGACAACAAGTTTTTACTTTCGCACCACTTAAAAAGTCATATCTCATAAACCGCTAATCATAAATCATGAATGTACAGACGATGAATAAATTAACGGAGGCATCATCCGAACCGGTTCGTAGTCAAGCATTAAACTCATGACAAACCTATCGCAATTTCTTTACTTTTTTTATTCAAGGGAATTGTATAGTTCAACACAAAAAAAAGAAAAATATTCGAAAGAAATCGATGAGATATTTACAGACCAAGCGCCTATTTTACGCTGATAGTCATTAAAAATTCTAAAAAAAATAAGAGCTGATATGATTCCGATGAGTGGCGTTGGGGTTTTTCACAGATGACATTTTACGGTGACTGGTTCTGACATCAGAGTGCTTTACCTCAATGTTATAAGCCGATTCTCTATGATTAAACACTATATGAAATATTTCTTCGAAGATTTTTAAAAATACACTTTTGAATCTTAGGTTAAATGTCTTTCCAGGCCTGCGTTTATAGGTCAAATTTCCTTTTAAATTGATAATTAGGATTATCTTGCGTAATAAAAGAGGCTAGGTTCAAAATCCTATCCGCAAGTCATATATACGTAGACGGCGATTTGAATTAAAAAAAAGATGTTAATCAACAACGGATAAGTTGCTTCTCAGTCGGTAGATCATCAGAATGCATTTCAAAGAGCACATCCTATAAAATACTTGGAAAGAAAGAAAGGGGGGGGAGTAGTTGACAAGAAAACAAAGTAAATCCTGCGGAGATCCGCTTATCAAATTAGCTGCGGTAATCATTGGCCAAAGATCTCCAACCAATTAATTGCTAATTAACTTCTTTGTGACAAAAGGTTCATTACCTTATTTCAGGACGAGTGATTCCCGTAATCATCCAGCGGCAATACCTGAGAATTCGCTCCAAAAAGCAGCGTTCGACCCGAAAAACCTTTACTTCTACGAGGAAGTCCACTTTAAAGATCCTTCAAATTTCGCTACAACACTGCTCGCTTTTCAAGTTTTAGACTTAATAACATCACCGCCCATTGTTATTGGATTAGAAAGTTATTTCAATTCAAGAGAATAACGCGCAATAGCGAAGGCTAATTGCGGTGAGGAAACAAGACACTTTTATCAAAATAATCATGAGAACTGGCCTGCTCTTTAATGTACACTGATAAAACGAAATATTTACAAATATTCACGAGAGTTCCTCAAACTAAGCAACTTTTTTGAAAATGTACAAGAAAAAGTATTTTGAAATTTCATAACAGAGAAGTGAACAAAAATTCCAATCACCAAATTTCAAAGATTTCGTTTAAATAGTGACGCGTGACAAGTCCTAAGCCTATTATGAGTATTTGCGTAAAACGGTACAACGGTCATTATGCTTGCAGTGTACTTTCATGAATTATCCATAATCAGTCAAATCAACAGGAAAACCCAGTCGAGCCCTTCGGGTTAATAAGAATATTAGTCAATCTTCAAGGAAAACTAATCAAAATATGATGTATCATACAGCCTTTAGATTCATGATGTGGGTTAATACACCCAATAAATTTGGCAACACAGGATTAGAGTAAATCATGCAATTCGTTTAAGTTTTGATATACCCCTCCCCACCCTTCCGGTCAAACCCTCGCATGACGAACATCGTCGGAAAAGCCCGATCGTCAATCGGCTGGCATTTCAGGGACGTAGAATCCCAATGAGGCAACACTGCTCCTGTTTTAATCGCTAAGGCCATCCTGAAGAAAAATCCTTTCCTTGTTCAAGACTGGAGTTATCCACTGGGCCACGGCCGCCCCAACGACAATACAGCGAGGTTGCGTCGGCTAGCACGCATTTCTTGGAAACTCTTCTTTGTTTCGGAGCCAATAAAAGAGATCTATTATAGTTGTTCCATGATCAGATGTTCTTTTCCTTGAGACGAATCTCAACTTTTAACATAAGATAAAGAGGCGAGGCAGGAGGAACCACCATCGGCAAGTTTGATTCCCTTCACAGTAAAAACAAAGCCCTCGTTTTGGGGAATGCTATACCTGTTTTGGGTATGAAACTAAAACGGGGGTGGTGTGTATATTGGTTATTTTTCAAGATAGACCCATGTTCAGCCACATCAATGGAAAGCTCTCGCCGAGACCTTTTGAATGAAATGGCTGAATATTGATCTATCTTGAAAAATAACGAAAATACGCACTACTCCCTAATTTTTCAAGCAGATAGATCTATGTTCAGCCACATCAATGGAAAGCTCTCGCCGAGAACTTTTGAATGATATGGCTGAACATAGGCCTGTCTTGAAAAATTACCGCAGTCGCGTACCACCCCCGTTTTGGTTTCTCACCCAAAACAGGTATAGCATTCCCCAAAATATGGTTTTGTTTTTACTGCGATTTCCTAGAAGTTTATCCGAGGCCTCCACGAAAAATTTAGGGGCCTCCCGCAACCCCCGGTGAAATTCAAAATTCCCTCGGGCAGCTCCCAATAATCCTTCCGCTGGAAGTTCCGAATCTCCGTAGAAGAGTCAAACACCCGTCAGGAAGTCCTAATCTTTTAATAGGAAGTTCCAATACCCCTCGAAAAGTTCTAAAACTGATCAGAAAGTTTCAAAACCTTCCCGGGAAGTTCTAAAACGTTGTCCGAAGGTTGCTACTGCCCTCAGGAACTTCCCTCGCGCCGCACTTTCTCAGGGAAGTTCGGAGCTCATTAAGCCCTAAACTCCAAAGGAACAACTCCAATCTCTTGCGCGGATAGCCAACGACTGCAAATGCTGCTGTACTCGCACAGGGGGCACTGACCAGCCACTTGCGTTCTTGAGAGAGTCTCCGAGAAGAGCCAAGGAGAGCCATCCCAGAGAGAGAGCCGACTCACGGAGTAATAAGGGCGGAGGAGCTACGAGGCCGTCTGCGGTAAACTCGACTCGCTCCCATGGGCCATTAAAAACTTTTCCACGACTCCGCGGGAATTTCCACCTATCAATCACAAATTAAAACCAACCAGTGATTCGGTATTTTCATTAACATTGAGTCATTTAAATTGGCATTTTTTATATATGATCTGCGGCTTAGTGGGCGTTTGCTAAAAATGCAGCGGTCACCGTGGCCAAGTTCTATCCCGCGGACAGGAGATTGATACTTTCTGTGGAGTGACAATATACACTCAAGATTACCCCTTTATCAGTGACACAACATTCACTCCACGATGATTACTCATAAAATAGGAGAGGATTAACTTACTCTATTTTGCAAATAACGCGGGTTCATTGAGCTTACAAGTTAGTTCACGAAGTTTCATAAACAAAACAGCGCTGCGGTATCTTAAGAAGATGAATTGTTAACCCAGTTCCTTTGCTAAAATCTCGATTAAATACCTTCAGATCTCTTGAAATAACCTAGCTTAAAGACACCTAGTTGAACCTATACAAGTGTGGTGATACCTAACAAAATCTTGTTACCAAACCCTACTGCGAGTTTTCTAATTACGCTGGATAATTACACGTAAAAATTAACATCTTGACCTTGGAAGTCTCGACAAAAGCCATTCTTACTGTCAAAGGTATCATTAAGAGAAAAATTAATTTATAGCGTAAAATGTCGAAGCCGCGCCGACATCCGCAGAAAGAGAGATATCAATATGACTTGGTCGCAAAACACCAGCGGCAAAGTTTGTGGTTTGTGGGCCTCCATCGCCAATATTTATATACAGTATAATACCGCGAGAAATTCCAATTCGGTATCTATTGTGTTTGGTCACCGCAGATGAATAGCGCAAGCAACAAGACTTAACCAACCTTGACCAGCTACATTCTTTCTTTTCTGGAAGCTACAAGTCCGGAAAAACGCCATTTTAACGCACGGCCGACAAGCAATCTTTTCATAAGAAAACAACATTGGGAAATACATTTTCGCGGGGACCTGATGTTTTCAGAGACATTCGAAATCTGATGAAAAGGTGTCTATAGCATGTGCCGATTTACATACAATAATTTCTTAAATGTTCAACATATTCTAGAACTCATTTTCCCTCGGGCGATTTGTAACATTCGATGACATGCAAATCACTGCTCCCAAAATTGAAATGATGAAAATATGTTAACATTTTTTCATTTATTAAATGTAAAAACTCGCGAAAAAAACCCTCAGAAGACAACTTTTAGAGAGTTGAAGCAACTCAAAAATTTCTTTTTTTAAGTAAGTTTAAAAAAAATATTAATGTTGCAATGTTTCCAGAAAAAAAGGCGTCTCTATAGACCCAACTGCCCCATTTAAAATGTATTAGGTTGGGTTCCATGCATTTAAGTCACTTCCCATTTAAAATGCATAGGGTTACTTACGTGCGCATAAGTCTCCCTACAATATCGCGTGTCGGGTCAACAGCAACTTACAAAGGACTTCAGATGGTTTAGCGCAGAGGAACTCTATACCTAATCCAAAGAAAAGCATGCTTCTATGAGCTCAGCATGGTTAAATAAAACAGCATCGGATATCTGGGTTAAAGTATCCATGCAATGTCTATGGTAATATCCATACCTAAAAATCCATTCACTTAAAAATACTCGAATGGACATTCATG
>Ga0058701_10005828_pt1 | contig 10310 bp, 7 predicted proteins | sample AgamicOrMae_FD_97039 | JGI IMG/M metagenome (GOLD analysis project Ga0058701, IMG submission 97039) | Agave microbial communities from Guanajuato, Mexico - Or.Ma.e | ecosystem: Host-associated > Plants > Phyllosphere > Phylloplane/Leaf | place: Guanajuato, Mexico | collected 2012-06-04 | reverse complement strand
TTTACAAAGTTATTCCATGCTAATGTAAACTTATATAAGTTAGCACTCTCACTCTGGTATGGTTAAGGTGCTCCACACATCCACCATATTATGCGTTTACATTGGTTCCATCCACTTCAGAAAATTTCATTCAAAATCTCAACGAAAAAAGATTTTTTTTAGATTAGGTTTTTTTTAGAAAATGTTGTTTAACTGAAAACTACATCAAATATGATCAGCTTTTCCTTCTTAATCCATCACAGCCACACGATTGGCTATTCTTTAACAGTCGTAATCCGGAAAATAACATTGAAGTAACTTTTAACGCGAACAGAATTCTCAGTTCATTGAACGCGAATGAAGCCTTACGTTAGGTCATTTAAAGAGCATAGTACTGCGACTATTAATGCAAAAAACCTACCTGAATAAAAACACTAAGCAGGATTTTTGCGTTAAAATTGACAAAACTCGCTAAAATGATGACATAAAAGGGCTCATAGTTGATGAGGTTTTGTTTTGAACAACTTTGGGTCTTCTTTTAGGTGAAACCGCTGGCCGACAGAGTTAGGATCTTTAGTAATAATGCAATTACTAATGCAATTGACGTAGGCTTTCCCTTTACATCGAACCGAGTTGTACAGCAATTTTAACGATGTTGTGGCAACAAACGAAGTAAATTAGAAAACCACGATGAAAGAGTTGCGTTCAGATTCTTTCTGAGGTCTCAAACAGTCTTAGCCATGCCAGAAAAAGTTGATGAAAATCAACTTTTTGATGGAAATCGATTGCAACACATATCGGTTACAACAATTATTATGAACTTTTGCTAGGTATTTAAAATTGAATAAAAACAGACTCGAATTCGACTTCTGCATCGAGTTTTAAGGTACGGTAGCAAACTACTTTTAAGGTGATAGTGCATTGGATTTTGCATGACACACCACAGAATGCATTAAAAAATGTTCATTTTGATTTCGGTGATTAACTTCAAGTTTTTGGTTCGATTTTGCCCTATTTATTATCCGCTTCAAAGGGATCTACTTACGAAAGAATCATTGGTCACTACCATTGATACTTCCTGTGGGAAAACAAACAATGCAATTTTACAAGCATTATCAACAGAGAGACGAGAGTGTAAAACAAAGAGTCGATAATTTCAAAAAACACATAAGATTCTAGCACCAGCGCAGACAATTTATTTCAGACGTTTGTATTTTTTTAAAATTGCCGCTTTGATTACCGCGACAGCGCCCAATGCATTCGGTAATTTTATTTTTACATCACTGGCAAGACGTTGAAATTACCAGGCAACAAATATTAAATAATTTCCTCATTTTGAAGAAGAAGACAAGCATTTCCTCATTTTGCGAGGCCACATAATTTGGGATTTGCGCTAAAAATAGGCGCTATCTATGACATTTAACACCATGCTTTTCCTCAGTTCAATGCAATACATTTCGCCTTTTTTTTCAAACATACAAATATGTTTCAAGAGAGAAAAACAAAATGTGCTACGATAGTATAGACCAATACGCTTTTTGTGGCATCATTAATGGACAGATACCACTCGCTGCTAGGAGAGATTTGTCGCAGAATTTCAGTTAGTACTTAATTAGGAAACGTTACAAATACGGAACGGCTGATCAAATTTAAGCTCTTTCATAACAAATAAATTACATTCGTCTAGAGAAATCAACGTAAAAGAACTGTTATCAACCAGCTGCTAGATGAGTGTGGAAGACGGCACAGACGCAGTTTAAAAGAAAGTGACATCTGATACTTAACTTTATCCACGAAAACAAGTGCACCCCACAACTGATCCGTAAATAACGTTATCACTCACTCTCGAATAGACATCCCAAGTTTGCATTCCCATGAACATTCTCGGTTTTAAGTTCTACTTCTGTCAGAGTGTTTTCAGCAAAAGCTTCACACTCCTTCGCTTGACTAGTAATATATTTGTAACACGATTCCTCCACTATAAAACGATCAAATGGAAGGGCGTGTTAAAAAAATCGATCAAGTAAAAGGGTACATTTGATCGATTTTTGAAACACACATTTTTACTTGATCGATTGTTGACAGGATCGAAGATCGAGTTTGTCCATGGAATCGAAAACTTGCGACTTCTAAGTAGTAGATCAAAATAATGAGGTGCGCAGCCTATTTATTTTGATGTTCCACTCAATACAACCTTAGCGCAATAACAACAACAGAATTCATGTCTAGAGATACAAAGAAACCCGTACCTCACCTCGAGAGGTACGCTTCACTTGGTTTAAGAAACAAACGGAAGAGAAACAGTATAACCAACCAAGTTGCCATTTAGTGAAGGTAATAAAAATAGGAACCCGATGAGCGTATCGAAGCTTCTGGTTCGTCCCGTAAGGGGGCAGCAGCGACCAGCACTGCCAACCTACTTCCGGCTCCAGGCACCAGCGGGTCCTGAAGGCAGACTGGGGAACTGCGAGTCCAACTGGTGGGAAACTGCATGGGAAACCAAGTCCGTCGACATCAACACCTGACCGCAACTCGAGCAAACTTCCAGACTTTTCTTCTTATTCTTCGACTGGGACGTGCTGCTGTTCTCTAAATGCACTTCGTACAACTCCTGTTCAAACAGAGTGCACAACATTAGAGCGGAACTGAACATTTCTAGAGCAAGTTTCATAAAACTGGCAACGGCGAACGTTTTCTTTGAAATGAATTTAGGATTAAGTACAATGATTAACCGGAAAAATGAGAGCTAATGGTATGCATTCGATAGCGCCAAAAACTGCAAGCGTCAACGCCGCAAGCGCCGATCCGTAACCGCCACACGAGAAAGGTTGCAAACGTCAAAGTTCGTATAGGTTAGGTTAAGTTAGGTTAGTATTGCGGTTACGAGCTTTAGCATTTGCAACTTTCCTCGTTTGGCGGTTACGGATTGGCGCTTGTGCTTTTTGGCGCTTATGACAGCTACACGAGCTAACCATCAAAGGATGCAAACTGATTCCAAAGCGATTGATAGATATCTCGGTGAAAATAAAATCAGGAAACTTCACAGGTGTTGATCCGAAAAGGCTTACCTGCTGTTTACTAATATCGGGCAACAGGCAGATGAGCTCCGGGAATATTTGATTAAACGCCTTCTCTCCCATAGATACTTTGCAGTAATCGTAGTAGAGTTTCGCGGGCAGGAGGCCCGCCCGGAACATGACTGACATCTCCATGAAGTCTGTTTTCGGATTTCCCGATCCGGACGAGGCCAGCGCTTCCGCTACCTTCGCCTTCAGACCGGCGTTCCTCCCCGGGAAGTTCGCCGGCTGGACGTACTGCGCACTGGGGAACGGTTGGATAGGATAGCTCTCCCCGCTGCTGTTCGTAAACGTCAGGCCGTTCGAGAGGGGCGCCTTCGAGTTGGCCTCGAAACCCGGCGGCGGGCCCGGCACGGCGAACCCTGGCGGAGGCTGGACGGGCCGCTCGAAGCCTGGAGGGCCACTCTTGGTCGCGCTCGCGCTATCTCCCCTGATTAACGACAACAACCGATCCGTTGGGGCAGGCCCTGATTCTCCCCCAGCTGCGCTTTGAGCACCACTCTTCAGCTCAAGGTTATCAATCTCTAGTTCAGACCTTTTTCTCTCCTGCGACGTCGAGGGAACCTCTCCTCCGTTCGCTGCACTCACTTTGCTTTTCCCACTTTTACTGTGCTCCGGGGACTTTTTGGGAGGTTCTTCTGCGACGGGTGCTTTCTTATTCGACTCGTTCGGCGGGGAGGACGCTGAGGACGTTTCGGTGCCGTTGGCCATCTTAGGCGCCTCGTTCCCTTTCGCTCCTTTCTTCTTCTTCTTTTTTGATTTTGTAGTAATGGCTAGATTGTAGGATGGCGTCTCGTTGTCGCTGGACTGGGCTGCATTGTTGTTGCTGTTTGACCAGCTGTTTGACATGGGAATGGTCACTGATGACTTCTTTTTCCACTTGGGGTTGTTCTGGGCGGCGGCGCTGGGCCCGGCGGCGCTGGGCGCGGCGGCAGGCTTGGCAGGCCCCAGCGAGGGGAAGTTGCGGTCGTAGAGTCGCGCGGATTGGCCGGGGAGCGGCTGCAGGCTTGGCGCGGCGGGAGGAGGGGGAGGCGCGCTGTTTATGCTGGCAAGAGTCGACGCGTTCATAAGCTGGACTTTGCTTTGCGCCTGAAACCCAAGTGCCACCGAAAGTTGATATCAGAGCTTGATGGCATTGCTCTTGCTGCACCGATGTTCTCTACAACCATACACAAATTTTCTCTCATACATCAAAATCCCCCCCCCCCCCAAAAAAAAGCAAATAAATACAATGCTCTCTGGCTAGTTCATCACCTATAGGCTTTGTCAGTGAGTCAGCAGTCCTCCTAGAAGTTCACCCATTTGAATAGCTTCCCTCCCAGTAGTTCGTCATTTTCGCGCCACAGCGATAAATTCCAAGCCGCCAGGCCAAGACTAAGTGTGTACGAGCAGTCAAAAATGTATTGACCGCTCCAAAGTTTTAAAACCTCCGTAACTATGAAACGGAGAGAGGTAAGTCAGAAAGCACGAGATAAAATCGCCAGATCTTTAACAGAATTTGATTTCAGCTTTTTTGTCGTATCTCGTTTCGTTCCAAAGTTACGGAGGTTAGAAAAATTGAAGCGAACAATACTCTTTTGATTGCTACTACATACTACATTAAGCCTAACTGAAACTTTTTTTTCAGTACGGAGTATTATGTTTTTAGAAAAACATGGTTTAGACCTCCTCATTCCAACCGTGCTCATAAGATGTGTTTATTAAATGTGCTCAATAAATAAAGATTAGATAAAATAAAGGGTTTAAGAGCGTTGTTTGAAAAAAAGTTATAAGCTTTTTCTCGTTACTCCCAGTAGTTGGTCACATCCAGTGGTTCGTTAGCGTCCTGATTAAGGGTGACGAACTAGCGAGAGGGCATTGTAAATAATAAAGTAAATAAATTGAAGAGCGGCGGTTTTACACTCGCCTTCCTATTTTAAATCGACCGCTTAATACTATACAGCTGACGTTGCAGTAGATATCTGGTTTCGTCGCTAATCTTGTCCGGCCCGACCAAAAAGAAATATCTCAACACGTGCTTCTGATCGAAAGGATAAGACAACTATATGTATCTCATTCTACGGTATTTCCTGCTAACGCCTGCTCTTATCAAACTGTGTAAACTTATTGCAGTAGTAGTATACATTTGATACAGAAACGCGATGCATCTAAGTAGAAGGATGATTCCCTGTACTAAAGCGGTTCATTTCTCAATTTTCCTTTTCCTTACACTTCAACTAAACCACCACCTCAAATAAGAAGGTACGAGAGGTCGAAGAAAAAGACCATAATAAACTGAAATTACTTTGAGTAGGGTTCTGAGCGCGAGTTCTAATAAACCAATATCCAAGAACTTGCCCAAATTTCACTGCCTTCGCTTGTAAATGGGGGTTGCTATGCTCTTTGTCTGGATTCCCTCCACGTGAATGAAAACCCATGATTTCGTCTGTGTAGTGTATGTCAAAAGAAGTTCAAGAGTTTTGACGTGAACGGCACAAAAGTACCCGACACCTGTAAACACGGGCGATTCCTTGATATTGGGGCCAGAAACTTTTGCCATCGATTATACTTCATTTACGAGGTGTAATCCCTTTCAAGCATGGCTGCGTTATGACCGCTTGCTTTTTGACCGACAGGCGATCAGGGACACACAGCTTTTGTTAGTTGTTCATTTCAAAACGAATACCGATTCATCTTGGGTGCTCATTCAGTAACGCAGTGCCCTCATTTGGATACCACTTAGACTCAGTGTTGCCAGATTCCGCAATTTGTTAAATTTTAATCGCGTCTAACTTTTTAAACATTAAAGATAACCTATCATGTCGGGTATGATTTAGATCACTCTCGAGCTGAACATTCCAAAAATAGGATTCAACATTATGTTATCTTTACCGGTTAAAAAGTAAGACGCGTTTAAACTTGACGGAGTCGCGGAATTTGACAACACTGCTTAGACTACTAATTCGGACTGTGAAAAAAATTAACCTCTTGTGTTCCTCTTTTCGCCACGAAGCAGAGCGCAGTGAGTGAACGGGTTGTAAATAATTTCGGAAATCCGAATCAAGACTAGACTCATTTCAAACGAACCGCCAAATGGATCGATGCCGCGGTCGACTTCTCTACAGAGGGTCCGATTCACTAGAATGTGGTGCGGCATGGCGTACCTGCGTCTTCCCTCTTTCCGTTTTCGCCGAGGTGGTGACCCACTCAGTGCTCGAAGTCCCTTGATACGCAGTAAGCGGCGTCAACGGCGGGTAGTATTCGGCGTCGAAGGTTGAGCTCGCGGGTCGGCCGGGCCGCTTGGCCGTTCCCGAGGACAAGGACGCCGCCTGCTGCGGGGGCTGCGATGTCGACGCCGGGGGTGCGGGCCCCGACGCCCGCCCGACGCGGTTCACCTGGATAGATACGGCGGGCTGCGTTTTGCTAACGCTCACTCGCACCTGGGAAAACAGAATCCGTTCAAACACTCGCTTTATGTCACCCAACTCACTAGGGGAGTACTACAACTGTACGCCCCCGATTTTCTTGAATCTTCAGGAATATAAGATGGAAAGACATCCAAATACTAAACTGGCTGCCGAAATTAATTTTTACTACGTTAAAAATAGCGTTAAAAATTGAACACAAAGAACTTTTTTAAGGTAGAACAGAAAAAAAAATAGACAGTCCTTACGGAAAAGTGGAAAGTAGCGACCCTAAGGAACGAAAATTTCAAGGATTTTGCGATCTCTTTAACGGTTTTTAAGCTTTGGTCATTTTAATGATTTTATTTTGCATGTAGTAAGATAGGGGTAGTTTTTATGTTTTTTATTTTCTTTTTCTAATATTTCTCCGCACGGCTCTGAAAACGTATTTTCTTTATTGTTCTGGTGCCTATACGTTTAAGCAACACCGAAACGTTTAAGCAGCACCGAAACAATGCAGAGAACACGTTTTCAGAGCCGCGCGGCACAAAAAAAACAACAAAAAAAACAAACATAAAAATTAACCCTATTGAACCACATGCAAAATAAAATCAATAGTCATAGCTCGAAGACCCTTGACGATATCGCAAAATCCTTGAAATTTTCTTCCCACTTTAGTATACGGACTGCCTATTTTTTGGGATCTACCTAAAAATAAGGTTTTTTTGTGTTCAATTTTTAACATAAAATAAATTAATTTCGGCATTAAGTGTTTGGGTGTCTTTCCATACCGCTATCTTAAAGTCATGAGGGTTTCAAGAAAATCGAGGGCGGACAGTTGTAGTACTTCCCTAGTCAGTGCAGAAGGCGCTAGTACATCAAAAAGGATACAGGATAAGTTAAAGATAGGATTCAACCCCGGTAAGATAAGGATAGTTTAGGATTCATGTTTTGTCAGGGTATATCCAAGCGAGTTCTTCCCTCATGTAGGTGTAGAAAACTTCCTCGCCGCACTCTGATCCATTTGCACGTACCGTCTTGCTGTGTCCCTGTGGGTCGGAGGGTCCGAGGGCAGGGTAGTCCGCGTCGCTGAGGGTGGGCGGCGCCCGTCCGGCGATGGCGCTGATCCTGAAGCCGCTGCGGGCCCCGGAGCGCTGCATCATCGGCGGCGCCACCGGAGGCGCCTCCGACCCCAAAGACGGAAATTCGTTCAAGTTCGGCGGCTGCGGCTGCCGGTTCTTGGGTGCCACTCCACCCACTGCTCCCAATTCTTCCTCACTGGAAAAGTAACACACAGCGTATTGACAAACACTCTTAATACGCTCAGTGAACGGCGACTAAGTTTGCACACTTCGATACCTCCATACAGATACGTATAACTGAAAAACCCAGTGCTGTGCTCTAAGGCCGCATATTGTAGGCCAAAAATTTTAGTGCTTTCAGAATTTCCATTTCTACGCCTGCGGACTAATGTCGGTGAATAATTAATGTTGGAATGTGTAAAGTCTGTACTTGGCAGAAAAAAAATGGTGGAAAATTTGTCCGTGAGCGCAGAAATCAGAATTCTAAAAGCGCTAAAATTTTCAGGAAGAAAGTTATAACCTTACAGCACAGAGGTTTTCAGTAATAACCTTCCTGCATAAAAGTATCAACTTCACTGAAAAAAGAATTAAAATTCTTAATTTGGGTGACAGCTATCGGGTCATTAAAGGATTCAGTGAATAGCTCGATGAGAAAACCCCTTTTATAGGTCGTTTGCAGGTTCAGTGAAGACGGTTCCCAGCAAGCCATCGCGAAGACCTTAAATTATCTTCCTTTTGAACAAGGAACAAAACACCTAAACTATCCTCTTTTTTTCAAATAAGAAATGAAACACACAGACAAGCTTTTCCCCCGAAATCCTGAGCTCAAAGCTCAAGGCACAGAATTTATTATCGAATGGTAAAAACTGATACAGCAAAGTCCCCCTGATCGACGCATAGAGTTTTGCGCAAAATAGTCGTTATTGAACAAAGTCCCCCATTCCCCCCTCGGTCACATTGACAGTGCCAAACCTTACCAGAACAATTAAATTTTCAAAGCAACGGAGCTCCGCCACATAGCACTTCAGCCCCATATCACTTCAGCTAGTTATTTTTATCGCACTTAACATTTATTAACGACACAGATTTCTTCTTGGTTTCATTTAAAAATAAATGAGCCATTCAGAAAGTTTCCCTGTGTTTGAATAAAGTATACCGAACTCACACCAAACCTCTTCGAATAGTTTCAGAATCCAAGAAAAAAAACAAAAAAACTGAGGTTCACTGTAAGTTAAAAAAAAAATAGTTGTTCCAACTCTTGTGTTTCACCTTTCGTCGCCACACCGAGCGGGGCAAAATCGGCGCGAAGCACTAGTCATGTTAACTAAACCTTAGGTAACCTCACTCGATCGCCAAGTCTGATGCCGCTTACTTCTCGGTGGCAGTAAGCGATTCAGGCTCGACAACTAGGCTGAATGGTTGCTAAGCTCAAGGCACGTGACCTCACCCGAGCGGTCGCACATCATTGATACCAGAAATGTAATATACGGTAATATCAAACCACGGAGGAAAACTGGAAGTAATGGCCACCATTCAAATTAACAGAGTATTCCCTACGCCCTTAACAGGAAATAATTGACGTGTAACATCTCCGGAGCTTTCGCTCAATAACAGACTGTTTACTCACTCTAGGTGCGAATATGGAGCACGGTCGACGTTTAGCTGATCCCCACCGCCTCCCCGATACTCTCGATGATCTCTATGTCCTCGATCAGGTCTTTCTCGAGCTCGAGGTGCTAAAGTAAATTCCAGTTCCAGCGTTCTTGCTTGCTTCGAAGCTGCTTTCGTCATTCCAGACATGTGGCTCGAGGCTTTATGAGCTGCAACGCAAAATAGAGAAGTAACTTCGGAGAGTTTCCTATACTGTGAATTCATCTGACGATACTGAACCGAGATAGATACCTTTTAAATCAATTTCTGTTAAAAATACAGAAGTAAACGTTTCGTTGATACAATCTCCTTCTTCGCATAAGAAATGCTCTTTCTGGAAATGTTCACGTAGGTTACGGTAAGACCTGGAACAAGACGAAATCGATTACCTCCTGTGACAGATACCCGTATTTGTGCAAATAGACGACGATGTAGTGAGGGCTGACACATATTCATCATAAACAAGTCGTCTTTGTTTTATGCCGTAAAACATGTTTATTTAAGTGCACGTAAATAAATTGAAAATAAAAAACAAAAAAGCGGAAAAAATGATTTTAAGGAGGAAAAAAAGCAATAAACTACAAAGTGTCACGCAAAATTAAAAACAAAATAAATACAAAAATAGAAAAAATCCTGCAGCATATTTTTTTCTAACATATAAAGCACGACTCCCTAAACTTTGCGAGAAAGATTAAGATTCCAAAATACTGTAATTAAAAGTTTCCTTTTTTCTTCTTTTTAGATTAAAGCAATGTGTAATCAGATTTATCATTTATAGGGCATTGTCGCGACTCAATGTTTTTTTAACTTGGTGAAACGCGACAAAGAAGTCGTGTGGACGAGGAAGTGAAGCCAAAAAACGTGCTCCTTTAAAATTCGTGCAGCTAATTCAGAATTCTGCGCTTAAAAGAGACGCGTTCCAAGGAACGAACCTTTTTCAAGAAAAGACAATCTGAACGTGCCCTTTTCCCGAAACGGGAACGTGAACTGCTACGGAACGCTGGATGTCGTTCCTCGTTTTTTTTTTTTTCCAGTCTAAGCTTTATAAATTGTTCAGCAAGATAAAATACTTTTTCTGGTTTATTTTACAAACCCCCCTTAAACAAAAGCGGAGTGTTGATCTAACAAAAGGTTTTTTT
>Ga0058701_10005827_pt1 | contig 10312 bp, 3 predicted proteins | sample AgamicOrMae_FD_97039 | JGI IMG/M metagenome (GOLD analysis project Ga0058701, IMG submission 97039) | Agave microbial communities from Guanajuato, Mexico - Or.Ma.e | ecosystem: Host-associated > Plants > Phyllosphere > Phylloplane/Leaf | place: Guanajuato, Mexico | collected 2012-06-04 | reverse complement strand
CTATCTTAAAAAATAACCAAAATACGCATTACTCCCTTATTTTTCAAGATAGACCTATGTTCAGCCACGTCAATGAAAAGCTCTCGCCGAGACCGTTTTAATTATATGGCTGAACATAGGTCTAGCTTGAAAAATGATCAAAATGCATACTACTGTACCTCCCCCTCCCCCGTTTTAGTATTTTCCCACCCAAAATAGAGGACTTCCTAAAACAGGTGTTTCGGTTTTACGGGCTAAGTATTTTCTTTTTTTTTGTGTGTGTGCTGTAAAATACGAAGCGTTTAGTGTGATAAATTTGACCAAGGGACGAAATCTGGCAGCACTGTAATTTCCGGAGCTCATGCGCATTCAGAGAGAGCCCAGCATGCAGGACGTCTCGGAGCGGTTGATAACCCTAAAAGCTTCCTGTGCCTTAATAGGACTTCCTCCGAGTCGAAATGAGATGAGGCAAAAATGAGTGAAGCGAAGATGTCTTCGGGTGATTCCGTACCGCGGTGTTGACATAGTCGAAGGGGTCGTCGGGCTCGCCGTCGGCGTCGAGCTGCGCGGACGGCGGGCACGGGTAGAAGGGCTGCGGCGCGCTCTGGACGCGCACCACCAGCGGGGAGGGCGGCGCGTGGTGGCGCCGCCGCAGCCGGTACTCGGTCAGGAGGCGGTCGAAGTCGGCCCACTCGGAGTCCACGACGTGATCCTCGTCCTCGACGCCGACGGCGGCGGCGGCGAAGGCGCCCCCTGCGGCGGCCGCCGCGGCCAGGGCGCCGCCCGTCCCGGACGACGTCTGCAGGCCGGTCCCGCCACTTCTGGGGGATGCCGGCTCAGTTATTACGAGTGCGAATGGTTGGACGAAATGGTCTTGGAAGGGTGTGAGAGGGGCATTTTGACACGATGGCTTGAGAATCTCAATCTCTAACCTTACCTAACCTGACCTAACCTAACCAAACCTTACCTAACATGACCTAACCTGACCTAACCTAACCTGACCTAACCTAACCTAGCCTGACCTAACCTGACCTAACCTAACCTTACCAAACCTTACCTAACCTTACATGACCTGACCTAACCTGACCTAACCTAACCTAACCTGACCTAACCTGACCTAACCTAACCTTACCAAACCTTACCTAACCTTACATGACCTGACCTAACCTGACCTAACCTGACCTGACCTGACCTAACCTAACCTTACCAAACCTTACCTAACCTAAAATGACCTAACCTGACCTAACCCATCCTCATCCCAGGTCTCATACGACCTAAACGTGGCATTTTCAATCTCTGTGTTCCACCGTTATTCAACTTTTCAGTATGCGGAAAGTTTTAAGTTCACTGTAAAAAGAGAATCTTAAACTCACTTGTCAGATGTAACAAAAGTCAAATCACTGATCTGAAAAATATTCAGTCCAATTATGCCCCGAATTTCAGATACTGTTTTTAATTCCGATAAACTTCTTATTTTAAGAACGATATATAGCTGAAATTCAAAGAATTTTTGGACTGATTTTTTTTCAGACAAGTATTTGGGATTTTGTTGCATCTGAAATTGAGATTCTCTTTTAACAATGTGGTAAAGTCAGCTAGCAGTCAATAAAGTATTGCGTGCTCCATTTTTTTTGCACCTCCGTAGCTTTGAAACGGAGAGATATACGTCAGAAAAGCACGAAATAAAATCGTTCGATCTTAAGAGATCTATGAATTTGATTTCGGCTTTTCTGTCGTATCTCGCTTCGTTCCAAAGTTACGGAAGTTCAAAAAGATTGGAGCGCGCAATACATTTATGACTGATAGTACTGTACCACGGATAGCATGGATGAATTTTAAGAAGAAAATATGAAATGAACTTGACGTATAAACTTTATCCAACGTAAGCCTAGGGTTAAATCCATCCGTTCATCCGAACCGATAGGTCTGCCTCAACCCAACCTTGAACCAAAACCATTTTACCCTCTCAAACCCTCAGCAAACTCGATCCCGTTACCCAACCCGACGCAGTCTTTACGGCGCGTAAAAATCCAAACCGCCACAAGCGCGATACCAACCTGATCTAAACTCCCACCCTAATCCTTGCGTGAACCAAAAATTAACTCTTTCCATATCTATGACATTTACTTCAGGTAAATTAATCTCTTTCCGAACTAACAAAGGTAACCCGAACTCAGCTAAATCAAAGGAGACCAATCCAATCGCACCTCCTAAACTTGCTCAGACCCTCCCAACAGATGAGTGTAGGCCTATGGATTTATCGCGGGGCATTCGGTAGCGCCAAAAATCGCGAGCGCCAACGCCGCAAGCGCCAGTCCGTAACCAACAAACGAGAAAAGTCGCAAACGCCAAAGTTCGTATAGGTTAGGTTAAGTCAAGTTAGGTTAGGTTAAGTTTGGTTAGGTTAGGTTAGGTTAAGTTAGGATAGGTTAAGTTAGGTTAGGTAAGGTTAGTATTGCGGTTAAGAACTTTGGCGTTTGTGACTTTTCTCGTTTGGCGGTTACGGATTGGCGCTTGCGGCGTTGGCGCTTGTGGTTTTGGCGCTTATGACAGCTACCCGATTTATCCTGACGGAATCTCTAACAGTCAAACCAATGTGAGCAAACTTTGCAGCACCCGCAGAAAAATAACGAATGCAAAATACAAAAAAAAATGGCCAAAGCAGCTGTGATCGCTTCGATTTACAATTACTGATCACATTTATGCGGTCTATTGAAACATAAGCGCTACTCTGCACAAGGACACATAAACACCTACACAAGGACAGCAACAAAAGGCCGTCTCAGGAGATTTCAACGAAATGATATAGAAAACAAACATTCTGACGACATCAGAAAGCCCGTGATGGTTTTCCAGAACATCGGAGCTGCGTGAAAACCCAGCCAAAAGTGCCAACGTCACAACTGTCAATGAACCAAACGCGGAAGTCAGATGCAGGCCTATCAACCCCATCGCAGAAACAATTTAGGCGAATCCATAAATCAGCGCTTGAATAAATTTATTTTCCACCTCTGTGTTCTACCCTGATTCAACCTTTGATTAGGCAGGATGCTTTACGTTTAATGGTACAACCGGAAGTTTAACAGTTCATAAATATGATATGCAACATATTTTGAATTACTTCGTTGTTAAGACTTTTGCACCTTGAACGGTTTGCTTTAGAGAGGCAGGAAAACACAAGCGAGAAAACATTGCGTCAAATGGTTTTCGGCTTTACCATTGAACTTGAAACATCCAGTACAACCCCGGGGATATGTTGGCGGGTAAATTAAATCTCTGTAGGCAATACCGTTCTTTCTTCCTCCTATTTTTTTATGCAGTGCTCATTTTAATTTCTTCTTCTTTTCGTAAGTTATGAAAGTTTAAAATTTTGTCCCAAGGCAAGTCCTAAAGAGTCGTCTGACACCGATAATCTACCGACGGCCGGGAATATAAGGACGCTCCTTTGTTGGCCGGTAAACTTATCTAAAAGTCAAGCTTATTTTCACCCAGCTTTTTATTAACCTGGTTCAAGTTATCCTTCTGTAACAAATAGCAGTAGAGAATGTGCTTAAGGTCTTTCGAAACGCTACCATATCGATAGGTAAGCTAATTTCAGCTGCCATTGAACGCTTAACTAGCTTACACCACATTTATAAAACGGCCATCTCAAGCCACGTGATCATGAGACGACACTTTAAGCCCAAGTTGTTAGTCGTAATTAGACGTACAACGCACAATGAGACATCGACGCACTAAAGGTCATATTTGCCCATTCAAAAACTATAAATAAATAAAAAAATTGCTTGGTTCTCTCAGAATTAAACGTTGATATCAACCTCCCCCCCCCAAAAAAAAAAATAAACGAAAAAAATACAGGATTAAAATTACAGGTGTAACTTTGATACGAGTCGCTTTCGTTAAGTACTTACTTCAATTAAAAGCAACGCGCAAAACTTGATTTTGGACCGGAGGTTTACCGTCCGACCTAACCTCACTTCCTGGGATAGATCCCCAACACCGGTCCCGAACCCAGACAGCACACAACTCATCGGTATAACTGTAACTTTACAGTACACTTAAACTGACGTCACACCTACATCTGCATGGTACGAACGAAAACACAAAACTAAAAACCGACAGGGCTCCTAACTTAATTGCAGTTCAAAACAGTGGTTTAATTGTTCGTTTCGTAAGGACCTATTAAAGCACCGAGCGCCGTTAAATTATCTTATTTGTGACCGATCTAGAATAGTCTAGCTTAAATTTCACCCAATTACGGCTAAAAAGTTATACTGGGTGTCAATACGAAACAAGGCAGTAGGTAAACCTACCCTAAAGAAAATCTAGATCTTTCGTTTAAACGCTCTAATAAAAATAACCTGTTTTTGGTAATTTTACCAACTTAACTAGAAAACAGTTTCGGCAACCTTTCCCTCGTGTATGCATGTCCGTATGGAACCGTCGAAGAACCGTCATTTATGGACGACCCCTTACATCTAATTTGATTCCTTCTCATTCATGTGAGTTTGAATTTAGTACCAGATAATTAATGGTTTTAAAATTCATTCTTACAAAATCTCATGCTAAAACGTTTTTTAATATTATTTTTCAAAGAAGCCCAGAAGGCATGAGATCTAAAGCTCTAATATGAAGAAGGTAAAAAAAAATACTTTTAATGATAAAAAATAAAATATTTTGCGGTACGCTTAGTAATGGAAAATAAAACATAACAATACCTAAAAAACATTTAAAAGCAACCTAATTCAAAGAAATGCAAGAGCTATATCATGAGCTAAATATTTAATGGATGCTGGTGTAAGCATGCCGTAGCCGTACTCTCTAAAAATCTTCGAGTGATATTCGCTCGTTTAAACCAAAAATAAACCATGCCGAAACTTCGAGTGGGTGAGTTTTTGTTTCAAAGAGTGAATTTCACTCGAAGTCTTTAAGAGTATAACTATTATCATGTATTCCTAAACTGTCTTCCATCGAGACTTATTGCCCGATAAACAGCTTCAGTTTCCAGGGACCAGAAACGCCGCTTGGCGCCAGGGCCGCCAACAGAATGAAAAATCTCAATAATAAGCAAAATACATTGATCACAGCGGTAGTGACGTCATTATTTAGTCTCTGTCAGACAACGACCTTGAATGGGATTATTGATATGGTGTTGAACAATGGTAAACTACCGATGCTCTCTCTAATAATTAGTTTCCGTTTTTTTATTATTATTTTTGCGAATGACTACGTTTTAATCATGGAAGATCGCTTAAATCCTTAATCCTTCACGCTTTGATGGAATTGGCGGTAAATAGAAATGTGGAGGAGAAACACAGCTTTTTTGACCGATTTTCATTCCTAAGGCAGCTTATAAAATAGGGTGAAAAACAGCACAGTAATGAGAAAAACACCTGCTTTGTCTTTTCGTTACTTATTTGCGGGAATTACATTACATTAAAGACTAATTAGTACAAATTTACTGAAACCTTTTGATTCTCAGTCACAATCGAACCACTGATTCATTTCAGTGATTCGGTTTCGATTGAAAATTAGTGGATATCTACGGAGGATCTGCACATTTCTACTGATACAAGTTAAAAGTGAAAACCCTGAATTCGGCTCATATTATCGATTATTTTTTTGGTCGTGGCTATTCGCCCGTCGGCGCAAATACATGGAGACTTGAACGCACGTTATGCATTTTGAATGGGAGGTGACTTGAACGCACGGAACCCAACCTAATACATTTTTATAGGAGGCAGGTGCGCGAATAGCCACTTCGTATTTTTTTTTATAAACCAACCATTAATAGCTCACAGAAAAGATCTATGAGAGTCATCCATCGTTAAGTCTACCTAAAAAATTCATATAATTTATGACTGTAACCCCGGTTTTGGCTACCCAAAACAGGTATTCAGATTAAAAAAAGGTTTTGTTACATCAACAAAATCATTTGTAAAAATAGGGATAACAAAAATATTTTGTTACAACAACATAATGTTTGGTCCTATCAACAAAACATTTGGTTGCTGCAGCAAAATTTTGGGTTGCTGCGGCAAAATTTTGGGTTGCTGCAACAAAAATTTTTATTTGTTGTCCCTAATTTTGTTGCCGTAACAAAACCATTTTTTCCGTGGGTTTACTGGGAAATGCAGATGGGTCTCAAACGTATAGAATGAACTAATCCATGCCGCTGAGCTCAGGTCGGAAAGGTGGAACACAAGAAGGTGGAAATCTCAGCCTTGTATACAGTACAACAAACCAAAAGAGTACACATACGCGGATTTGCTTTTCGAGAATCTCGAGGATGTATCCATTTCGGCGGGAGTTTCAAACACTCAAACCATTCCAACACAAAGAAGCGGCCGCGTTCACGGCGAGAGTGACGACATTTAGCAGCGGACACCGCGAATCCGGAAGGCACACTGAACGCGTGCTGGCCACTGCAACTCGACTCGACTAGGCTCAGGTCAGCTCGGTTCGCGTCCAGCTCGGTTCGGGTTCAGCTCGCTGATCTTGTCGAGCGGAGCTGCGGCCGCGCTTCTTCGAGTTGATGTCCCCCGAGGAGGACATCTTTCAATAGAGACCAATTGAGAGGACTGACGCTCAAAATGAGCTTCAGCTTCATGGAGGGCTGTGCACCTCCAGCTTGGAACCATTCTCAACCCACTCATTTTTAACCGAATCGCGCCTAAACAAAGCTCATGATATTTTAATTGAAATTATATTTTTAAAATATTTGACCTAAAAATTTGCACATTGGTATTTTGGAACTGATTGATTTCTTCATTAAAGAGTAGTTGGGGTTGCAGTTTTCCCTGGTCAAACTGTCTGTAGCACGGATAACTCGACACGGACATCCTTACGGATATCAGTATGGATATCCATGTAAATGTTTAGAGGGTGTGGATATCCGTACGGATATCAGTGCAGATATCCATACAAATGTTTAAAGTGTGTGGATATCGGTACGGATGTAAGTATGGATATCCATGTACACGTTTAGAGGGGTGGATATCCGTACGGATATCAGTATGGATATCCATGTACATGTTTAGAGGGTGTGGATATCCGTGCGGATATCAGTATGGATATCCATGTAAATATTGAGAGGCTGTGGATATCCGTCCGGATGTCCGTGCTACGGACAGTTCGACAAGGGTCTACTGAAAAGACCACAAAGTCGTAGAAATTTTTGTGAGGCCTTATGTCACCAACTCCTTGGCGGCCACTTGAACCGTCATCGAAAAGTAACACTCTAAATTTGAATCAGTGAGAGTCTCTAAGATTCACTGAATTTCAGTTATTACAGCACCACTGAAAAAGTCAGTGGTGCTATATTGACTGAAATTCGGTGAATTTTCACTAAATCTCAGACACTCTCATTGATTCAAATTTAGAGTGAACCGATTTCAAGTTTGGCGGTAGCTTGCCGGAGCGATGGAAAAGCGCGGGAACACAAATCTTAATAGATTTCTAAACCTAATTAGGTTATGCTAAACTAAACCTAATTCGGTATCCTACAAATACTATTAGGAAACCTAATTAGGAGATGCCTCGTAAGGTTGGGCTATAACCTAACCTTACGAGATCATCTTGCCCAATAGATGTCCTTGAAAGACTCCTCAGGCAACTAATTAATAGGCAGACACTTGCAAGACTCTTGATTATACCGTATCTTTTTAAAGAAAATGCGGTAGTTTATCAATACATAATTGAAATTTAACGTCCACCTTGAATCAGTACCCGAATGGACGGCATAGCTTATAGTATTTGTATACGATTCTCGAGAGCTCACACTTTGAGACTATCGTTACAATTACAAGGTACTCACACTTTTCCCATAGTACACATATTATGTTGATACGTTAGCTCGCTTGATGTTCTTTATTTAGCCTACGTCAATTTGACGAACCATTACGCCGTTTTTACGTAAAAGTTTCGCTACAATTTAGCACACCTCCGCGTATTCTATTGCGTTAATATTACACCTCTGTTAAGAGCACTTTTATAAGCTGTTACGCCAATATTACGTGATTATTACGCGACGTGTTCACCTTATGTAAGTAAACGCTATCCTCTCTAGAAATCTCTGTATTAACCCGTTCAAGATAAAAATTCAATCGTTCCAAACCAATATAATAATCATGCCGATGATTCGGGGGGCATTCGATAGCGCCAAAAAAAAACAGAAGCGCCAACGCCGGAAACGCCAAAGTTCGTAACGGCCAAATGACAGGTAGCCCTATCATTTTATAGGTAGGTTAAGTTACGGTAGGTTAAGTTGGGTTAGGTTAGGCTATGTTAGATTAGGTTTGTAAAGCGGTGAACTTATGAACTTTGGCGTTTGCGACTTTTCTCAATTGGCAGTTACGGATCGGCGCTTGCGGCGTTGGCGCTTGTGCTTTTTGGCACATATGACAGCTACCCGATGATTCAATTCACGAATACATATATAAAAGAGTTTTTGGTCTAAACGACTTTATTTCACTTGAAGGTACTAGAAAATTTTCCTCCAAAACTCTCCCCATACTTCATATCAGCCTGGACTGAAGGAACCAATTCAGGTTGTTCTACAGTTGGACTTATGACGTAGAGTTCTACAGTTTGAAACGTGCAGACAGGAAAATGATTCTCTTGGCATGAGTTTGACCCGCATGCCGCAAGAGGGCAGAGCAATGGATGCAAAACGGTCGTAGGTCATAGTCACTAAGGTCAGTAAGCCACCACAGGTGGTCAACAAAACATAGCGCAAATAGAAAATCGACGGATTGTTTTCCCGAAATATTAAGTTTGAACAGTCGGTGAGTCGTTTCCTTTGCAGGTAATCAAAAACTTCTTGTGATTTTAACGCAAAAATTGAACGTGTTTCCGCTCCGAACAGAAGTATGCATTTCAGTCTTTTCCACGGACCATAAGACTTAAAAAAATATTTCGTAACTTTTCCTCATTTTTTGTTTTACAAGGCTCTTGAGGGGAGGAAGGGGAGTATATGGTCGATGCGTTACGTCCACGCCATCAGTTTAGAATTTTTTTCCTCCTTATCAATGACGCTTTAATATCAACGTAAAGAATATACGCACCGATAATTTTCATACCAGCACAACTGGACCATAAATTTAAGCTAAATTAGATACTCCGAGCTAATGTAAGCTTCTCCGAGCTAACTTAACCTAAACTTGGCCCACAATACACTAAACTAACACCCTTACCTTATGTAGCCTAAACTAACCTCATCCAAAATAGGTTAAAGCTCCTGTATTTTCCCTGCCTAAACCTAACCATAGATTCAACCTAAATGAAACTTGCTGAACCTTATACCTGTCCTAAACCAAATCAAATCCGAAATAGGTTGTAAAGCTCCTGAAATTTCCTTGCGTAAACTTAACTTACTTGTCCTAAATGAAACTTACCTAACCTTGTCTAGACTTAACCTCACCTGACCGAAGCTTGTCAGAGCGAACTTTTCCGAAGTGAATCTTGCCTATCTTACAAAGCTGTGAAATAAGCGTATCTACGTGTAACATACATGATTGAAATAGCCTTTCATTAGCATTTTTTTTCTTTCTTTCATTATTCAATTGTCCCTCCGAAATTGTGTATTCAAACGCGTCACTTTTTAAACAGGGAAAATAACCGGGTAAATAAATCTAAGGCTATCCAAAACATACCGAGCACGTTCGATTTTCTCGAATAGTGTGGAATTGTGGAATTAATCGAGGTTAGATACGGCAAGACTGTAAGAGACAAGGGCCTCTTGAGGTCGCTCCTATACGCAGTGTTGCCAAGCATCGCGATTCTGTTAACTTAACTGTGATTAACTCGAGATTAGTTCAGATAACTTAGTCAGTCAAGCTTTAGATTGCTCCAGCTGGGAAGTCAAGAAATAGGATAAATCATTGATTATATCTACCAGTTAAAAAGTTCACTGCATTTAAAAATAATATAAACTGGCAACACTGTCCCTAACGGAATTTTCCGTTACGAGGGGATCAAGAATTTTGAGAGAATGAAAAGTGGTTTGAAGGATATCCAAAGAGGTGCGTATCAACGCAGGATTCCCGATCAAGGACTCTTATTAAGGTTGTTATCTTCTCCGTATTCAAAGTGGGGAAATATGCTACCGAGAAAGTATGATGAGAGCCAATCCCAAAAGATAAGATTTTAGTTGCATTAGTGGAGAATGGCTGAATTGATATCGCTGCAATAGCAAAGCTATTTTAAAGCATAATAACTTCACTATCAATCTTTAGAAATCTTCTTTCACTGCCACCTATTGGGTAAGTATGGAATGTTGCGGCGGCAAACAAGTTCTTTTTTATGTATGTTTTTTTTTTTTTTTTTTTTTTTT
>Ga0058701_10005826_pt1 | contig 10312 bp, 5 predicted proteins | sample AgamicOrMae_FD_97039 | JGI IMG/M metagenome (GOLD analysis project Ga0058701, IMG submission 97039) | Agave microbial communities from Guanajuato, Mexico - Or.Ma.e | ecosystem: Host-associated > Plants > Phyllosphere > Phylloplane/Leaf | place: Guanajuato, Mexico | collected 2012-06-04 | reverse complement strand
GTATAGTGAAGGATAAAAGGTACGACAGCTCGATAAAAATTTTTTGGTTTTTGCGACAAGCAATAGCAGAGATATCGCCACAACATGAATAGTGATATCGGCCCGATATCGTTTGCCCATATCGGGCCGATATGTTGCCAGCGATATCGGGCCGATATCGACCGGCGTTATCATTTCGATTTCGCGCCGATGGGGCCGATATGGTTTGATATCGGTCCCATATCGCGCCGACCGTAAATTGCTACTTGGGTTACGTTATTTGAGAATATAAAGCGTCGAAGATATGAAAAAGACAAACTTAGGAGTCTTTTCTAGAGATTTTTTAAGGCAGCCTCCTGCAAGGAAAAGGGCTTTGTAGTTTTGCTCGTTTCTGTGTAGGTGGGTACAGATTGTATGACATTATCATCCCTTTTTTTTAATCATACCTTTGCCACTGAAGGTCAAGATTTGCAATACATTAAAAGTAGGCTTCATGTTACATAGGGCACTGTATAGCAAGCAACATAGTTTGTGAACGCCTTGATTCAAAAGTTCATCGGGAGCCGGTCATTCTTGTGTACACTCGTCGTAGGAGGCACTCCATCGACCTAACAAAGTGATCATATTATTGTTCCCAGATAAATCCGTATTATTGATTTCAGCAAATATTGGTTCTCGAATTGATGGTGTATTAAAGTAATCACAGGCCAAACTTCCGGCACAGGCCAGTGACTGGCATTTCAAGCTTTGGCCGTTTACGGTCAGTAGGCTTCAACTCCGCGAAACCACTTGTTATAGCTTGGAATTACAACTCTATATCTAAGACTTATGGAGTTGAGAGCGAAGCGCGACTGGATGCACGTGTCTCGCGAGCATTATCGCGCTGCACTACGCTTAGAGTAGACGACCAACACAGTTCTGTACCAAAGATCATGATTATTAGTTTATTTGGTTAGATTTTTTTTTTGACCGAAAGCTAACTGTGTGGCTTTGGCATGCCACTCTGCTGCATCAAAGGCCAGATACGCTCGTTCCCCCAAACGGCAATCGGCCGGACGAATTCTGGCTCACTTTTGTGGGGCATTTACGAAAAACCGAATCGTTTACTTTAAATGTTGATTGTATATCGATCATTTACTCTATTTCCGGATTGAATCGATTCATGTAAAACTTACTTCGATGGACTTCAAGGGTAATTCACAGTGCCGTCACGAAGTTAGTCTCCAACGCATCTCCTATCTCTCTCTATATCAGGGAAGGAGATCAAGCCATTCCGTTCATGATGAATTTAAGAAAAACTGTTCCATATTTTGCCCCATCTTTGGTCATATCGTACCCCTGGGTTCGTTTCTTAACAGATTGATACCAATTTCAAAGGTAAAGACTTGACAGATACCTCACAATTTCGTCACGAAGTTATATTTTTGCGCTCCCCTTGCCCCTCCATACATTAGTACTGACTTCAAGGTTAGAAAAAAGAAGAACTCTTTCAGGTAGTTCCATACCTGTTTAAAGTGTGAAGGCAAAACAGAGAAAGAGTGCATAAATGGGTTATTGTTTACGATATCTCCATCGACATCCGTTTCAATTGAGCGCTCTCGACGGGATCTTATCATTGGTTTTAGTTATTGACAAAGTGCAGACGACATCGCATTGATCTTTTTTTTTCAATTTCCTGCCACGCATGGATTTTTGCGTCCATTTCCTAAGTTTTAAAAATAACTTCTATGTTGAAATATCAATCACATGTGACACATCAGGATCTCCGATAAGCGCACAAAGGAAATGGTGAGTTCTGGCCTCTGTACGAAGCCCCTTCAGAGTACCTCTCTTTGTAAGTTAAAATAATAACGCCCCATAAAAGCTATGCGGCGGGTTGCATTTTGACGAAACTTTCCAATTTACAGCTCCGCATAAAGAGCTTCATTTTTCGTCTTGGGCGCGTTTCCCTCTATATTCTATGGTTTCAGGTTTGATACATGTTGGCTAACAGTCGTCAGCCGCGTTGAGCGCTTTACTCGATCTTTCTGCCTCTGAAAGGGAAGGTAGGTAGGGCGAGGTAAAGAGTAAAACTTAAAGTAACGAACTTTGAACGAGACACGACTTTTGATCTCCACTGTGGTTAAGTGAAATCGATTAGATTCGTGGCTATAAGTCAATGTAGGTCGTGATTAAACTTGAATTACAATGATTAGAGGTTTTTATCGTAGAGCTTTGTCTCGGGTCAAGAACAGACCATTGGGATGAACAAAGATGGACGTGATCTAAATGATACTCCAAACCAAGTCGGCGTACTTGAAAAACTTTTCCGCGAGTGCTAGCGAATTCGGTACACTTTCCTCACTTTTCCCCAGTCGTTTCCGCCATCTGTAGGGAAACTCCAGCGGGGCGCCTTTTGGTTCCCAGGCGACGGACTTCTGAGACAGGATGCCACGAATAGCGGAAGCTCCAAATGTGAACGCCGATCTTGCTTCTTCCGTTTCCTGAGTCGCCATCTTGGTAGACAGATTGAGGCGAAGCGCAATCAGATGATCTGCCGTGACTAAACAGTTTCCCTCCGAATGGCACCTGCATAGTCGCCGGGATATTAATTGAGGAGCAGACGGGAAAATTTAGTCAGTCCAGCAGACGTTTATTTGGTGTCTGCAGTTTGCCTTTCTTGATTATTTGCCACTTGATTTACTTCACTGGTTGATCATCCGACAGACGATGGTGAACATAAGTAATTATACTCACGAAGAACAATCGCGCGTTCGCCAGTGCATCGCTTAATCTTGGGTACTTGTCGACTGACCTGCCTGCATATTTTTCTGTACCCATCTTTGCGGAGGCCTGCCTCTTGAGTTTCGGCGAAAAGGCACGTAACAAGGGGTGCCAATCCATGATGTCCGGCATACAAAAGACCACGATATCCGGTTGATATCCTGGATATCCGGCTCTTGGATCCGGTCAAAACATGTCTGTTTTCGGCGATTTTCCACTTTTTTTCTCTTTGAGCACTATCCAATCTGCGGTGCGGTAACTGCCTGGCTAATATTAAAATATCCAGCAGATATTTTTTTAATATCCTGCTGAAATCTGTCAGATATTTAATTGAGATTTGGTAAATTTCCTCCTGATATCCGTTTATTATACCTCTGATATCTGGCTTACATCCTTTATAGCCTGATATCCGGTGTACATATTTCCAGCAAAGTGTTACTCCTTTGGTACGTAAGTTAGAAGATAGGAATTCAATTTTTCGCAGTTAGTTTTTAGACTTGTTGAAAATGTTGCTGACATCTAGCATAATACAACATTTTAGACTACCTCTGACAGTTCTCAAGTAAATCGTGGTTGAAATTTACTGAATAACGGAATCTGACAACTTTTGTCCCATATGATTGGACAAAAGACCGTAGGACAAAAAAAATATGGGACGAAAGCGATGAGTAGCAGTCGTAGGCCACATGGGCTGAAGACGTAATAATCGGGGACAAAATGCCTGTGATCCGTTCGCATTCCACGGCCGGTCGGCATGCGACGGTGGTTGGCCTGCTCACAAGGCCAGCTCGCAGATGTAAGGGAGGATACCTGGAAAAGGCCGTATTGCTCAGACAAAACTATTGGTCAGGAACAAAACATTCTTACAATTAGCTACAACAAAACTTTTGGTTTTTAAATGAAAAGAATGACCATGCGGTCACTGCAAAAACCTGAAACTTGCAAGTTTTTGACTTAAGTTGGAAGGTCCAAGGAGCAATCGTGAAATTAAGCGTTCTAAGTAACTCCCAAAGCAACGGCCCTAGTCTATCCAAGATATAGAATGCCTATCAAAAATATTGGATAGTTGTTACAGCTTTTTTCAAATGTATTGTTTTAGTAGCGGCCTTGGTGAAATAAGAAGCGTAAAATGGGGAGAAGAGCAGGTTTAATGTGACTGTCTCGTAGTAGAGGTATACATTTTTGATTTCTTGTGATCTCTGTTGTCATGGAACTCTCGTACAGTAGTCATTCAGGTTGACCACATTACATACTGTATTTATAAGAGGTTATTTTGACTTGACTCAATACTATAACAGTATTCTATTCTCATTGCAAGAAGCACTTTTGGTGAAGTTACTTTTACGTGTTATGGATTTGCCTAATGACGTTCAAAACTTGCTAAAGTGTTGAGTTCACTGGAAAAAAAGTCTTACGATAAGACGCTTGCAGCGTCATATTTCGCACCTCCGACTTTCATACTGTGCGCTTCAAAGCGTCTTAAAATCCTAAGATGTTCGAAGCATCTTATTTTTAGACGTTCGAAGCGTCTTAATCTATGACGTTAAAGAGTCTTTATTTACGACACTTCGAGAATATTACGCCTGAGGCGTCTTTTTTTACGTAACTAAACAATTTAAAAATTATTTGATTAAATTCAAACCATACAATTTAAATTTTTCTTATTATTTTGACATAGATGGCATGAGTTGAAGGTACTGTACGACTCCGATTGTTAATGTGAAAAGCAATTTTCGGGTGTGGGACTTGAACCCGAGTGTCGAAGTAGCCAAATCGATGCGCTAACCAATACGCTATTTCACCACTAGTTAACCGAGATGCTCAAGAACACCACAATCCGCTCGGATGTTTGAACTCAAATGTAAAATTTTACGTTGCCCAAATAATGCCAAGTCAAGTAAGACGCTTTGAGCGTCTTAAACGCGGTAAGACGTTTTAAGCGTATTAATTTGATAATACGACGCTTCAAGCGTCTTACCACCAAAAATTACGGAAAAATTGTGTCTAAGTTAACTAAGACGCTTGAACCGTCTTTGACGTGTGAAGTGTCTTATTTTAAGACGTTAATCAAAGCGTCTTAAAGGCCATTTTTTTGCAGTGTTTGCAACGAATCACTGAAAGGTTATAATAGTCAGAATTTGCAGACTTAAGAGGCAGGCAAGGATCTGTCTAACAAGTAAGTTGAACAGAAGAGAGGAGTTAAACAAACAATGAAAAATGCAGCCAATATGTATTTTACATGCCGCTTCAACCTTTTCACAACAAAATAGCTTTTAATCCTCTTAACAGCAATGAGCTGTTCTCTAACCTTTGCAATGGTTTTCCTCAACTACAAAACTCTCAAGTAATGAAGGTTTTTAATCCATGGTGTGACTTGACTTTTGTCCGTATCCAAAATTGAATAAATTTCAAACTAGTTAGCAAAAGTACTTGCAAAATTTTTACTGATATTTTTCTTTTCAAAAGTTTGTCTTCAAGAAATAACTTCCATTTTGGAAACCCCAAAAACACCCATTCGCAAAATTTCGACCAAAGTATCTTCATTATCGAAAAAAAAGTTACAATTAGAAAGTTACTTTTATTTCAAAATACCAAGCAGCAAAGTTTTAGGCATTTTTTCGACGATTTTTGTCTCTCCATCTTTGAAAATTCATTTGGGGTTATCTAAAAAAATAATTCGTCTTTTTAGGGCTTAAGCTCAATCTCTTGACGGTGAAGAGTCAGCAAGATTAATGACCTCGATGGCAATTCTAACAAAGAACGTACCCGTGAGTGCGAGCAAGTGTATACGCCAATTTAAGTAATTACGGAAAAGTATCGTATTACCCACGCTCTGCGAATCGAAATGGAAGCAGCATTTTCGCGGGGCAGAATGACGAGGGTTGTCTGCACACTTCTGGAAGGGTTGCCACTCCAACACATCATCCTTTGATATAGGACGTAAGTGATCCTGTAAATGTTTAAACTGCTCTCAGAAACTTTGCTAAAATACTTGAGCTGAAGGCATAATTGCTACATTCCTCGCTGTCCGTTGTTGATATGAAAGCGCTTGGGTAGTTCGTAAGCTAATGGGCTAAGATGTCTCACTTACTTAACTGAATCTTATTTGATCACATGTAACCGAACCGTATCCAGCTGAATCCACGAGGAATGCCGAAAAGGATTCTTCAAACTCAACCTTGCTAATAAGCTCAACCTATCACACTAAATCAAACCAAACTGAATCTTACCACATCAAAACTAACCAATTTGAACCTAATCAAGCTGAATTGAGCTTAAAAGCTCGACTTAATCATAACAAGCCGAAAGTAGCCCCTACTCCTAATCTTAACAAAAAGCCTTGTCCAACGATGAATCTGATTTAATTTACGGACTAAAACCTATTCTAACTGGCCGTGAGTCCGAAAATTTTCCCTGACCATTGGACCGCAATCTTATTTGGAACTAAACTGTACCATGCCTGAGGCTCTATTTTACCAAGGTGTTGAGCCTGGTTAACCTTTCGAGATACGAACAAGAACCTCGGGGACCTTACCTTTGTCCGAAGGCCAATTGTCCGAAACTGTCCGAAAAGTCGAAATGAATAGGACTCTATTGGGTTATGTTAGGTTAGATAATGCCAGGTTAGGTGAGATGAGATTAGGTTAGGGTAGGTTGGGTTAAAAACTTAACTGAAAGTGCTATCCATTTAGGCTTTCCGGATAGTTAACCTTCGGACAAAACCACCTGTCACGAACCTGGTCAATGCATCCTTTGCGGTTTTGCTAAGCGTTTGAGCGCGTTAAATGCGATGGAGAGCTGATCACGAACGGCAATCAGCCCAATTCAGATTAGGCTAGAGCGCTTTCAGATCTCGCTTGGCGAAATCCGGCTAAGTTGAAAGGACATGCGTATATTGTGAAAATACGCCGTCTGGGTACTTGCAGACCACGAAGAAGCAGGGTGTTCAACGGAAAAAAATATTGCTGTCAAGAAAGCTTTCATTTTTTATGAGGTGTCAGCGAAGCCAATTGAGTTCACTGGAGCAATTTAGGTGAAATATCTGTTTGGCTTCTTTTCAAAACAAGCTCAACTTCAGCCTCTCTCGGCAGAGAAGAGTAGTAAGTTTTCATTGTGACGCAAAGCTGCTTAATTCAAGCCTGCTTGAAGCTCAATAGAAGCCATATTTCTTGTCTTGCTGTACCATAACCCCCCTCCCCCCACACACAGGTTCTGAGATTCATAATCCTATAACTTCCAGTTATCTGTTGTCTCCATTACTGAAGGTGACGGCAAGTACGCTTGCAGTAATTTGCCAATTGTCACAGAGAACCGGTACAGGAGCTATGCGACGATTAAAGATAGGCAACCCACATTGCCTTCTTGTATTGCTGTTGCCTACCTTTACACACTGTAATATGCGTCTCGAAAATTGAAATTGAACAAACGTGTAAAAACATCGTGTTATTAAAGTGCCCTTCCATCATAGGTCAGAATGACGGTAACCTCTCGCAATCAGATCCGCTAGTGGAGATCCTCTCCGATAAGTCCACAGGTGTACTTCCTGTGGCTCGTAGTGTTTTTTTTATCAGATTTGCCTAAACTTAACTAATGATTTCCGAGGCTGATGAGGCTTATTTCTCGGCGGCATGATGGTCTCCGAAAAGTGAGCAGCCTTACGCTTGGCGACGGCAGAGTGGAGCGGTAGCGAAACAAGGCACAAAGCACGTGATTAAGCCTAGGTTAACTTAGCCTACGCGGTTATACGTTGATAAATCCATTCGCCAAACATGAGTTAAAAATGATATTTGCAAAATTGTTAAAAAAAAGCATGAAATTACAATTGAAAAAATCAATAGCAACACATTTGGCAGTTAAGTTCGACCTCTCTTATTGTAAACACTCTTTGCATAAATTAAGTACACAAGGACAACTGCTCTGCTCATTTAAAAGATGGCTACCTTTATAATGGCTCTCCCTTTTCAAAGGATCCTCTATTTAAAAGGTGCCATTATTTAGGAGCATCTAAAAGGGAGGGATTGTTGACATCAGTTGTAGGGAAAACGCTGCGCTTATTTTTATGTGGCTACATTTCATAGATAATCTACGTAAAATACTATTCCCCCGAATGTTTGTTCCCTGCGAAAATTCGTGAGAAATCCACATTAATTTTAGCATTCTTTAGGTTAGGTTGGCTATGAGACTTATGTGCGACGCGTTGTTATCGCTTTGCCGGGCTGTCCACAGGTTAGGTAAAGAGATGAGGTAGAACAGGGAACCTCCCAAATTAAGAATGGAAATGAACTGCTAGCAGATCTGCAGCGGAGATGGCGTTGACTAAGCACGTGGAAGGACTTCCGACCGCAATACGGTCCAAGAAGAGGTGACGATTCTTCATTGTCAGCGTCCTCTTTAACTTTTCAGCGCGCCGGATGACGCAAGGAATGACATGACATGTCGGGCGGGGAGAAGCGGGGCAAGGCAGGGCAACAAAACTCGTTCTCCTCTGGGAATACGAGTCCTTGCGGAAATTTTCCCGCGCAAACCAGAGCCTCATTCCTTTGACTGAGGTTACGAAGTTTGCCTGCCCAAGATGCGGTAGAATACCAGCTAGGATTAGTAGCTGGACGTCGTCACCTACCGCGGAATTTATTTCAAACAAGATCCGACGGAAACAGTTTTTCAGACCTGTAAAGTCATTACGTTTCGCAGCCTTTCCATACGGGATTTGGATCGATCTGTGAGCTATGATATGTTAAAATGTAAGATCAAGTCCGAATGAGTTGAGCCGTATTTGTACTCGTTTAGCTGGTTCAAACAGACCTTGGTTTCGAAGAAGAATTTCCACGGCACCGAACTTAATTTCCCTTTTTCTAAGGCGTCGAATTCTTACAGAATGGTTCCACGCGGGGTTGAAAACTCACCACGCCGAAGGGGCCTAAGGGCTTGGGGGTCGATGTTTGACCTTGTGGGTACGAACGATATAGAAATCCGTCCTTGTGAGCTGATTGTGCGCCCGTTTCAGAGTTAAAACGGAGAAAAAATCTTTAAAGTTAAGGATGAAAATTTTTGGAAATATTTTAAATCGGGAGAAAGTTGAGCAGTTTTTATACACGCTTCTAGAGAATGTCAAAGATATGTACACAACCTGATACTCTCTGGGCCAACTCCACAATTTTTTTACTAAAGGAGATCGGCTTTGCAATGTTTACATTCGATTTTTTTGTTTTAGCTTAAAATATTTTCGGCTCGAAAAAAAAAAGCAGAAAAATGCAATGCCAGGAAATGCACCGAAGCATGACCTAAATATAATTAAGTAGACATTCAATTTTGTTTTGGTAATATGGCCTGAGTGACAAACGAGTCCAGAGACGGAAAATTTGCTTCTGTCAGTGAAGCGACGCCGCGATGCGAACTTGGGTTATTCATTGATTTAGCAATGGACAGTCCGCTCTCCGCCTACGTCAGCAAAGAGGCGTGTTTAAATTAGTTAAAAACAAAATACCAGATGATTACGTTAAAAACGAAAGAACAAACGTTTTTCCTCACCTTTCTTTCCCCTTTCTTTCTGTAAAATGTTGAATAAGTTACCTTCTGTACTCGTTAAAAGGTTGAAGGACATCCAACCCGTGTATGAAAATACACGAAATTTCTATCCATAAAAAGCTTAAAGTCTTGCGAAGGGACTTGAGAACCATATATTCGTGGTTGAACTTCCAATATACCTATATTTTAGTTTAACACTACCGCTCTCCTTACACATGGGAAGAAAGCATGATGTCGTTGGTACTTCTCCCACAAGAGATGAAAACTATCAACGCTGCCATTGAAACACAAACCCATCAGCAACAATATGCGACGATGTTAAACGTCGATAAACGCACTGCTGTGGGGAACACTGCTTTGCCGAATAATATAACCGCCAAATGATAAAAAGCATTATATGTTTGTAAGTTTGATCGCCAACTTCCGAGGGAATTTTCAATACATGCCGTCACGGCAAAGACAGAGATAAATGTGGACGCACCGAATACAATCTTGTACCACAGAGAAGGTTAAAAATCTCACTTTGTAGAAAAAACGCTACGCCAGCTTTAAAGAGAAACAAAAACTACTTTGAAAAGCAAAAGTAGGTAGAAGGATACCGTGCTCCTCAATTAATTACCAGCTTTAAGTGTTTCCTGAATTCATGAACCGCAATTTTTGTGATTTCTGTGTCTAGTTAACAAGAATCTTGTTATATAACATGAGGTAGCGCTCATATTGCCCCCTCCGAAGTGTAAATATTTTATTTTTATTTATTTTTTTGTAAAAAAAAAAAGTCCTCAAGAAATTTCCTGATTTTGCAGCGTTTAGAATAGCGCAACTGTTTTATCCAAGTCTTCTTGAACTTCCTTGTCTGGTGATTGTTGATAAAATATGAATTTTATCAACAATCGGATGCGGATCATTGCATCTGCATTTTATCAACAATCGGATGCGGATCATTAAATGGATTTCTCTTATTGATTCAAGCCTTTGATAAACTAGCTTTTACAATGATTAAAAAACAGCCTCCGAAATAAAATACCCACGTTAAATACAATGATCC